>Ga0055584_100006282_pt1 | contig 11656 bp, 8 predicted proteins | sample OSDHelmetaG_FD_58716 | JGI IMG/M metagenome (GOLD analysis project Ga0055584, IMG submission 58716) | Pelagic marine sediment microbial communities from the LTER site Helgoland, North Sea, for post-phytoplankton bloom and carbon turnover... | ecosystem: Environmental > Aquatic > Marine >...
GCAGCGTGCGAGCAATTATGGAAACAACGCAAAGATTTTGAACTCATTGTGACCTCTGATCCACCTCAAAAACAACACGAGTTCGCGAAATACATTGGTTGGAAATCTCAGATTGAACTTCCGCTCTGTTATCGACACTGTGATCTCTGCGCCGTTCCAACCATTGTACCCGATGGTCTCAGCCGCACTTCGGTTGAAGCCATGGCCAGCGGCCTGCCCGTCATTGGGAGTCGCATCGGTGGTTTACCCTATAGTGTTTCAGATCAAGAAACAGGAATTCTTTGTCAGCCGGAAGACGTTGATGATTGGACATCGAAGTTAAACCGCTTGATGGATCAACCCGAGTTATTGAGAATCTATGGCAAACAGGGAAGAGCCATCTTTGAAGAACGCTTTCGATGGAACGATGTGATAAACCGAGATTACCAACGTCTCTTCAGCAAGAGTAACCAACACAATGTCGTAGCAAAGTAATTGATTGGAGTGGTCCTCTATGGCTCATCCTGCACAACAAGAGTTTTGTCGTGAAGTGAAACTTCGATTTCCCGATTTCTTTGCTAATACCCATGTTTTGGAAGTTGGTTCTCGAGATGTCAACGGTTCCGTTCGCGATGAATTTACAGACTCTGACTATATTGGCATTGATGCAGAAGCCGGTAAAGGCGTTGATCAGGCCTGCTTGGGACACGAATTTGAAGCCCCTCCGCAATCATTTGATGTCGTCTGTTCGTTAGAAACGTTCGAGCACGATCCTCATGCTCCACAAACCGTAGCCAACATGCTCAAACTCTTGCGACCGGGTGGTTTGTTTTTCATGACCTGTGCAGGAGAGGGGCGAAAAGAGCACGGAACAAAACGAACTGGACCACTTTATGGTCCTGATGAAAATTATTATGGAAATGTGAGTCATGCAATGTTTCTTGATTGGATTCAGGAGACATCCTTTGAAGAGCTTTATCTGAAACATAACAAAGCAGTCAGTGATTTATATTGTTTTGCCATCAAAGCACAATGATTGGAATTTAGAGAGGTAATACGTGACAATCAAACGAGTCGCTCTCATCTTCGATAATCAGGCTCGACCTGAAACGACGGGGTTTTACTGCAGACGGGCACTGGGTAACTTTGTAGAGGTGGAACACTTCCTACCGGAAGAAGTTTCAGAGATCCCCCCAGGAAAATTTGACCTGTTTCTCAATATAGATGACGGATTTCAATATCATTTACCCGATCATCTTCGGCCTGCCGCGTGCTGGGTGATCGATACTCACATGAATTTTGAATGGTGCCTGGAAAAAGCAGCACACTATGACTATGTTTTTGCAGCTCAAAGAGATGGTGTTCTGAACTTACGAAATAAGGGCATCGAATCCGCTCACTGGTTACCATTGGCCTGCGATCCGGAAATTCACCGTCCCTACCAGGCAACAAAACAATTTGATTTTTCTTTTGTTGGCAATCTTGTAGGCACCGAACGAAGTGCCTTACTGGAGTCCCTGGTTCAAAAGTACCCTGACAACTTTGTTGGCCAAAAATACTTTGAAGAGATGGCTCGGATTTATTCTGCCTCACGCCTTATTTTTAATCGCAGTGTCAAAAATGACATTAATATGCGTGTATTCGAAGGGATGGGCTGTGGTGGACTCCTTTTAACAAATGACCTTACAGAAAACGGTCAGTCTGAGCTTTTTACGGAGGGGGTTCATCTTGCAACCTACAGTTGCCCTGAAGAGCTACACGAAAAGTTGGACTATTATCTCAAACCTGAGACAGAGCGAGATAAGATTGCCCAGCAGGGGTATGAATTAGTTGTCTCTCAGCACACATATCAACATCGAATGCAAACCCTGCTGGCTTCGATTACTGAGTCTCAGTCAAAAACTAGAATCTCAATGAGTTCAACCCCTTCTACTACCAATCCCGCACCCCCAATAGAAATCGATCAGCCTGAATTTCAAATCCCTTTACCGGACAAGTCCGTTTCTGCTTGTCTCCTTTCCTGGAAACGACCCGATAATATTGCGCAAATCGTAACGGACTTACGACACAATCCCTTTATCGATGACATTCTCATCTGGAACAATAACCCGGAAATCCATTTAGAAATTGAAATGGAGGGAGTGCATGTTATTCAATCTGACAAGAACCTTGTGACGTATGGACGCTTCTTGTGCGCACAACGTGCCAAACACTCGATTATTTACACTCAAGACGACGATTGCATCGTCCACAACATCCCAGAGCTGTATGAGTCTTTCCTGGCGTCTCCGGATCAGATCGCTCATGGGTTGAAACACCCGCATCTATTTGAAAACGCCAACAACTGTTTTGGTAAGGCGCAAATGGCGTTAGTGGGTTGGGGGGCTTTCTTTCAAAAGGAGTGGGTTAATAAGCTTGAAACCTATAAAGCCGCATTTGGAGAGGATGAGCTTCTCATCAGGAAGGCGGATCGCATTTTTTCTCTGCTTTTGAACAGGCGACATCAATCACAGTTAGCGAATGTTACCGATCTGGAGGGGGCAAGCGGAGTAGAAGCTCTTTCCGTTCTCGATGACCATTTGGAAATGAGCGACAGAGCCGTTCGAAGAGCGCTTTCGATTCTACAAAATGGTTCTGAGATCAAAACTGGCTACACCAATGATTCATTGCCAACGTCGAAACAAGATCGTCAGTATTTTGAATTTCCGCGTCCGGAAGTAGTGGCTTTAATTCCCACGTCGACTCGAAATGTTCTTGATCTAGGATGTGGAACTGGACGTCTGGGTGAGTCGGTCAAACAACGTCAGGCGGCAAATGTAACAGGTGTTGAGTTGGATGGCTTTGCAGCAAACTTAGCCCTCAAACGCCTGGACCGAGTCGTTCAGCAGAATATTGAGGAACTTTCGGGTGAGTTTACAGAGAAAGAGTTTGACTGCGTCGTCTGTGCTGATGTGATCGAACACCTGAGATCACCAGAACAGGTTTTAGACAAAATCGCCCACTGGCTGACTCCCGAAGGTACGATTGTCGCCAGCATACCCAACGTCAGAAACCAGAGTGTGCTGACTGGACTAATTGAAGGCAACTGGACTTATGAGCGCGCGGGATTGCTCGATCAGACTCACTATCGTTTTTTCACTCGTCGTGAAATCGAAAAACTTTTCTTTCGCGCAGGATTTCAAATCGATAAGCTCCAAATCGTACCGGGACCGGGTTTTCAGGAATGGCAAAGCCAAGGCTTCCCAGGAAAAATCCAAATCGGCAATTTGCACATTGATGGGCTCCCCCCTGAAGAAGTGGAAGAATTTTATGCGTATCAGTATCTAATCACCGCTACCAAGCGACCTCAACCCGATTATGGACTGACTTCTATTATCATTGTGACGCATAACCAACTTCCCTACACACAACAGTGTATTGACAGCCTGAGAATGCGAACGGATGAGCCTTACGAATTGATCTTAGTTGATAATGGCTCAACAGATGGAACTCCCGATTACTTAAACACATTAGCCGATGCCCGAGTGATCCTCAATTCAGAAAATCGTGGATTCCCTGCCGCCGTAAATCAGGGAATGGAAGTCGCTTCCGGCGAAAACATCCTGCTATTGAACAACGACACGCTTCTGACGACTGGCTGGTTAAATCGCTTGCTGGCGCGGCTTCATTCTGCACCAGATATTGGAATTGTAGGTCCCGTATCAAACAACGTCAGTGGTCCACAGCAGGTCCCAGTTTCTTATACTGATTTATCCAGCTTGGATGGTTTTGCCTGGGATTGGGGCAAAAAACATGACCGGCAATCAGTGAATGAAGAGCGTTTGGTTGGGTTTTGTATGCTTATGAAACGCGAGATTGTTGATCTTATAGGGGACATGGACGAACGGTTTGGCATTGGCTGCTTTGAGGACGACGATTTTTGTCGGAGAACAAACGCAGCCGGATACCGAACCGTGATCGCTGTTGACTCGTTCGTGCATCACTTTGGCAGCCGCTCCTTTATTGGATCGGGCGCTGATTTCTCTGGGATCATGCAAGAGAACGCTCAAAAATATCAAGAGAAATGGCAACCAGAAGCAAAAAAGGAAGAGCAACATCAGTTAATTTCTGATGTTGAGGAGATCGAACATCCACACACACTCTCGCTCTGCATGATTGTGCGTGATAACGAGGATACTATTGGTCCTTGCCTGGAAAGTATTCGTCCCTGGGTGGATGAAATCATTATCGTTGATACTGGATCCATAGATCGAACTCCAGAAATCTGTCGCGAGTACGGCGCCCGCATGTTTGAATTTCCCTGGTGTGATGATTTCTCAGCAGCCCGTAATGAATCCATCAAACATGCTACCGGCAAATGGATTTTCTGGATGGACTCTGATGACACGATCACTGAGGAGTGCGGAAGAAAACTCAAAGAATTGGCTAATCAATCTCATCCTGATCATACTCTGGGGTATATCATGCAAGTTCACTGTCCGGGGCCAGAGGGTGATGTGAGTATGACGGCCGTGGATCATGTAAAGCTCTTTCGTAATCTTCCAGAGTTACAGTTTGAGCATCGAATACACGAGCAGATCATCCCCGCCATCAGAAGACGCGGAGGTGAGGTGTCATGGACTGATCTCTATGTCGTACATTCAGGATCAGACCATAGTGTTGAAGGACGCAAACGCAAGCTGGAACGCGATTATCGGCTGCTGGAATTAGATAACAAAGAGCGTCCCAACCATCCCTTTGTTTTGTTCAATCTGGGAATGACTTATGCAGACGACGAAAAGTATCCGGAAGCAATTAAATACTTAAAACAGTGTCTTGAAGTTTCCCATCCGGAAGAATCTCAAGTCCGGAAGGCCTATGCACTATTAGTCAATGCCCTTTCTCAAAACGAACAGCAAGAGGAAGCCTGGGACTATTGCTGTCAGGGGCTAACCCATTTTTCTAACGATAAAGAACTCTTGTTTCGACAGGCGATGTTGCACCATCACTTTGGTCGGTTGCTTGATGCAGAACAAACTTACCTGCGCGTGATCAATGAACAAACCGACCGCCACTTCACCAGCATTGATGTCGGATTGTGTGGTTATAAAACCCGTCATAATTTAGCCATCGTCTACGATGACATGGGAAAATTAGAACTGGCGGAAGAACAATGGCGTCTGATTATCAAAGAAATCCCGACCTACGCAACAGCCTGGAAATGCCTGGGGGAGACTCTGCTCAAAGCAGATAAGTTGGAACAGGTCGAGCAGTTGGTGATGAAGATGCGTGGACAGGCAGAAACACACATAGATGGTTTCGTTCTCTCTGCACGACTTTTAGAGCGACAGGGGAATCCAGACCAAGCTATTCAGTTATTACAAAACAAACTCAATCAGAAGCCAGAAGAACTGGACCTGTTGCGAGAATTGTGTCGCCTCAATTTCGAACGGTCAACGCCTGAAGACGCATTACCGGCTTTACAAACACTGGCTGAAATAGACCCCAGTGATCCGTCCGCGTTGCATAATCTGGGCACGGCACTTTTACAACTCAATCAATTTGATGCTGCAGTCGCAAACTACAAAAAATCATTAGAACTCCGACCAGATTCAGCAGATACCTGGAACTTGCTCGGCCATGCGTATCAAAATCAGGGAGATCACTTAAATGCAAAAAGTGCCTGGCAGGAGGCATTGCAAATTTGTCCCGGTCATTTAGAAGCGACACAACTATTGAATTCAGTTTAAAAGTATTCCCTGATGTATATGAAATGGAATTAAGTATCGGATGGCCTATTTGCTCCCCCATTGTTTGATTCTGCACATTCCCAAGACTGGCTCTGATTGGGTTCGTGCTGCTTGTCAAGAAGCCGTCGAAGGGCCGATCTCTGAGGTTGGTGACTGGCATTGTGACTTGCAGACTGCCAAACAGATTCTGCAGGAGAAAGGCATGGGGATCCCTTTAATTGGTACCTTTGTCCGACACCCAATGGACTGGTATCGATCTGCGTGGTTGTATTGGAAAGAAACCGATCGTTTTCCTCGTTTGGAATCTGAACCAAAGGTAGAGACAGATGACTTTGAGCTGTTTGTTCGCAATTGTATGACGGTTGAGCCTCGGGGCTATGTTTCGACCCTTTATGAACGGTTTACAGGTACTATACCTGGAGAAATATCTGTGATTGGAAAGCAGGAGAACCTTGTCGATGATCTGGTTCGTCTTTTAAAGCTCGCAGGGGAATCATTTGATGAGGGGAAACTGAGATCAGTGAAATCCCAAAATGTAGGTGGCCATAAGACAGGTGTCAGATTCACTGGGTACTCCTATGAGTTAGCTCGAGATGTAATTTTGCATGAACAACTTGTACTGGAACGATTCGGATACACATATTAAATAATTAAATCGATTTTTATTTCTTCACTGAAAGAAGAAGTTTCTATCGAAAGCAAACTCTTCTATTTTAATTATTGAAATCACTACCTTGGAAGATCAGGAGTTACAGGTGAAGATTGACCGTGTTGAATTGAATACTGTATATGCAGATCGAGGTATGTCAAAGCAATTATGGGCTACAGAATGGGCACTTGATCTATGGGACAAGTATGACGCATTAAAGTCGGGTGATACGGTTGTTGATCTTGGATGTGGGGAACGGTTTTCAGCGGCGATGTCCCTGGACTCCACAATTAATTATATCGGATTTGATGTTAAAAGAGATTCAGTGGAAACTGGATCACAACTCTATCCGCAATATCACTGGTTGCATGCAGATATTCACAATGAGATGTATAATCCAACTGGAGTCATTGACCCAGAGAGTTTTCAATTTCCAATTGCATCTAATACAGCCGATCTGGTGGTCTGCGCTTCATTGTTTACGCATCTGGAAACTTTGACGGTAGCGAAGAATTATCTAGGTGAGATAAAAAGAATGATAAAACCTGGTGGTCATTTATGGATCAGCTGGTTTCGTTCTCCACCAAACGAAGTTTGCTCAGATGCCAGTCGAACTGTTTTTACTGAAACCGAGATTATCAATCTGATTGGGGGTTGGCTGACGCTCAAATTCACGATCGCAGGTATGTCAGAAGGCTACCATGATCAATGGGTTATGCTTGGGCAAGTAGATTAGATTTACTTTGAGTTATCTGCTTTAATTTCGAAGTAGAAAGAAGCAGCAGCCAAAGCATATCAGGCAGCCCTCATTTTTGCCTTGATCAAATGGAATAAATGAGTCATCCGGGTTGGTGTCGCTAATAGAAAAGAGAATAAAGTAGTAAATATAGTTTAACAAATATATTTCATATAAATTGCCTTGTCTCAAAAGGAGTTATTGCAGCTGTGTCATTGACACTGTTCCACTTTGTCCAAATGTTCTTGACTAACAAAATGCACAATGTATAACAGATCATGTTTACGTAATATGGCATAATAAACAAATTATCTAGTAGCTAATAAACAATGGCACATTACTCTGAGGCTGTTATGGATCATTTTCAGTCCCCCCGAAACCAAGGGAGGATGGATGATCCTGATCGCGTTGGGCTGGCTGGTACACCAGGCCAAGGACCATATTTACTTATCCAAGTCAAAATCAAGAACGATCAAATTATTGACGTCAGATTTCAGTCACATGGTTGTGGTCCTACGATTGCCAGTGGGTCTCTCTTAACAGAATTAATCCAAGGAAAAACACTAACAGAATGTCAGGTGATCACTGACAAAATCTTGCTCGAAGAATTGGGCGGACTGCCTCCTCACAAGCGACATTGCGTTGGATATGCGGTACAGGCATTAAAGCAAATACTAAAAGACGATGTTGAATTGAACGGTAATATTGAAATGGATTGAGTTCATGAATCAGCTTCCCAAGTTGCCATCTTGTGAATATCGAGTCGAATTAGAAGACGCCAATAGTTTTGGCTGTCGTCATCAACGTCTATTTGCTCCCGGGCACAGGGTTACAGCTTCCATATGTCTCACCTGCAAGCTCAGATCGAGTGTGTGTGAAGAACCGCGTTCAATCGACGAAGTCAAAAATCCCAAAAAAGTCCCATCCCTGGCCAAACGAGGGTGGAACTTGACAAAAGCGCTAACAACATTTGTGAGTGATGGTTGCCAGACACTTCGAGAAGAAGATTACCAGACGCGTTTGCAGATTTGCGATACGTGTGCTCGCCGACGGGAAGACCATTGTTTGGAATGTGGGTGCAGACTATCCCTGAAAGCAAGGGGGCGTGCCTTTAGATGCCCGCTTGGTAAATGGCCAACTGAAACACAGGTTAACATAAAAGAGGAACAATGAAGCTTTCTTCCTGCGACTATAGAAGTCAGGTTTCAAGCGATAGTGACTATCTCTGCGATCATCCTTCAGTTTTTGTAGCGGATGGAATAGTGACAGCTGCGATATGCTACAACTGCCCTTTGGCAGGACCCCGCCGCCCCGAGTTAGAGCAAATACGCCAAACTCAATTCCGTCGTCGTCAACTACTTCAGTTGAAGAGTGTTGCGGTTGTGATTCCGTGTCACAATTACGGAATTTTCCTTTCTCAGGCAATTGAAAGTGTGCTTGCACAATCCTCTCCGGCTTCTGAAATTATTGTGATCGTCGACCGTTCCTCTGACAACTCCCAGAAAATTGCCGAGTTGTACCATGACAAAGGAGTACGCACACTCGTTGTTGATTATGGAAACGTCCATTCTGTTCGACGTCGTGGTTTTGAAGAAACGACAGCAGATGTCCTTTGTTTCCTTGATGCCGATGACTGGATTTCTCCAGATTATCTTGAACAGGGATTGCAGCGTTTTGATTCATTGGATGTTGGTATCGTCTACTCTGATCTGTATCACTTTGGGAGTTCAACAGGACAACAAGTCTTCACAGATAAATTTTCAAGGCTGGCATTGAACCGTGATAATTTTATTCATGCGGGAAGTCTGGTACGCCGAGATGCATTGGAAATCACAAAAGCATTCGATCAAGACCTGGATCCTGCAACAGCGTCTTGTACTGCCGATTGGTGGTTGTGGCGATGTGTGGCCAATGGAGGCTGGAAGGCCTGTAAACAACAGGGGCAATACAATTATCGGAGGCACGCCGAATCTGCGTTGGCAACTAAAGCCAGACATATAGAGTATTTTCAGTCCGCATGGCTGGAACATGAACAGATCACTCTCTTTATCCCTTTATCAGGTCGAACACACCTGTGGCCTCGTCTGGCAAAATTTCTTGAATTGCAGAAATGGCCACACAACCAGACACGATTAATCCTCTTCGATACTGCACAGAATTCAAAGTTCTCACAAACAGTCCGCCAATGGCTTGCAGAGTCAGATTACACGGACACTCGGTATATTCAGCGGACGGTTGCAGATCCAGAGTTAGCAGATCGTCCTCGTGCAGAACATGCAACAGATGTACGCAAAGCAATGGCACGGATCTATAATGCACTCACGAGCGAAGTAGCCACACAATTTGTATGGATTATTGAAGACGACATTATTCCACCGCTCAATGTGGCTAGAAGCCTGTTAGAAAGCTTTGATGAACGAACAGGCTCCGTTGCCGCCCCCTATCGATCTCGCTTTCATCAGGGATATGTCGTGTGGAAAAATGAAACTGAGACATTGATGGATCTTGGTAAAGGTGTCACTGAAGAGGGAGGCAACGGGTTCGGGTGTACAATCATCCGAACCGAACTCATTCAACGCACGATTTTTTCACATGCTTATCGGCTGCCTGACTTTGATCATGCGTTCTATTCGTTTCTGCACTCGGAAGGCTTTAAAGCTAAGGTAAATTGGGACATGGAGTGCCAACACTTCGAGTGTGATGGAACTCTTCCGTATGCGAGCAAGCGGGTGAATGGTAACAGGAGAATTCCGCAGGAGGTAAAGCGATGAAACCGGTCAAATGCCATTCTCAGCTTACCTTCCCAGGACACGGAGACCGCTTTTTCTGTTCACATCCCAGGGTATTTGCACCGAATTCCCTGGTCCACACGCCTATTTGTCTTACTTGTACCTATCGAAACCAGCCACCGCCTGAGGCCCCTCGTCCACTCCCAAGACATTTGCAACCATCGAGTGATCTCATACACTGCCTGTTTCGAAATGAGAGCACCAAAGAATCGTCGGATATTTCAGAATGTTCTCACCCACGTCATGAACAAGCCTGGAATGCAAAATGTCGAGTCTGCAAAGACTATGAAATGCCACTCAAACAATTCGAATCACCGATAAAATCCTGGTCGGTGGGAGTCACAACGGCTCCACGCGCTGTATCAGTTTTAGATCGAACATTAGAGAGTTTAAGCCGTGCGGGTTGGCCTGAAATACACGTGTTTGCGGAACCCGATAGCGTCGTCACTCACAAGGCAGACCAATGTTATTGGCACCAGCGTGGTAAAATATTGGGAGCATTTTCGAATTGGTATATCAGTCTCACAGAATTGGTGCTACTTGATCCTCATGCCGATGCATACCTGCTTTGTCAAGATGATATCGTGCTCTCTCGTGATACACGTCCATACTTGGAAAAGGTCTTATGGTGCAATGAAGGCTCCCAGGTACTCTCTATATATTGTGCCGAAGTCCACGATGAACCAAATCATATTGGCTTCAATCAATTGGATGCAGACTGGAATACGTGTGGCGCATTGGCACTCATTTTTCCCAATGCGGTTGCCAGGGCGTTGCTCTGTGATCCGCTTTTTCTGGACCATCGTCGTAATGGTCCCAGTAATGGTGACGCCTGTATCGACTCTGTCTTAGGACGCTGGTGTCGTCGCTCAAATATTCGCTACTATGTTCATCACCCCAGTCTTGTGCAACACACGGGACACTATTCCAGTCTATGGGGAGAAATTGCTCCCTCACCCCGTCGCCGTGCCGGATCTTTTCTTGATGAATCAGAGTCTGCATTAGAATGGTTTAATCGTAAAAAAACAAATTCAAAGTTTAGCTCATAGTTTAGGAGAAACACCATGTCAACAACACCACCAGAACAAGAAATATTATGCTGTTGTAGAGGCGGTAGTTTGCGACAATACAAGGCAACAGTAACCGGAGTGATTCCTACTCCTGGTTGTAATAAATGTATTGATTCTGTCTTCGTTCTTGACTTGCTGCTGAATTACCCCGAAAGTGAATGTGCCGCATACTATCCAGGTCTTTACTTTTGCACGTACACTAGTGTCGACTTTGCCATTGCTGAAGACCCAGACGAATGCGGTAATTACGTATTCGGGTTTGCACTCGCCCCGTCTGGAGCGACTGACGAGCATCTAGGTGCTCAATGGGTGAAAGCTGGTATTGAGAATTGCACTGATCGTCAAGTGCTAAAGTTCTTACAAGGGGATGGAAAATCATGCGATTTTGGGTCATCAAAAGTTATCATCGAACCCGTAGCACCCACATCACTGAGCGCAATAAAGGATTCTTGTTTTCCTCGGCGAACTTGCTGTATCATTAAGGTGAATCCGCCAAATCTTTCGGATTACAATTGCAGCTTTGATATTGCCTGCTGTGGCAGTGAGCGCTGCCGTGGTGGTTGTGGTTGTAATCAGCCCGTGGTCCCCGGAACAGACTGCGGTTCTTCTTCTACTCCTGTTTCTTCAGCATGTGGACCATTGTCGTGCAGTTCGCAACTGAATACGGAAAATGGTAACCTTTCTATTACTCTGGGAATACCAGA
>Ga0055584_100006283_pt1 | contig 11656 bp, 7 predicted proteins | sample OSDHelmetaG_FD_58716 | JGI IMG/M metagenome (GOLD analysis project Ga0055584, IMG submission 58716) | Pelagic marine sediment microbial communities from the LTER site Helgoland, North Sea, for post-phytoplankton bloom and carbon turnover... | ecosystem: Environmental > Aquatic > Marine >...
ATTACAGGTAACTGTAATACGGATAGAATCTCTTTGGGTACAATTAGGGTCGCCATTGGTTGACTCTAAAGCAATATTAAATGTTCCTATCGTATTGAATAAGAAACTGCTATTGGTCGTTGTTGCAAAAGAAGTTCCATCATTAAACCACTCATGAGCACTGGCTCCGGTTGTTGTATTATTAAAATTAACCGTTGTACCTGCTGTAACCGTTGTCGCACTTGCTGTAAAGGCAAGATTAATAGGTATGGTACAAGGCGCTGTACAACCTTGTGAAGACAAAAGACTCGCTCGAATTCCTGTTAAGAAAAAATGCGCTCGAACTTTTTGACCTTGTGAAAATCGGTCGTAGCAGGTGAATTTAGAATAATCCATGTAGTTCTCTTTTTGGTCGGGTTGGTCTCCCAATCCACCATTAGCGATGGGTCTAAATGGATTATTGATCGATAAGTCATCCTCATCCGTGGTACAAGAGTTTTGTGTACTAGCACAAGGTACTTGTGCCGTTGTATTGTCTGGTGGTGTATCACAAACACGGTCTCCATCGGTCAAACAGTCGTTGTTGGTACAGCCTCCTTGAAACGTATGAAGTAATCCTAAATAATGCCCCATTTCGTGGACCAGTACTTTTGAATTAACGGTACTAGTACCCATATAAGCCGATTCTGCTACAATTCCATCTCGAAGCCCCCCATGTGCAGAAGGAAGATAGGCGTAGCCTGCTACACTTCCTTGAATCTCATTTACTATCCAAATATTAATATAATCAGAAGGATTCCAACGAATTAAATTTTTAAGTGCTAGGTCTTGTGTGTTTTTATCTAAGCTGGTTAAAGTAGATACTGTATTGGTGATTCCAGTAGTTGTGTTGCCGTTCGGATCTCTTTGGGCTAAACAAAATTGAATTTCTACATCAACGCCCGTTGCTGGATTATAAACCCCAACGTTTGCAAAGGCATCATTTAAGTGTTGAATGGCATCAATTACTTGTGTATTGGGAATGTTTCCAGCGCCATTGTTATGAATAACATGTGCAACAACAGGTATCGTATAAAATGCTCGACTATTGGTTGAAGGATAGCCTCTTTGTAGTAAATTATAAAGCTGTTGTTCTAGCTGATCTTGAAGTCGTTTTTCTGTGGCCGAGATATTATTTTGCAATTCGTCAAATGCACAAAAATCACCATGACTGTGGGTGTGTAGCAGATGAGATGCTTGTAAGTTCGTGTTGTGTAGGGAGTTAGTTTTTGGGGGGATTTCTATATTATTAAAATATAAAAAGAGACTAATAGCAGTTGCTATTAAACTACTCGCTAAGAAAGTCGATAAGTAACGCATAATTGTTATTAAGGGCTAGTGTACTTAAATTTTTTAGGATTTTCATAACTCTACTTCGTGAATAAATTTTATTTAGTTGATTATTAGCTGGATGGCTTTTAAGTCTTAAAGCTTTAATAGGCTGGTAACCAATTTAATGCAAGATAGTTTTTATGTTTTTTTCTAAAAAAATAAAAACCCCACGAAGTACTATCATGATGAAACGTTAAAAAGTATTTATTTGTGATTTTGTTTGGGACAGCAAAGGTACATTATTTCGTTATGTATGTCAATTATATATATTGAAGTTTTGAAAATTATCTTTTGGTTTTTGTTTATGGGGGCTTTTTTATTATAATAATTAGCTAAAAAATCATCTAAATACAGTGTAAAAAAAGAACTTATGTTACACTGTAATTAATTATCAGTTGATTAGTTTTGTATAGACAAACAGCTAACATTACTTCGTGAAGGAATGATAAATCTCTATTTAAAATAGATAGATTTTTTTTATTCTAAAAAATTACTAGATGGATTACCATCGCTACCAGTTTTTAAACTGACAAGCTAAGTTTTAATGAAACTTAGCTGTTTGGTAATCAGGATGCTATGTTTTTTGTGTGCGAATGGAATTTTTCTGCTAAAATTATAACAGGAAAATAGCCGTTTTATTAAAGGGGCTTACTTAACTTTAGCTATAAAAGTCTGAATTTCAAAAATAAAAAGATTTTTTTTGTAAAAAAAAACTAGAGGTGAATTTGACTTTTTGCTCAAAAAAACCGTTTTTGTATATCGGACTCTTATAAAGAGCCGAACAAGCCAGACTCAAATTACAAACAACTCTAATTAGATGAATATTGGGATGTTTTACCGCTCTTAGAATATCCTTTTTATGAAAAAAGTGTGCTTTGTTCGTAAAGTCTAAACAGCCACAAAATAATTAGTAGTATAAAGGCAGACGAAGGATAATTTTATGTTTGAATCGTTAATACACTTTGTTAAACAAATAAAATTTCGGTAAACAATAACCATTAAGATGAAATCGGTCGTCCTTGCAGAAATATCTGAACGTGAATTAATAGAAGGTTGTATTGCCCAAAAACGGCGATACCAAGAACACCTATACTATCGATATGGTACGGAAATGTATCAAGTAGCGCTTATGTACGCAAAGAATGAGGCGGATGCTTCGGATATTTTGCAAGAAAGTTTTATCAAGGTTTTTAAAAATATACATACATTTAAATTTCAAGGCGCATTGGGTGGCTGGATTCGTAGAACGGTTGTTTTTACGGCTATTAATGCTTATAAAAAGAAGCAAAGAGAAACGCAATTGGTTGTCTCTATGCCCGAAACAGAATATGTTGATTTTTCTGTCAATGAAATCGCAGAAGGCTTAGATCCTAGCGAAATTGTCAAATTAGTGAATCAGTTGCCCCAAAAAGCGCAACAAGTATTAAAACTATACGTAATAGAAGAATATAAACATCAGGAAATTGCTGATATGTTGGGTATCTCGGTTGGGACGTCAAAGTCTCAATTAAATCGAGCAAAAAAACTATTACAAGAAGCAGTCAAAACACTTCATGGATAACAAAGATCAGAACAATAACTCGATTGGAGATGATTTGAACTTATCTCATGAAAACCAAAAGCCTCCAATATGGGAGCATATTTCGGAAGCACTAGATGGCGATTCTATGCCTAAGGAGGAAGCAGCTGATGCCGCTAGTTTTAGTGTATTAAAAGAAGGTTTTGAGGCTAGTTTTGTTGCTAAAGAGCCCCCTAAGTTTATGTGGGACAAGATTGAACAAGATTTAGAATCTTTTACGACAACAGATGCTCCATCTGATTTTAGTGCGATCAAGACGGGCTTTGAACAAAATTATAAAAAAATACCTGCCCCTAATTTTATGTGGGCCGATCTAGCAGAAAAAATGGGCGATTCTGAACCAACAGAATCGGTGGAAGATTATGCTTTTGTCAAACAAAGTTTTGAAAAAAAATATAGTGCGGTTGTCGTTCCTTTATTCAGTTGGGCTGATTTGGCTCAGCGAATAGATGAGGAAGCTATATTGGCAGATACTCCAGATAAATTTTCTATTATCAAAGAGAGTTTTCAATATCAATATGCAACACATAAACTGGCGGCAAATACTTGGGCAGCATTAGACCAAAAATTAAATGCTGGATCACACTGGAAGAAAGTGCTGTTTTTGTTGTTTGTGCCTACTCTTTGGAAACAAGCGGGATTATTTACGGCTATAGGACTATTAATAGTAGGAGGGCATTTCTGTTGGACAGACAATTCTTTATCAAGGAATCCTAATTTGCATGAAAGGGCAGCGACGGCTATTATAGCAAGTAATCAAGGGGCTGAAAATACGGCTACTTTTGAGGCGGTTCAAACACCTAGTTTGAAGAATAGAACGGCTAGAAGTTATATGATAGAGGGCGAAGAAGGTCAAAATACAGCAACAAAGGCAGATCAGATGAATGCGGCTCTTTTGTTGCTGAAGCAAGAAGAAAGAGGACGAGTAAGTACAAAAAGAAGGGCTGCGGAAAATAAATCTATTTCAAAGAAAGCATCAAATGCCCTTGGAAGTTTGCCCGATAAAAAGGAAGTGATTAAGGATTATAATAATAATAATAATAATAATAATCTTCCTCCTTTTTTAATAGACGAAAATAAAGCAGCGAATTCGTCTAATAATACCGTCCTTGCTTTGGAGAAAATAGATGAAGAAAATAAAGTTGCTACAGCAAAACAAGCGCTGCTGGATGAAGAGGAGCAGTTAAGATCGAACTTAAAATTGTTCGCAAATGGTTCTAATCCTAGCTGGATTGAGCAAGATATAATGGATGTTGAATTGTCAAAAGATGGACTAAGTATTTTGGTTCAAAAGTATATCGTAGATGAGGAAATTTCTGAAATGGAAGAAGAGTATTTTACCTTAGTTCGACAAATGCAAAAGGGGAAAAAAATCCGTTTTGAAATAGGCTTAATAGGTAGAGGCTGCAGTTCTATCTTACTTGGGCAGAACACGTACAATGCTTGGAATGATAATGGTGGCAGGATGAAAATGTGTCCAAGGGGCGCATTGGGATTGCTTTCTAATTATTATTTTAGCCTTAAGGATGCCGTTGTTGTCGGTATTTACCCTTATGTTAAGATGGAACAAGGCTTTGGTGTTTATAATAATGATGGTAACTATGAAAACAAGAAGCTTAGTTTAGCTCTGTTTGAGCTTAGCTTAGGTTACCAAAGAACGTTAATTCGATATAATAATTTAGGACAAATTCCATCTAAGATTTATGCTCGTTTAGATCTAGGTTTAGGCATTTTGACCAATGCAAAAACTGCCGTTAATGACGTATTGGTAAATACAGCCAATTTGTACAACACGTTCAATGTTTCGGCAGGTTTAGCTTTGGGAAATACCCATGAATTCAAGCAATTTGTACTAGACTACGGAATTACGGGGAATGTTGGTCTTAATCAGATTGTAACTTCAGCGAACCCTAATATTTTGGAGTCTGCTAGATTGCTGAATTTCGGTGCCTTCCTTGGACTGCGATACCTTATTTCTCCAAGACTCGAACCTTCTAAAAAACAACGCCAATTTGATTGGTCACCACCATTTTATATAGAAGAACCTACGTTTTAATATTTTAAGTAAACGGGCTAAAATGAGATTTTTTGAGGAAGAGTCCTGCCAAAATAATTAGGTTTTGACTATAAATTAGTTTGAGTGCTTACTTATATTCAATTAAATAATTTCTATTGTAGAGTAGGTTGTTTTGCCTAAAAAGGATAGGCTTATAATTATTTGCTTAGCATGATTTTTGTTATCAAAATACTCTGAATGAATCAATAGCTTTAATTTAGTACTTAGCTTCGCTGCTACTTCGTGGTCGTGGTCGTGGGGTTTTTAGTTTAAAAAAAAACATAAAAAATATCTTGTATTAGTTTGATTATTAGTCTGTTAATTTCGATAGTTATAAAGTTATTTAACTGATAATCAATTTGATACGATTTATCCACGAAGTATTGTTTAATTGAAATCGTCTACTATGAAAGAAGATTTACGTTTAATATTTTCAGTATGCTTCCTTTTACTATTTTTGATGACAGGTTGCGAGAAGGAAGATACCTTTAAGAATCCAGCGGATATGGTTTTTAAGGTAGGGATGAATCCAGAAGGAATAGCTGTTTCTGATGATTTAACCTTTTCTGACGGCTATGTGATTCTACATCATTTTACAGTTAGAGGAGAACGTACTGTTGGGGAAGCATTTGAGTTTTCGAGAACTTTTCCAGATGGGCTGAAAGTTCCTTTTTACAACAACTTGACTTTTGAGGATTTGAGTTTTGAATTGCCTCAAGGGACATATACGAATTTGAACGTGCGTTTTGAAACAAAGAGTAGCGCTATTCCTGGTGTCTTTGTAGAAGGGAATTATGATTATAATAATCCTCTAAAAAGATCTTCTACAGTTCATTTGGCTTGGACTGCTGCCAAAATATTTGAAGTAGCGATTCAGAGCCCAACGGGTTCGAATGCCTTTACTTTAAGTGAAACCAAAGAAGAATTGGCTCAGATTATATTTCAGCCTAAAAGCTGGTTTGTGAATGTGACGGAGTTGATGCTCGAAAATGCTTCCTTTGTAAGGATTTCTTTGGAGGAGCAAATTATGAGAATTGACCCAGTGACAAATATAGCTATTTTTAGAGCGGTTGATTCAGAAATAGGCGAGCGGCTAACAGGTACTTTGTAGATTAGGAACTGGTGTTATACAAAATTGTCAAAGAACCCTAAAATTAAGGAATAGTGAAACAACTCTGTTCCATCAATTCTTGACATTAAGCACCCTAATTAATTTTCTGCGTAAATGAGTTCATAATAAGATTCCACTCTTTGTACTAAATTTAAACCAATTGAAAGACCTTTCAGAAAGAGAATTAGTAGAATGTTGTGCTGCCGACGAGCGGCAATGTCAAGAACGGCTATATCGTAAGTATGCTGGCGATATGTATAAAGTGTGTTTGATGTATGCGAAGAATAAGCCTGACGCTGCGGATATTTTGCAAGAAAGTTTTATCAAGGTATTTAAAAATATCCATCGGTTTCGATTTGAAGGCTCTCTAAGGGGGTGGATCAGACGAACGGTTGTGCATACCGCAATTAATGCCTACAATAAAAAACAACGAGATACACAAGTCGTCATTCCAATGGCTGAAAGTGGTGATGTAGATGCTTCTATAGACAGTATTATGGGGCAATTGGAAGCAAATGATATTATCAAATTGGTCAATTCTTTGCCTACAAAAGCAAGGCAAGTTTTAAAGCTCTATGCTATCGAAGGGTATAAGCACAAGGAAATTGCGGCTTTGTTAGGCATAACAGAAGGAACTTCTAAATCTCAATTTAGCAGAGCAAAAAAAATGTTACAAATCTCAATTGACACACTCCATGGCTAATAAAGAACCTCAAAATAAGATTGGAGAGAGTTTTGAACAAAACTTCCCCAATGAATTGGTTCCAGATTTTATCTGGGACAATATCTCGAATACTTTAGATCGGTACAGCGGAGCGATTGAGCATACCGAAAAAATTAAAACTTCTTTTGAAGCAGGATTTGAGGAAGCAATCCTGCCGCCTCTTTTGTGGACGGACATTCAAGCTTCTTTAGACTCCAAAACTACGCTTCATTCCGCTACAGGAAGTGACAATAAGATTAAAACTTCCTTTGAAACAAAAGAGGAAGAACTTCTTCCAGAAGATTTCTGGGAAAAGGTAGAAACTCAATTAGAGATAGAGGGCGTTTGGAAACGTGTTCTAAAGGGCTTAAACAGAAGAACGAAGAAAGCGTATTGGCAAGAAAAAGGCATGCAACTTGGCATCGCTGCTTTGGCTTTATTATTACTTCGAGGCTGCGATTTGGGAGCATTTTCTAAGCAAAATCCGATGGCAAACGAATCGAATGTTATTACAAAAATAAAAACAGCGAGAGAAGCAAAAACGGAACAAAATCCATCTAATTATAAACAAAATTCTAGTACTAATTCGCTTAAAAAGGCTATTACTCTTGATAATTTTTCTATTATCAATAAAGAAGCAGCTGAAAAAACTGCCCTTCAAGCCAACTCCGCAAGAATGCCAAGAACAGCGATTGCTAGGACTGTTTTTAAGAATAAAAACGGTACTATTAATACTATTAATAATAATAAATCGATTGCCCAAAACAGCTTAGTCTCAAAAGCAAGAATTTTGCCGAAGGAGAAAATCGAGGTTGCGGTTAATGATAGGGCTAAGAAAACAACCGCTGTAGCTGATAAATCCGATAAATTTATAAAAAAAATATGGCGAGAAACGCCCATTTTAACTCTAGAAAGACAGCCGTTTATTGACCCTAGACTTGATACGTTTCCTAGGTTTGAAATTGAACCTATTGTGAAGTATAAAAAGCACAACATCAGATTTGAATTGGGGATGAATGTCAAAGTGGGTACGTCATTATTACTAGGAAATGCAACCAGTGAAGCGATGCAAACGACGAGCATGATTAAGACGGAAATGCGTGCTACAGGAGGCATTGGAATTGTGTTAGGTTGCTATTTCACAGCGAATGATGCCATTATTTTTGGGGTTTATCCTTTGTCTAGTAGGCAACAATATTTTGGAGGATATACGAGTGAAGGACGTTATTATCACAAGGAAATTAAGTTGGCTTATTTTGACTTTACCTTAGCTTATCAACGTACGTTGTTTCATTATAATGACTTTGGAGCAATACCTTCTTCTATGTATGCTAGGCTAGATTATGGCTTAAGTTATTTGAGTAAAAGCGAAGAAATTATGAACGGTTTGGCAACTGAATTGGGGACTTCTTACCGCAAGTTTCATCACAATGTTGGGCTAAAAATTGGGAACACGCATCGCATCAATCGCTTTGTAATTGACTACGGAATTTATGCTAATATTGGCTTATCTTCTGTACAAAATATTGATCCTTCTGGAACGAGCGTTGTAGCGTATACTAATTTAGCCACGATGGGCGGTTATTTAGGCTTGCGTTATGTGTTGTGATAACGGCTTTATGCAAAAAAAAGATTCTTAGATAATTTTATCAGCCGATAGGATTATTTTTTATAAAAAGCATTCTTTTTTGACAATTCGGAGGAGTTGAGAGGAAGTAAAAGCAAGATAACGACACTTTTGAAAGGCTGTTATCTTGCTTTTATTTGTTTGGTAATTAAAAGTTGTTTAGACTGCTTCTGACGGGTCGTTTATACCTGATTTCATATTTTGAATAATTGGGTTCTCTCCGTTTGTTGGATCTTGGTGATAGATGTCCATAAAATAGCGATAGACTTCAGGCAAATGTTCTTGCATTCTGAGTGGAATTTGAAAAAAGTGCTCCGTACACATTTCAAAAAGCTCCATCGAAGGCAAACCCGTGTACAAAAACTGATATCCAATCTCAAATTCCCTCAATTGATGTAATTTAATTAAGAGTTCCTTTTTATCTGGAAATGGAATTTGATCGTCCGAGTAACCATATTTGATTTTGAATGCTTTTGCCATCCCATGCAAGCCAGAATGATAATAATGTTCTGGATCTTTAATCCCTTTTGTGAAATAATTGATGGCAAGCAATAAACAAGAAAAAATGTCGGTGTTAAATTCGACATAGTGCAACTGAGTGTTGATGTCAGGCGTAATAAACTCTTTAGGAAAAAGCACGACCATGCCGAGGTTGTCCAAAATTTCGTTTTCATCCTCTAAGCCCAAAGTCAATTGAATGGCTGTCGCAGAGACCAACAATTGCATGTCTCCTGGGATTTGCTCCAAAAGACGCATTTGAAATTGTTTTTGTAAGCGAAAAACAGAAATACGATCCTCAAATTTTTTCTTATGTTGCACATTTAGCCTTCTATAATAAGGAAAGAACCGAGCTAATATATTTTGTTCCATTTCACTCAAGCCAGGAGGGTGTCGAACGTACCACCATTCATTCAGTCCATTACGAATAATATAGGCTGCCAAACCTATAGAAAAAGGAAAGACAGAAAACCAAATCAAGGAAAAGGGAAGGATATAGTTATTATAAGCCAAGAGAAACGAAATAACAGCGACTATAAAAGAGGGAATGAATATTAAACCTGCAAACATAAATGATTATTTTTTCAAAATGAAAGCCACGTTTGGCAAACCTATTAGTTAAAGAATGTCAGAATGTAAAAAAAGATACGTTTAGGAATTGCTTTTATTTTTAAAAATATTGGTTCTGTACGATATTTTACTTATTTTCCCTAAGTGGCTATTTTACGTCCCACAAATAACGTTTAAATTACCAAAAACAATTCAGAACTATATGAATCCTACTAGATTATTTGAGATTCCTTATTATCAACTAGAGCAAGGCTCCTTGGCAGCTTCTATTGGGGGAAAGGACATTAATGGGCATAATTACAGTTATAGTACAGAAGAATTTATCAAGTTGGCGAATCAGGTCAGTTTGGGTTTGCTCCAAATGGGAGTAAAACCAGGGGATAAAATTGCTTTAATTTCTCATAATAATCGACCAGAATGGAATATTATGGATATAGGAATGGCTCAGATTGGAGTAATCAACGTTCCAATTTATCCAACAATAAGCCCTAAAGAATATGTTTATATTTTTAACGATGCGAGTATTAAGTATTGTTTTTTGGGACATGGTGATTTATTAGAAAAAGTACGGAAAGCACATCCTAGCGTTCCTAGCTTGCAAGGGATCTTTACTTTTGATAAAGTAGAAGGGGAAAAAGATGGCAAGGGGAACGAGGTACATCATTGGGAAACGATTCATACCGATGGAGATTTGACACCTGTTGAAAAAATAAAAGAAAGCATTAAGTCAGAGGATTTAGCAACGTTAATTTATACGTCTGGAACTACTGGGAATCCTAAAGGGGTTATGCTGTCTCATAATAATATTTTGAGTAACTTGAAAGCAGTTGGTCCTTTAGTTCCTGTCAAAGAAGGCGATGTTGCATTAAGTTTTTTGCCTTTGTGTCATGTTTTTGAACGTGTAGTGACTTATTTTTATATGTATGCTGGGGTTAAGATTGTATATGCACAAAGTATTAATACCTTGGGCGAAAGTTTAAAAGAGGTTCGACCACATTTCTTTACTACTGTTCCTCGTTTGTTGGAAAAAGTATATGAAAAAATTGTGACGACAGCCAAAGAAAGTGGTGGACTCAAACAAAAAATATTTTTCTGGGCAGAGGGGATAACAACAGATTATGCTTATGATTTTAAACCTACTGGACTTGCTTCTGTGAAGTGGGGCTTGGCGGATAAAATTGTATTTAGCAAAGTACGGGATAATTTAGGTGGACGTGTCAAAGGTATTTTGACAGGCGCTGCTGCTTGTCCTCGTAAGATGGCACAATTCTTTTCTGCGATAGGAATTCCTGTTCGGGAAGGGTACGGTATGACCGAAACTTCTCCAGCGATTGCGGTGAGTGGCTATGAGCCAAATCTAGCTTTGTTGGGAACCGTAGGACCTGTTATTACTGATGTGACGGTGCGTATTGATGTGAATGAAAAAGCTTACGGACCTGATGCAGGAGAAATTATGATCAAGGGGCCGAATGTGATGATGGGGTATTATAATAAACCAGAAAAAACGAAGGAGGTTTTTACGGAGGATGGTTGGTTTTTGACGGGAGATGTCGGGAGGTTGATTCGTGAAAATGGTGTAGATTTTTTACAAATTACGGATCGTAAGAAAGAATTACTAAAAACATCTGGAGGAAAATATGTTGCTCCTGCACCAATTGAAAATACCTTCCGTGAAGATTTTTTGGTAGAGCAAGTGATGGTTGTTGGAGACAACAAAAAGTTTGTTTCCGCTTTAATTCTTCCTGCTATGGATACTTTGGAGCTATGGTGTAAGAGGCATGGAGTGAATACAAGCTCACAAGAGGCGATGCTAAAGGATAAAAAAGTATTGGATTATTATCAAAAATTAGTTAATAAACTAAATCCTAATTTTAGCAAGGTCGAGCAGATTAAGAAGTTTGAATTGGTGCTGGGGCCTTGGGATGTAGATACGGGGCAGTTGACGCCAACGATGAAATTAAAACGTCGTGTGATCTTAGCTGAATGTAAAGATCTGATTGCTGATATTTATAATGTATAGTTGATCGCATCAATGACTTGATGAGATTTGAACATAAAAAAATGAGTCATCCTTTAAGGAATGGTCAATAAATAAGATGAACAAAATTTGAAGCTAGGTTTTTGTTTCAAATTTTGCTAAAGATGAGAAGTGTAGCGGGCTA
>Ga0055584_100006285_pt1 | contig 11651 bp, 4 predicted proteins | sample OSDHelmetaG_FD_58716 | JGI IMG/M metagenome (GOLD analysis project Ga0055584, IMG submission 58716) | Pelagic marine sediment microbial communities from the LTER site Helgoland, North Sea, for post-phytoplankton bloom and carbon turnover... | ecosystem: Environmental > Aquatic > Marine >...
CCCGCCCTGAGAGATATTCCCATAACCAATCTCCCCAGTAGGCAAGCTTGTCAGGTCCAGCGAGGTTCGATGCCCAGTCGCTGAAACTCAACGCGGGCTGTTGCCTCATTTCAATGTTTACAGAGAGCGTTCGATACAGCCCCAAGAAGATCGGGAGTTGAATGAACATCGGCAGGCAACCGGCTAGCGGATTGAGCCCCACACGTTGCTGCAATTCCCTTTGAGCCTTGAGTTTCCCCTCCATATCATCTTTGTACTTCTCATTGATCTTTTTCATCTCCGGTGCCAACTCCTGCATTCTTTGCGCGTTGACAGCGGCTTTTCTGCTTAACGGGAACATACACCCGCGAACAAGCAAGGTAAGCAGGATGATCGCGAGGGCGTAATTGCCAACGGCTGACAAGCCATGCAGAAGCCCACCCAAGAACTTTGCGATTGCTGAAAACCATCCGTAATAAATGCAATCCTGCAATCCATACTCAGTAAGCAGGGAAGTGTACTTGGGACCTGCAAACAATCTCAGGTCCTGCCGCATCGAACCGCCGGGCTCCAACGACTTGCTTAGAGTGTCCACATAAAAAGTTGAATTGACCGCGCGTTCCTGGTGTTTGATGATCGCGGCAGGATTTGAAGCGATACCTGCACCACCCCGATCGAGCGTAGTCAAAGAGGCTTGACCTTCGGCCGGAACAAACGCGACGGTGAAATACTGTGAATCAACACCGACATAACTCAGGTCTCGACTGTCGTCGGCACCATCATCCGCGAAAAGCAGCGGAGTCATTCCGAAACGTGGTAGTGCCGGATCAGCGTCACTTCGTTCCTCGCCTTTTGCAGCCTTGAGTAATTCAAAGCCACTGACGAGCACGTGGCCCGATGTCTTCGTTTTGTAAACGATGTCACGAGCAGCAGCGCCACCCCAGTTAGGGCTGATTTTCGTGCTGTACCACCAACCCTCAAGACTGATCCCGTTAGCACCTTCCAGCCTGACACCGATGTCCTGCTTGGTCGTCCCTAAATTATCAACCTGAACTCCCAGGTCCAAAGCATAAGACTTCTCGGGCAGTTGGTAACTGCGACTGATTCGCAGAGCATCTCCGCCGACCACCGCCATCTCTGCCTTACTGAGTTCAACAGAGAAGGATGCTCCTCCCGATTCTTTGGTCACATCCCAATTCAAATCCATGGGATTAGTGAGGCCACGCATTGCAACATTGCTGTCACCAATTCGCTTGTCATTGACTTTGGCCAAAGTCAACAGGCAAGATAATCGTGTCAGGTTACCCTTGACCTGATCCGGCCCTCCATCTTTCGCCAGACGCATGAGATCAAGCGGGTGCTCACTTAACTCGGCAGCCAGACTTTCTGTTTTCGCGGCCCGAGTCACCTCGACATCTACCTTATCTCCCGGCCTCGTATCCGACAAAATCGACACGAGATCATCGCGAGATGCGACCGCAACCCCATTGATACCAACGATGACGTCCCCAACTTGGACACCTGCGGTGGCAGCAGGCGTCCCGGGACCTACAACATTGACAAGCACACCATCGGCGTCTTCTAGCTCGCTGCCGGCAAAATATCCGAGATAGCCACTGGTCACATCAACGCGGCGATACTTTAACGCGCCATCGCTACCACGCTCAGTGAGCTCCACCCTTTCTACGCCAGCACCTTTGCTACACAAAGTCACCAACATGTAATAACCCTTCGTCGGATCCATGGATCCGACGGTCAACCATTCCGTATTTTCTGGTCGCTTGATTTCAGGGGTCACCGCAGTGGCGTCGTCTCCCGTCTGCTGGTCACCCTTCTGACTATCGGGTGAAACGGGGTTTGCACCACCGACCGGAGGTACCTGCAGGTCCTCAGCGGGTACCGCAGCAACGGCAGGATCGGGCTTCACAGGCGGAACACCCAGCCAGGACCGGAGGGTGATATAGGCGAAGAAGAACACCGATGAAGCGACGATGAACGTGATCAGACGACGTTCCACGATCAGTCCCAGTTCTAGCGGGGATGAGGCAAAGCAAGGCTGCGACACAGCCTTTGGCCGATTCTGCGTTCCGCAGAGATCAGCTCACAATCCCGTATTCTGCCCACCAAAGCAAATCTTGGGAAGGTGGAAGCCGTACCATAAGAGGCCACTTTTGCCGCGAAAGTGCTGCCGATAGGCACCTGCACAAAAAAAATCACCCCATCAATGACAGGGTGATTTCACGTATTGCTCGTCGCGACCGCCTAACCGTTAGGGTCGGGTGGCGACTTCCAAAGGTGGAACAACCCCCAGATAAGCCATCATATCGCTGATTTCTTGAAGCGTTAGATCATCCAAGAGACCACTCGGCATGATGCTGCTGTTGCTCGGCAAGATCTGATCGATCTCCTTCTCCTTGATCACGACGACTTGGTTGTTGGCGTCGCGCAGTTCCATGTTCTCGTCGCTACGTTGGCTGACCAAGCCGGTGAGCACGCGGCCATCCAGCGTTAAAATCCGCTTGCTCGCGTATTGATCGCTGACAACATGAGCGGGGAACAAAATGGACTCCAGAATTTCACGCTTCGTAAAACGCCTTCCGATGCCTGAAAGTGATGGTCCAATGGCCTCACCGTAATTCCCAAACTGGTGACACTGTGCACACTTTGCTTTGGTAAATGCGGTCCGCCCATGAGCTGGGTCGCCAAAACGCCCCTTGTCACTGTCAATGTACTCCACGAGTTGCTCAAAATCCCAACGTGAATCAGCGGGATCAGGAAGCTCTGCCGGCACTCGATCGGGATTTGCTTTGGCGTACCATTTCTGCCAAGGCTTCATCGAAGTCGAAGCCTTTTCTGGTCGCTGCATTCCGGTCCAATGCTCAAGCAAGGATTCTACATTTTCGAAGCTTGCACCTTTCTTTTCAGCTCGAACTCCGAGCAAAATCAATTGCCGAATAGCCATGGGATCATCCGTGGCAACATCAACAGAAGCCAAAGCCTTGATCACCTCAGAAGCCGTTTGATCTTCTAAAACATTCAAACTCCGGACCAGGTAGTCCCAGTTGTCGCCATCAGGTTTTTGAGCCAAAGCCATGGCAACCAAAGCACGACGTTCCGGTTCTGTTCGCCAAAGCCCTCGCAGGTAAGCACTTGATTCTTCATCCTGAGCGGTTGCAAACATCGCAACGATGCCAGTCCGCAATCGTCTTTCGATGTCACCCGGTTTTGGATTGGCAATCAGTTCACGGTCCAATTTACGAAGTACTTCTGCGGTCGAAGCATCAATCGGTCGTGGTAAACGATAAATAGCGGCAAGAGCAGCATTACGCCACACGGCACCCTGTTCAAGGATCGCAATGACATCCTGATCAGAGAGTGTTTTGGCAAAGTCCCGGGTAGCGTTCATCAAATACATCGACAAAGCATTCGACTTTGCGTCGTTCGCTGCGTTCTCGTAGTACTTCAAAATCTGGAAGCGTTGCTCAGCAGTCCAATCGTTTGAAAGAAACTGCAGGCACATGGCAACCAAAGTACGATCCTGTTCAGGATCGTCACCAGCAATGTATTCCAATGCTCTCTCAGCTACCTCATCAGCTTGCAGGTAGGCTGCCAAGCGAATCAATTCGTGGTTCATGCGTGCATCGCCCGCTGGAAACTCTTCGGCGATCTGCTCTCGCAGAGCAACCACTTTGTCAGGCGAGATTTTCCCACGGTGCAGGGCAATCTGGCACAAGCGAAGCGTATCGACAAAATCTGCATCGCTTAGGAAATCGGCCATCATCGCACTGCTGCGGTTGAGCACTTCCATACAGTTCTCGGCTGTTGGGTCTGCATTGACCAAGGCCAGCATACCGACCAGCGAAATACGAGGATCTGCACTATCGAGAACTTCTTCCCGCCAATCCTCAACAGGCATTTTCTCGAGCAAGCGTCGAGCAACGAACGCGAGTGACCGATCCTCTTCTGCAAGCAACGGCAGCACGTCCTCCGCCGTTTCTGGCAAGGCACCGCTCCTCAGAATCGCTTCACAAGCCGCACGCTGCACGCGTGGATCGCTGTCAGACAGCATTTCCACAAGACGCTTCTTGCTTTGGTCGTCAGGATGGAGACCCATCATATAAGCTGCTTTTGCACGCACCAACTCGTTGCCTGCCTCGCTCAACTCTAGAACCAGATCCTCACTGGGAACCGGCCCAAATAGTTGCATCAAATCCATTGCACGGATTCGGTATTGGGCTGGGTTGTCTTTGCTGTAGGCAACTCCTGCGACCAATTGGCCCCAATTGTTCCCCAATTCTCGTTTGATCGAAGCGATTTTTTGGCGAGCCCACGCTGACTCCAATTGAGGCTGCCTGACTGCTGCAGCAATACCGGTTCCAAGATTCTTCATGCGATCAGGAATGTCACCTTTGTAGACGACACGATAAACGCCACCAGCAGTACCTCGACCACCCGTGCAGAAATACATTCCTCCGTCCGGACCCACATCAAGATCAGTGACGTTGAGCGGTTGCCCCTTCAGGAATACTTCGCTGTCCGCGATGAACCCGGCTCCTCTTGGCTTCAGACGTACATTAAGTATCCGTCCTTCAGACCAATCAGCAAGGAACATGGAGTTGTGATAGCGAGCAGGGAACATGTAATGCTCGTAACAAACAGCCCCAGTCGGACTGCCTTTTCCCGTTTCAAGCAGATTCGGCAAGCGGTCAAAATAGTACTCTGGCCACTTTGCCCAGCCAGTACGCCAACCGAACTCACCAGCCTCTGTCACATCAAAAAGAGCCGTCGGCCGGTACCACACAGTGTCAACGTCCGACTCCATGTCGGCATCGTGAACGAACAAACCACCATTGGGGTGGAACACGAGATCGTAAGCATTTCGAATTCCGCCAGCGACGCGTTCAACCACTGAACCATCAGCGTTAGTACGAATCACAGTTCCGCCTGGTGCCTTGATGCCAAGGCCATGACCGGCAGGATCCTCGTAGCGGGGGAGCAAGTCTCCCTCGTAAGTTTTGGGCAACGTCTCACCAGGTCCACCTTTGCCGGTGTAACGGGTATGACTTCCAAGCACGACGTAAATCATTCCATCGGGCCCCAAGCGAATTCCATGAGGCCCGTGCTCACCGCCATTGCCTGTGAATTTCACGATCGCCGTGACTTGTTCCAATGTGCCGTTCCGATCAACATCGGTCAATCGATAGAGTGCAGCACCCTCAGGACCATCACCGGTGACGAACACTTCCCCGTTAAGAGCAAGGATTCCCTGGCATGATTTGACCTTGTCGCAATAAGTACGAACTTGCTCCGGAATGCCGTCTTCATCTTTATCAAACACAAGCAACAAAGGCCCATCTTCCTGAGACAGGATGATATGACCAAATTCGTTGAAGGTCATAGCAATGATCGACCCCACTTGTTCGTCGCTCAACACGCGTTGAACGCCAAAGCCTTTCTGAATCTGAAATCGCTCTCGCTGCTCTGTCTGCTTTTCAGCCACGACGTCCACATCACGATCCCATGGCACTGTATCACCGAGCTTGCCAAAGGCAGCTGCAGAACCCCACAAACGATCATTGAACAGAACAGTCTCCCACATCGGGCTCTCTTCTGTGCTTGTGCGCCAAGAAGGGCTGCTACTGAACGTGTACCACTTATCAGAATCCTCTGGTCGAATGGAAACCCGTGCAGCCATCGCTGCCGTTTTCCCATGCGTGTTGACAACCCGGACGGCAACAACATTGCGGCCGACTTCCAAATAATCGGTAATGTCATAATCCTGCATCTGTCGGGCAGAACTGCCTCGACCGATCACCTTGCCATTCACGAAGACTTCGTATTCATCGTCGGCTGCGATTTCAATTCGCCCGGCCGCCTTTTTACGCAGATTAATTGGCTTACGGAATAAACAGACTTCACCTTGTGGGACATCAACGCCCACGCGGCTGCCATTCTTCCAAATCCACTGAGCCTCCTCAGCAGAAACCTCAGAAACATTTGCGGCCGTGCAGGTCGCAATAACAAACAACAGAAATAGTGAGCGGATAGGGCCGTCCATGGCAATATTCATTCAAACGGAGGAACGTAGGGGTCCACTGAACTGCGGGAGATTAGGGCCGAGCCCCAGTTGGACGCAAGATTAATCCTGAAATTGAACCACCCCCTGAACAAGGTAGCACCGCACCGCCCACCGGACGATCTAACCCAGGCGATCATGACGCTCCCTTCGCCAACCACCATCAACGAGCCAATCACGCAGAACACAAAAGATCGTAAAAAACGATTGAAAACGGAGGTAATCGCCCCCAAAGCGTCCTCCTACCGGACCACGCACCGCACCGCAAACTGCGATCTCTGATTGAAAACTTTAGAAGTGGCAAATGCTTGCAAAATGGCAAAAATGCGATCAACTCTCAAAAAAAGTCAGTTCATTAATGCCGAGGCCTCCGTCTTTGGAACAGGAGACTTAAGACTTCACCTTTAAAAAACCGGAGCCCGTTCACACCACCACACCACCACCACGCAGCACACTCTCTACCTTGCAACTCAGGGGCTACCTTGCAACGCAGAGCATGACATGCAACACCGACGTTCAAGCCAAAACATATCTCTCTTGCAGTACGTGTCAGGAATGCAGCTTGCGTTTTGAAAGAGTTCGCAGCTAAAGCGCCGAGGAGCGAAACGAGGAATGAGAGACGGGAACCCAAACGGGGATTCTCCACAACCGAGGCAGCCAGCGGTGCCGCTGTAGATGGAGCAGGGCACAATCTCCGCGCCACGGAGTTTTCAGCACAGCTTCATTAGCATTCATGCCATGGTGACTGCGAAACAAACCTCACACTTATTTCTTGCCAACTGCCTGACTTGGACGTGGGAGGGTTTCCAACCTAAGATTCGCTCAAACCACTTTTCAATCAGAGAAGCTGAAGAGTACTCACCAATTTTCAACGTGATTAACAGTCCTACAAAATCACTTTGACGATGTGTCACTATATTTTCGATAGTTGTCAGTGTCTGATCAGGTCGGACGTTCGAATCCACCAGCAACCACTTTGCGCCTCGGAACTGCCGTCGAGGCAAATCACCTCCCCGGGCCCGAATGTGCTGAAAGTTCCGATGCTGGTCGATCCGGGGGTCCATTTCTGCAGGATCGATGCCGATGACTCTCAGTCCAAGTTCAAGCAATCTTCCGCAAGCACCTCCGGGCGCACTTCCGATTTCGACAGCCAAATCGCCTGGTTGCATATCAAACCCGCTCCAAGTTATCGACTCTGCTGCCTTGTAATAAGCTCGTGATATCGGTTCATTCAAAGGCTGTATCGGTTGCACGGCACCGGGCCAACGTGTGGGCCAAACAGTTGCTTCATGGAACCCCATGAACCAATGTGACGGTTCGACCAACACGAGGTCCAAAACCCGATCACCGGGTTGGGCAATGCGATTTGGGGCATCACACTTGAGCCATGCTTCATTCAACCCAGAATAGACAGCATCCGCCACCACTTCTGAGACTTCATCCGCTCCCGGTTCAAAACCAAACCGACCGATTGGCAATCGATCTTTGGGCCAAACATGCAGTTGATCAAATTTCCGACCATTCGGATCATTCTCCGAAAGTTTCGATGCTAACTCGGCCACCATTGCATTGGCTTCCGACCCACGCACCTGCCCCAAAGAACGCGAGGCCGTACGTACAAAAACGCCTTCTGGCAAAGGCACGTCCTGATCATTCTTGGCAGTCACAAAACCGGGCCTCGAAAACGCCAATCGCCAACCCTGCTCGGCCATTTCCGCTTTCACCACCTGCTCAGCACCACAGGCGCAGGACAACATTGCGAACGTTGGCTTCATCATGGCTTGACCTTTTCGGATTCAATTTGACGATATTTCATCAGGCGAGCTTTCACACCTGGTATCAACCGGCAGGCATTCTCAAAGTAAAGTTGCTGCAGCACTGCGTCGGGTAGATTCAAACCGTGAATTTGCCACATGCCCTGAGGTGGAGGAACCTTTTCACTGTAGGCAAAAGATTCATCCTCTGTTTCAAAAAAACGCCAGTTAATGTGCAGTCGAGCTTCAGGCCATGGCCCGTCTGTTCCAAACAGAATGCGATCAGAATGTTGCATTAAAAACTTCCTCGCTGTGAACGGCTGCCGTCCGAGTTCAGAGATTCTGGAAGCGGTTTCGATATACAGGTTCGGGTATTTTTCGAGCCATCCACTAACCACTTTGAGATCTTCGGAATGATTCGCAACGTGTGCTCCAATAAATTTTGTTTTCGGATGTCTGCCAATCACACGGTTTCTAGCTTCCAGCAATTCATCGCGAGACGGAAAGTCTTCGCCATGAAAGCTCCAGTCAGGATGCCGGCTCAGTTCTTCCCAACGCTCATTGGTTTCATCAATCGGTTCAAAAAAAGCAGCAGGATCAGCCGTATGAATAATGACCGGTATGCCGAGTTCACCACAGGCCTGCCAGATCGGATCAAATCGCTTGTCATCCACTTTGATCAGCGAGCCATCCGGATTTTTATATTCCAGACCAAAACGCTTGAATAACTTCAGACCGCTCACACCGCTATGAACGGCCGCGGCCAATTCCTTTGCAGTACGTTCTGCAAAACCCGCACGATGGCATGCCCAACTTGCTGGGTTATCCTCCGTGCCATCACCACGCCAGTCCACGTTCGCGAAGATCACAAAGCGATCTTTGTATTTGCTCCACAGGAATTTCACATGTTCCTCAAGGCGTCCGTTCAGGCTGCCATCCAATGACGTGCACACAGCAATCCTGTTACGATCCATGACGGCAACGTAGTCATCGAGAGCCTGTTGACTACTCCGCAACTTGAAGAAAAAGTGGGTGTGAACATCGACGACGGGGAACGCTGCCTTTGTTCGGAGATGTTCTGCAACCTTCAACTGCATCCGAGGCCGAAAGTTCTTTAGCAGGAGCTCGCGTCCTTCGCGGCCGTCAAGAGGCTCGGCAATCGAGGGATCTTGAGCTGCAACTGCGCCCTGAAAGATGAGAAAAAGTGCCAAAACCAGTTGACACCTCAGTTGCCATATTTTCGCTACAATAAGCACTCGGAAGACCTCAGATGAATCGCACTGTTTTATTTTGCATTGCAGGCAGAGTGACAGCAGGTTTGTTCTTCGCTTCAACACATCGCAGGAATCAACACCAAGCGTGAACAACGACTCACAGGACCCTACCGAACACCAAACACTGGGTGGCCAAGCGACCAGCAAGAAACTATCAATGGAGGCGACAACGCCACCCGCTGATGTTCCCGGCTATCGCCTCACGCAGTTTCTCGGAGCAGGAGCATTCGGGCAAGTTTGGGTGGGCCGTGATCTCAACACCGGCCGCGATGTAGCCGTCAAGTTTTACCTGCACCGAGGCGGCGTCAACTGGTCGCTGCTCAGCCGTGAAGTCAAGAACTTAGTGCAAATGTCGGCTGACCGATATGTGGTACAGGTGCTAGAAGTCGGCTGGGACGTCGACCCGCCATTTTATGTCATGGAACTGGTACGCGGGGGATCGCTGGAAGACCTGTTGAAAGTTCGCCAGCATTTGCCGACAGATCAAGCCGTTGAAATGTTCCGCAAAATGTGCATTGGCTTGGACCACTGCCACTCCAAGGGTGTTCTGCACTGCGACTTGAAACCTGCAAATATTCTGCTGGGCGACGAGGATGAGCCACGACTGGCAGACTTTGGACAAAGTCGCCTATCGAGTGACCAGACTCCTGCCCTGGGAACCCTGTTCTACATGGCTCCTGAACAGGCAGACCTCACGTCATCACCTGATGTGCGTTGGGACGTTTATGCCATGGGTGCCATCCTGTACCGCATGCTAACTGGAAAAGCCCCTCACCGGGACGATTCCTTTGTCCAACAACTTGACACTGCCGGTTCACTCAAAAAACGCCTTCAGCGTTACCGAGAATCGATTGTTTCCAGCCCCCCGCCTGAAGCTCATTTCGAGTGCCCCGGGGTCGATCGTGCTCTGGCAAGAATCGTTTCAAAGTGTTTGAACGCCAAGCCTGAAGAGCGTTACTCCAACGTTCAGCAAATCTTGCAGGATCTTACGCGTCGTGATGCCGCACGTGCGAAACGTCCATTGATGTTGCTTGGGATCGTGGGACCACTGCTAGTGCTTCTGGCAACTTGCTTCTTCGGCTACCGCAGCATCGAACAAGCCACAGAGAGCACGCTCGATGCTCTAGGCACTGAAGCGAAAGGCAGCAATGAACTTGCCGCGACATTTGCAGCCAAGACCCTGGAAAATGAAATTGACCGATATTTCCAAATCACAAAGAACGAGGCCCACCGCCCTGCATTCATTGAACAACTGGAGACGACACTGCAAACAGAAAAAGTCGTGACTGCACTCCAACAAATCGCTGCATTGGGAACTCCGGCACCAACGCATGAATCAACGGCGGCACGCGCCGATCTCTTGGAACTCGCACAGCAAAACAAGTTAAATGCACTGCTTCAAAACCAACTAGCACGTTACACCCAGCCAGAGGCCAACTCGCGTCAACCGAGACTGGCAAGCATGTTTGTGACCGATAACCGTGGCACGATCATTGGAATCGCCTATCAGAACACGGAAGAAATCAAACCGGAAGAAAACAGTGTTGGTAAAAACTTCAGCTACCGCACCTACTTTCATGGTGGACGCGTCGACCGACCCAAAGAAACCACCAGCATTTCCGAATCAAGGCCAATCACTTCAACACACCTGTCCGCGGCGTTCCAAAGCACCGCAACCGGACTTTGGAAAGTTGCAATCAGCACGCCGATTTATCTTTCGGACGAACGTTCTCAACCTGATGCCATTTTCGTCATCACTGTAAATCTCGGAGACATTGAATTATTGCAAACGGAAGGAACTGAAGGAGCTTCGGATCAGATCGCTGTCTTAGTGGAATCGCGTGAAGACCGTGCAGATGGCACGATTCTTCAGCATCCGCTGATGGATGCCCGACGCAATACAAGAGACAAATCAGGCAACGAGGAGTACCGAATCGAAAGTCGCGTGATGCAACACCTGCTCACCGGCAATGTTCATAACCTGACGTACTTAGATCCACTGGCAAAGGCTGATGACGGAGAGCAGTACAAAGGTGAGTGGATGGCAGCCGTTCACCCCGTGACACTTCCTCCCGATGAGGACGAAGAGGAAACCGCATTCCGTCAGTCAACCGAACCGGATGCACTAGACCCGTCGCCTCCCCCCACTGAACTGCCCGAGGGATCAGTCAGCGAAACCGACGAACAGACCACAGACTTGGTGGTACTTGTTCAATACCGCCTCGAGACAGTAAACGCCCCTGTGAAAGAAATGCGAGCCGCACTCCTTCGCGAAGGAGCCCTAGCAATCATCTCGATTCTCGCCGTAACGTTGACACTCTGGTTATTTGTTCAACGGGTCGGGCGGCCATACCGTGAAACGCGTGGAAGGCTGGAAGATTCCAAAAGCAACAAGACGGTTGCTGAGACCCCAGCCAAGACAATTACATTGCGTTAGCACGGCACCAACCGGAGTTGTGAGGCAAAGGGTAAACCCAATCCATCAATTGTAAAATCAATCACTTCTGCAGCGCGATCTGCTCTCGATTGGAATGACGCCTTAACGGCTCGACTCATTGATCACATTTC
>Ga0055584_100006286_pt1 | contig 11651 bp, 9 predicted proteins | sample OSDHelmetaG_FD_58716 | JGI IMG/M metagenome (GOLD analysis project Ga0055584, IMG submission 58716) | Pelagic marine sediment microbial communities from the LTER site Helgoland, North Sea, for post-phytoplankton bloom and carbon turnover... | ecosystem: Environmental > Aquatic > Marine >...
CTGCTGGAAGAAGCCGTCGAGCACGATCTCGTCGCCGTCCTCGTAGGCGTTGATCCAGTGGAGAACAAACGTGGGTGCGGCTTCGAACCAGCGGATCTGGCTGCTCGTGCCGCCACGGGGAATGATGCCGAACCGGGTGGGCAGTTCGGGGTGGAACCGTGGCGCGTAGAGGCCGGCAGCCATCGCCTCCGGGTCCCAGAACATCGGGCAGTCATTCACGATGGCGTAGTGCTCGGTGAACGCCATGTCGTGGGGGAGTCGGCTCCCGGGCAACTCGACGTCGATGTAGTTGGTCAGCTCGCCATCGGCGGAGACCTCGCCGTAGTGCATGAACGGCGCCTCGGTGCCGTAGTTGAAGAACAGCAGCTCGCCGGTCGCCTCGTCGATCTTGGTGTGGGCTGACACTCCGTGGGCGGGGAACGAGTCGTTCCAGGTGGCCTTGCCGCGCGGTTCGAGAGTGATCGGGTCGAGTCGGTAGAGATCACCGCACATGTAGAAGCTCGCGAGAGCCTCGCCACGGTGGATCACCACGTCGGTGCTCGCCGCATCCTTCATGCGAGGCCGGGCCCCGATGGTGTGGTCGGCTTTCGCGCTCGCCGGGAGCTCGGCGACACCGGCCCAGAGTGACTCGCCGCTCTCGAGCTCCTGAACGAGGCCGTCGGTGCGAACGAAGCGGTTGGCATAGCGCGCCGAGCCGGCATCGAATGTGATCGAGTGCAGCATCCCGTCGCCATCGAACGGGTGGTAGCGCTCGATCGGTGGGTGCAGCGGGTTCTCGGTGTTGCGGATGTAGACACCGTTGAGATCGTCGGGAATCCGACCCTCGACCTCGAGATCCCACGCGTCGTACTCCACGTGTTGCGGACGCCACGCGCCCGAGCGGTACGGGTGGGAATCCCCTGGTGGCAGGGTGTGCGGCAGAGTGTCGTGAATCTGGATTCTCATGGTGATCCGGATCAGCTTGGCATGAACCGCGTGCACGCGGCGGCGCTGAATGCAACACTTTGGTCATGGCAGTGCCCGAACTAGGGCGGCGCATACTGGACGCCGCGGGTGTGACGCTCGGCGGGAGCGCGCCACACGACATCACGATCCATGACGATCGATTCTGGGACCGTGTGCTCAGCGACCGTGAGCTGGGACTCGGCGAGTCCTACCAAGATGGCTGGTGGGACGCGAACCAGCTCGACGAGTTCCTCACCGTGATGCAGACCGCCGACATTCGTTCGATGGTGCGGCCCAGTCTCTCGATCGCCGGGCGGGCCCTCGTCGCTCGCGTACGCAACCAGCAGACCCGCTCTCGAGCCCGCAAGAACGCCGAGGCGCACTACGACATCGGCAACGACCTCTACGAGCGCATGCTCGACAAGCGCATGATCTACACGTGTGGCTACTGGGACGAAGCCACCGATCTCGATAGCGCGCAGGAGGCCAAGCTCGATCTGATCTGTCGCAAACTCGGGCTCGAGCGCGGCATGCGACTGCTCGACATCGGATGTGGATGGGGTGGGTTCGCCCAGTTCGCCGCTGAGCGCTACGACGTCCACGTCACCGGAATCTCACCGGCCGGCGAACAGGTTGCCGTCGCTCGTGAGCGCACCGTGTCACTGCCGGTGCGGATCGAGCAGCTGGACTATCGAGACGTCGACGCGGTGCAGATGGGTCGCTTCGATCGCATCACGTCGATCGGGATGATGGAACACGTCGGTCCGAAGAATCTGCGGACGTTCTTCGATGCGTGTCGCAGCCTTCTCGACCCGGCCGGCATGATGCTCCACCACACGATCGGCTCCAATGACTGGAGAACCCATGGTGACCCGTGGTTCGATCGCTACATCTTCCCGGGCGGCGTGTTGCCTTCGCTCGGTCAGATCGCCCGTGCCTCAGAGGAGTATTGGTCGATCGAAGACGTCCACAACTTCGGCCCCGACTACGACACGACACTGATGGCATGGCACGGGAACCTCGCCGACCGGTGGGCGGAGATCCCTCACTACGACGAGCGCTTCCGGCGGACGTGGGACTACTACCTGCAAGGCTCCGCAGCGGGGTTTCGATCCCGGTCGCTGCAGCTTTGGCAAGTGGTGTTCACACCATCGCGTCAGCGGCGGGAGACGTATCGCTCGGTGCGTTGAGTCCGTCGATGTCGGCTTCGGTCGTGTCGCCTCCGGTCGCGAACGTGGCCAGGAGATACGCAGTGATCACAGGAGCGATCGCTCGCGAGATGTCGAAGAAACGCCACCACACCTGACGGCTGAAGAACACGGCGAGGACAACGAAACCGAGTGAGCCCCAGCTGAGATACGTCGGCTGACGCAGCGCCCGCACGACCAGCATCGGTGTGATGGCGACCAGCGCCGCGATCACGGCGAGGTCCACCGGGTTCTCGATCCAGTTCTCGAACGCACGGACCATGCCGCGGAAGGGCAGACCGAATTCCTGGACCTCGTCGACGCCGGCTCCTTCGGTGAGCCGTGCACGGAGGTAGATCGCCCAGCTCAACGCGGCGACGGTTGGTGGGATGCCGATGAGCCACGGGATTCGACGGGTGCGGAAGAGGCGAAGGAGGAGCGCGCCGGCGAGATAGAGGAACATCACCTCTCGAGCCAGGACTGCCACCGTGAACCACACAGCAGCGCGGCGGTCGTCTCGCTCTTCGAGCGCGACGGTTCCCCACAGCGCCGCAGCAAACGCCAGAATTCCGGCTCCGCTGATGTCGAACTCGAAGATCACGCCGACGTTGAGCGCAAACGCCAGACCCCACCACTCGCTGCCGCCGAGACGTCGGGCAAGGCGGGAGGTCGCCGCGGTTCCCAGGGCAATGGCGAAGAGGTTGGTGAACGCCATCGTCCAGGGCAGAGCGGGCCCGGGCACGAACCCGCCGAAGCCGGCGACCAACGGAAACAACATTCGTTGGCCGCGGTACACCGGCCGGTCGAGCAATGCGGCGTGATCGCCGGGCGAAAGGAGTAGCGGGTCGAGGGCCTGGAGGAAGAAGTACATCCCGTCGTGGCCCTCGCCCACAGTGATTACCTCGCGTCCGATCTCGTTGCCGGCGTGCTGGGCGACCAACTGCGCCTCAGGAGTGTCCCCGAATTTGATCAGGCCAGTGATGTCGCCGTCGTGTGAGAGGAGTGATCCGGCGATCACGAGAACGCCGACGCACAACGACACTGCGAGCACGCGGAGAGGCACGGTCCGGATCATTGTGGTCCTGTCGGCAGGTGTGGCCTTCTCTCAAGCGGCCGGGCGCCTCGGCCGGCTTCGCTCTCGGTTCTGGAACCTCGGCCCGAGGCGGCCCAAAACCGAAACTGAGGTGAGTCAGCCACATCCAGTGTGGCCAACTCACCTCAATTTGCGAGTCGATGTCTCTAGTGGAACTGCTCCTCTTCGGTGCTGCCGGCGAGGGCGAGCGTCGAGGCGGTGCCGCCGGAAACGACAGTGGCGATGTCGTCGAAGTAGCCGGCACCCACCTCACGCTGATGCTTCGTGGCGGTGTAGCCGTCGTCTTCCATGGTGAACTCGCGTTCCTGGAGCTCGACATAGGCCGTCATGTCGTTGGCGGTGTAGCCGCGGGCCAGATCGAACGCCGAGGCGTTGAGCGCATGCCAGCCGGCCAGCGTGATGAACTGGAACGCGTAGCCCATCGCACCGAGTTCCTTCTGGAACTTGGCAATCGTCGAGTCGTCGAGATGCGCCTTCCAGTTGAACGAAGGCGAGCAGTTGTAGGACAGCAACTGGTCCGGGTACTCGGCCTTGACGGCTTCGGCGAACTCACGGGCCTGCTCGAGGTCGGGCGTGCCGGTTTCGCACCAGATCAGGTCGGCGTAGGGCGCGTAGGCCAGGGCCCGCTTGATCGGGGTCTTGATGCCGGGTTCGGTGTAGTAGAAGCCTTCAGCCGAGCGCTCGCCGGTGAGGAACTCCTGGTCACGCTCGTCGACGTCGGTTGTCAGCAGGTTCGCCGCCAGGGCGTCGGTGCGGGCGAGGACGATCGTCGGTGTACCCGCCACATCGGCTGCGAGACGAGCGGCGTTGAGAGTGGTCACGTGCTGCTTCGTCGGGATGAGGACCTTGCCGCCCATGTGGCCACACTTCTTGGCCGAGCTGAGCTGATCTTCCCAGTGGACACCGGCAGCGCCTGATTCGATCATCGACTTCATGAGCTCGTAGGCGTTGAGGGGACCGCCGAAGCCGGCCTCGGCATCGGCCACGATCGGCAGCATGTAGTCGATCGACGGGCTGCCGTTGGTCTCGGCCCATTCGATCTGGTCTGCACGACGCAGCGCGTTGTTGATGCGCGAGACAACCGACGGCACCGAGTTCGCGGGGTAGAGCGACTGGTCCGGGTAGACCTGACCGGCGAGGTTCGCGTCGCCCGCGACCTGCCAACCGGACAGGTAGATGGCGGGAAGGCCGCCCTTGGCGTACTGGATCGCCTGGCCGCCGGTCATTGCACCCAGCGCGTGGACGTAGTCCATGTCGTTGATGCGGTCCCACAGCTTTTCGGCACCCTGACGGGCGAGCGTGTGCTCGGGAGTGACGGAGCCGCGCAGACGAACGACGTCCTCTGCGGTGTAGTCGCGCTGTACGCCGTTCCAACGGGGATTGTCGTCCCAGTCCTTCTGAAGGGCAGTCACCTGTTCGGCGAAGCTCGGGTTCATTGCATTCTCCTGATTATTCGAGTCTCGTTGTGAGATTGGGGGTTGTCAGAGAAAGTACGGGTGTCAGACACCCGTACTTTCTCAGAGCAGGTCGTAGGCCGGAATGGTGAGAAATTCGGGGTAGTCGACGGTCGTGCAGAGGGTGTGCAGCAGGTCGCGTGCGTCGTCGTAGCGCCGTGACGCCCAATGGTCGGGGTCGAGGCTGGCGCGGAGGGTGGCGAACTCTTCTTCGATGAGCGCGTCGAGGAGCGTGTCGTCGAGAATCTGTCCGTCGGCGACCTCGACTGCGTGGTGGCGCCACTGCCACAGCTGCGCTCGGCAGACCTCGGCCATGGCCGTGTCTTCGAGGTGATCGTCGATGGCGACCGCAGCGGTGCCCGACAGCCACTCGCCGAGATAGCCGATGACGATGCGAATGTTGGTGCGAACGCCGTTGATGGTCACCGCGCCCACGGAACCAGGCAGGGTCAAGAGGTCTTCGGCGGTGACGTAGACGTCGTCGCGTTGGCGAGCGATCTGGTTCGGGCGAGACCCGAGGACCTTGTCGAACTCGGCACGGGCCACCGGCACGAGGTCGGGGTGAGCGATGCGTGTGCCGTCGAATCCATCGCCGGCTTCTCGTCGCTTGTCGACCGACACCTTGCGCAGGGCGCTGGAGATGCGCTCGTTGTCGTCGCCGCCGGGGATCACACCCGACATGCCGCCGATTGCGTGGGCGCCGCGCCGGTGGCAGGTTGCGACGAGCAACTCGGTGAACGCCCGCATGAATGGTGTGGTGACAGAGATGAGTTCCCGGTCGGGCAACACGAACGACGGGTCTTCACGAAACGTCTTGGCCACGCTGAACAGGTAGTCCCAGTTGCCCGTGTGCAGCCCCGTGATGTGATCGCGCATCTCGTAGAGGATCTCCTCCATCTCGAACGCGGCGAGGATCGTCTCGATGAGCACGGTGGCTCGGATCGTCCCGGCCCCGAGCGAGAGTTCGCGTTCGGCGAAGTCGAACACGTCGTTCCAAAGGCGGGCGTCGTCTTGTCCCTCCACCTTCGGGAGATAGAAGTAGGGCGCCGTCCCGCGAGCGGAGGCCGCTGCTGCGTTGTGGAACACGCAAAGACCGAAGTCGACGAGCGCTGCTGCCATCGGCTCACCATTCACGGCGAGGTGCTTCTCGTCGAGGTGCCAGGCGCGGGTACGGACCATGAGCGTGGTGGTGAAGGGCGGCGGGGTCAGTTCGCCGCGGTAGGCCTCGGCGACATTGGCCTGGCCTTGGAGCAAGTTGTCGAGCGTCGGGGCGGTTGCATCTTCGAAATCGGCCATGAACACATCGGCACCGCTGTTGAGCGCCTGAATCATGAAGTCACGGGCAACCGGGCCGGTGATCTCGGTTCGACGGTTGGTGAGGTCGGCGGGAGCACTCGCGACCGTCCAGCCGCCCGAGCGGATGTGGGCGGTGTCGGCGCGGAACTTGGGACGAAGGCCGTCATCGATGCGTCGCTGGCGCTCGACGCGAGCCTCGAGAAGCCGGCGGCGAGTCGGCTCGAACACCGCGTGCAGGGAGCCGAGGAATGTGAGTGCCTCGTCGGTGAGCAGCGAGGAGGCCAGCGGGTGTGCAGCCGCCGCGGCGTTCGGAACGGCGGGAGTGACAGCCGCGTGAGCGGACGCAGTGGGCAGTGTCATCGCCATTCCTCCTCCCTCGATCGTCGAATGGGGTCTCTGAACCAAGTTTGGGCCTTCTTGTGATGCAAAACAAGACATGTATCGCACAAATTTTGGGGGTCGACTTCACATTCATCAGAACTTCTGTCAATCTTTGGGGCATGGCAGAGGACTTTGACCCGTTGGTGCTCGGCGCACGCATCCGCCATGCCCGCCGTCGCCGCGACGCAACTCTGGCCGACGTGAGCGCGATGACCGGTCGTCCGGCGCCGTATTTGAGTCAGTTGGAGAACGGCAAGGTCGAGCCGAAGATCAGCTTCTTGCGCGAACTCGCGGAGGCGTTGGGAACGACCACCGCTGACCTGCTGGACGCAAAGGCACCGGATCGCCGAGCCGAACTCGAGATCGGCGTGGCCCGGGCGCAGGAAGACCCGCGCTATCGAGAACTTGGCCTTCCCCTGTTGAAGCCGTCGGCCAAGATCGGGGACGACGTGCTCGAACATGTGATGACTCTTTGGGGTCTCGTGGCCGCCCAGGCCGGCGGCACCGAGGATGCTCCTGACCAGCGGCGATTCGCTGACTACGCCCGAGCCGCAAACATCTCGCTGCGCGAAGAGATGCGGTCGCGCGACAACTATTTCGCCGAGATCGAAGCTGTGGCCAACGCCACCCTGCAGCGCGCCGGCTACGGCGGCACCGGCCCGATCAGCGAACGGGTGCTCACCGAGATCGCGGCGATCCACGGCTTCACCATCGAGCGGGTCGGCTCCATCCCCCGTACTGCCCGCAGCATCACCGACACCCGAGACCGCATCATCTTCATCCCGGATCGCGGTGGTCTTCGAATTCGTCAGGCTCGATCTGTGGTTCTCCAGACGCTGGGGCACTTCGTGCTCGAACACGTCGACACGACCGACTTCGGCGAGTACCTCCGGCAGCGAATCGAATCGAACTACTTCGCGGCGGCCGTGCTCGCGCCGGAGGGCCCCTCGGTCGACTTTCTCCGGGAGGCCAAGAAGCAGAAAGACATCTCGGTCGAGGACCTCAAGGAGACGTTCTACATCTCCTACGAGATGGCCGCCCACCGCTTCACCAACCTCGCGACGCGGCACCTCGAGATCCCGTGTCACTTCCTTCGCACCGACAGCGAAGGTGTGATCAACAAGGCGTATGAGAACGACGGGATCATGTTTCCCGAGGCATCGGATGGCGGACTCGAGGGGCAACGGGTGCCTCGCCAGTGGGGGAGCCGGCAGGCATGGAACGCCCACGGGAGCTTCCTGCTGCACAGCCAGTTCACGGTGTGCGACGAAGACGAATACTTCTGCACCACCTACATCGAGACCGAGACCGATCGCCTGCCTCACGCGATTTCGCTCGGGACCACGGCACAACACGCACAAGTGTTTCGGGGCGCAGACACGCTGCGTCGGGAGTTCGCTCGCGGTCGCGAGATCGAGCCGGATCCGCAGTTGGTCGGCGAGTGGCGCGATATCGCCTGGCCCTCGGCTGCTGAGCGCAGCCATGTGCTCTCGGCGTTACCGCCGTCAGAGCGCGAGTTCAGCCCGTTTCCGGGAATCGACCTGCTCGACGTCTATCGGTTCCTCGAACGCCAGCGGCGCGCCCGCGGTCGTTAGCGAGCGAGCAGCACCAGGTGGTTGATCGCCGCCATCGCAACGTGGATCACGTCGCGATGCTCAGATTCGATCGCCACCGAGACGACATCGACACCGACGGAACGAAGCTCGCCTCTGAATTCCTCGCCAGCAGTTGAGATGAGGACTGTCGGCCGTTGTGTAGCGAGCTCGGTGAGGGCATGAGCGAAGACGAGCTCGAGCGTCACCACGCGATCGCCGACGACCGAGGACTCGCCGGGGGCCGCTCTCACGGTGGCGACTGCTTCCAACGGAATCACGACGTCGCCGAGACGTGGTTCTCGAACAATCACGAAGTCGGCACCGAGGGCTACGACGGGGCCACGGGTGCTGTGGCCGAGTGAGTCGTGGACCGTCACCGCTCGGCCGCGTTCGGCGAGATCCATGAGTACCCCGCTGAGGGTGGCTTCCTCTGCCGCCTGACGTTCCAACCAGCGTTGCCTCGCTCGTTGGGCCGCCGCAGCATCGACTCGGCCAGCCGCGAGCCAGCCGTCAAGCCCGGCCAACGGGTCGTCGGCGGTGAGTCCCAAAGGGCGGAGCGGAGAATCTGCGTCCACGACGCGCGAGGGTACCGGTACCATTCCGGTGAACGATGAGCGAACACCCAATCACCATCCGCATCCCGGGCAACCATCTGATGAGCGCGCTTGTGGGTGAACACGACCGGCATCTGCGCCTGATCGAAGAAGCCTTCCCTGACACCGACGTCACGGTGAGGGGCAACGAGGTCCATCTGGCCGGACCCAGCGCGTCCGTGGTGCAGACTCTCTTCGAGGAACTCGTGGTGCTCGCCGAGCGAGGCCAACGGCTCGACGAGCGCTCGCTCGGCCGCACGATCGACATGGTGCGCCAAGACGAAAAGCCGTCGTCGGTCTTCTCTCACGAGATCCTGAAAGCCGACAAGGGTCGCGTCATTCGTCCCAAGTCGAGCGGTCAGAAGACGTATGTCGAAGCGATCGATGGCAACGTCATCACCTTTGGGATCGGTCCCGCGGGCACCGGCAAGTCGTGGCTGGCGGTCGCCATGGCGTGCGCGGCGCTGCAGGCCGGCACCGTCGAACGCATCATCCTCACCCGGCCTGCGGTCGAGGCCGGAGAGCGTCTCGGATTCCTCCCCGGCGACCTCATGGCGAAGGTCGACCCGTATCTCCGGCCCCTCTACGACGCGCTCAACGACATGGTGGGCTTGGACGGCGTCGAGCGCCTGATGGAGCGCGGCGTTGTGGAAGTTGCCCCGCTGGCATTCATGCGCGGTCGCACCCTCAATTCCTCGTTCATCATTCTCGACGAGGCGCAGAACACCACGCCTGAGCAGATGAAGATGTTCCTCACCCGCATCGGCTTCGGTTCGAAAGCGGTGATCACGGGCGATGTCACCCAGGTCGACGTGCAGATGGGCAAGAGCGGCCTGTTGGGCCTCGAACCCATCCTCGGAGGGATCGATGGCGTCAGCTTCGTTCGCCTCAGTTCCCGCGATGTCGTGCGCCACCGAATCGTTCAAGACATCGTCGACGCCTACGAGAAGGCCGGCGTTGATGGCTGACCCTGCCAACGGCGACCGTCCGGTCGTCGTGGCGGTCGACGAGCAGGACGAGATGGTCGTCGACGTCGACCGGTGGGCTCGCCTCGCCGGTGACAGCCTGGTCACCTCCGGAGTCACCGATGGTGAACTCAACCTCTTGTTCGTCGACGAGACGGTCATGGCGGAGCTCAACAAAGAGCACATGGACGAAGATCGGCCTACCGATGTCTTGTCGTTCCCGCTCGACGGCGACGACGAGGACCCCTTCGCCGACGGCGTGGGCGGCGAGCGCCTGATCGGCGACATCGTGGTCTGTCCCACCTACTCGGCGCGGCAAGCTCCGGATCATCGCGGTGAGCGTGGCCACGACGGTTCGGTCGAAGACGAACTCGCCCTGCTTGTCGTCCATGGTGTGCTCCACATCCTCGGCCACGACCATGCCGAGCCCGACGAAACCACTCGCATGCAGGCCGCCGAACAAGACCTGCTCGATGCACATCACCGTTCGGCGGATCGATCATGACCAGCGGTCTGTACTTCGGCGCGCCGATCGTGCTCGTGCTGGTCGTAATCTCGGCCTTGATCGCTGCCGGCGAGACCGCGCTGACCCGAATCAGCCACGCCCGGGCGGAAGCCCTGGTGTCGGATGGGCTCCCGGGCTCCGACGCGCTTCTGCGGCTGCTCGACAGCCGCGAGTCCACGCTGGCCCCGTTGCTCCTCCTTCGGATCATCTGCCATCTGGCGGTCGCCAGCATCGTGGCGGTACTCGTGATCGACCGGACCGGCACGGCCTGGATCGCACTCGCCGTGGCGCTCGAGGTCGCGGCGCTCTACGTGTTGGCTGAAGCGATGCCGCGTACGTGGGCGCTTCAGCACCCCGACACCGCCGCCCGCCGAGCCGCCCCGATCGTGCGGGTGGTCCTGCTGATCGCTCCGCTGCGTTGGGCCAGTCGGGCGCTCAACGGTGTTGCCAACGTGTTGCTGCCGGGCCCGGCCCGCCCGCCGGTGGTGACGGAAGACGAACTCATCGCCCTCACCGGAGCAGCGGCGGCGAGCGAGTCCATCGACGACGAGGAGCGTGAGCTGATCGAGTCGGTGTTTGCGCTTGGTGACACGATCGCTCGAGGCGTGATGGTGCCCCGAACAGACATGGTCACCGCCGGTGCAGCGACGTCGATCTCGGTCGTGCTCGACCTCGCGATCGAGAAGGGACTCAGCCGGCTGCCGGTCTGTGGCGAGGGGATCGACGACATCGTCGGGGTGTGTCTGATCAAGGATCTCATTCGATCCGAGCGGGCCGGCCAGGGCGACCGCCCGGTGCGATCGTTGATGCGTCGCCCCCGCTTCGTACCCGAGACCAAGCACACCGATGACCTGCTCCGTGAGATGCAGGCCGGTCAGAACCACCTCGCGATCGTGATCGACGAATACGGAGGCACCGCCGGACTCGTCACTCTTGAAGACGTCGTCGAAGAACTCGTGGGTGAGATCGTCGACGAATACGACGTCGAGGAGCCGCTCGTCGAGCCTCTTGCCGGTGGCGAGGCGCTCGTTCACGGCCGAATGCCTGTCGATCAGCTCCACACGTTGATGAACTCCGACATCGAGGAAGGCGACTGGGACACCGTCGGCGGACTTATCTTCAATACGCTTGGCCACGTTCCCCGCGTCGGCGAGTCGATCGAGGAAGGCGGCCTGCGACTGCAGGTCGAGCAGATGGAGGGTCGGCGCATCACACGTGTGCGGTTGACTCCCGTCGTGCGTCCAGAGGAAAAGGAAGACGCACATGGCTGAGTTCAGATCCGGTTTCGTCACGCTTGTCGGGCGCCCCAATGCGGGCAAGTCGACGCTGCTCAATCGAATCCTCGGCCACAAGGTGTCGATCGTCTCCGACAAGCCGCAAACGACCCGCACCCAGGTCAGGGGCGTGCTCACCACGGACGACGTCCAGCTCGTCTTCGTCGACACGCCGGGCATCCACAAACCTCGCACCGCACTCGGCACGAGCCTCAACGCCACGGCCAGCCAGGCCACAACGTCGGTCGATGTGGTCTGTCTGGTGCTCGACGCCACCGCTCCCTACGGCCGCGGCGACGCGTTCATCGCGCAGAAGCTGCCGGCCGGTTCGATCGTTGTGGTGACCAAGGCCGACCTCGCCTC
>Ga0055584_100006287_pt1 | contig 11651 bp, 9 predicted proteins | sample OSDHelmetaG_FD_58716 | JGI IMG/M metagenome (GOLD analysis project Ga0055584, IMG submission 58716) | Pelagic marine sediment microbial communities from the LTER site Helgoland, North Sea, for post-phytoplankton bloom and carbon turnover... | ecosystem: Environmental > Aquatic > Marine >...
GCTGCGTCGTCGTCGTCGTCGGCTGCGTCGTCGTCGTCGGCTGCGTCGTCGTCGTCGGCTCCCGGGCAGCCGATGAGGAGCAGGGCGAGGAGGGCGAGCAGGTCACGGCGCATGGAGACTCCGGGGTGGGGACGGGTGCACGGTACGGCGTGCAGCGGGGCGGCGGGTGCGCCCTTACAAGGGCTCACGGGGGGCCGCTGCGGGCCCCTTCAAGGCCCCAGCTGAAGCACTTGCACGTCGGTCAGCACCTGAGCGGCCGTCGCCTCGACGAAACAGCGGTGGGCCCCGAGCTTCCACTGCAGGCTGCAGTCGCTGGCGTGGCAGGCGAACGCGACGGGCCCGCCGTCGAGCTGGAGCGAGGCGTTGCAGGGCAGATCGTCGGTGCAGGCGGGGCGGAAGGTCTCGGCGCCGAGGGACTGAAAGGCGTCGGCGACCGTGTCGCCGGGCGCGAGGTCTTCGCAGGCGTGCACGAACGCGTCGGCGCTGAGCGACTCGTCGGTGCCCGTGGCGAGCCAGGCGATTGCGGCCGCGGCGAGCAGGCCGGCGGCAATCGTCGCGACGGTCCCGGGCTTCAGAGCACCGGCTCCAGCCAGGACAGCAAGAAGCCCATGACGTCCTCGACCTGGACGTCGGGGCGAGCGGCGCGCAGGGCGCCGAGGCAGCTGGGTTCGCCGGTCACGAGCCAGGCGCCCCGGGGCATGGGCCGCTGGGTGCTGTGGATGCCGACGGCGGCGGCCGACGTCGGGTTGCGCAGGTCGAAGAAGTCGCCGGCCCCACAGCAGGCGGTCTCGTCGGGGCTGCGGCCGTAGGAGCCAGGTCGCGTGCCCGTGGCGGCCTCGAGCACGTCGTAGATGGCGGCGCCGCGCCCGAGCCGCCGGTGCAGCCCGCACGAGTCGTGCACGATCACCGTGGGCAATGCCTCGCCGGCCGCTTCGGCCTGCTCGCAGCGGGCCTTGCCCAGGTCGCCCAGGGCGCCAGCGAAGAACATGAGGTACTCGGCGAGGTGGAGCACCTCCGCCGTGATGGCGACGCCGGCCTGGGGGTAGCCTTGGCGCACCGCCCCGACGCAGTCGGCCGAGCCGCCGACCCAGGTGCGCTGGCGGTTGAAGTACTGCTCCAGGCCCGCGGCGTGCACGCGGAACCCGGTCGCGTCGCCCAACACCCGCAGCGCCGCCCCGCAGCAGCCGGGGATGTCGGTGCGGGTGGGCAGGCTCACGTGTTCGGCGCCCAGCGCTCGCAGCAGCTTCATTTCTCTGGGCAGCCGCTCGGGGTGGTCGTGGATCGCGCGGCAGCCGGGCCAATACAGGACCCGGCCCTTGCGCTGCATGTCCTCGGTGGCCGCGTGCTCCCGCAGCGTCGCGTGGGTGTCGATGCCGACGGGTGAGCCGTGGTCCAGGTGGGCCTGGTGCAGCGCTCGGGTGCCGTCGGTCAGCGCGTCGGCGGCGAAGGCTTCGGCGCGGGCCTCGTACAGCATCCCCGGGATGTCTTGCTCGTGCTCGCAGGGGGGGCGGCAGGCCTCGCAGCCGGTGCAGCGGTCCATCAGCTCGGCCGCATGGGACCAGGGCCGGCGCCCGGCGCGGGCGTCGAGCAGGGCCCGCATCATCTCCGTCGGCGTGGCGCCTTCGTCGGCCGTCCCCTGGGTCACAGGGCACGCGAAGCGACACATCTTGGGGCACAGCGAGCACAGCTTCGGGTCGCCGCCGCCATGGGTCTGAAGCTTGCTGGAGCGCTCGGGGTGGCTCATGCGTCCAGGTCCTTCAGGGCGGCGGTCAGGGCGTCGTCGAGGCGGGTTGCGTCGGGCGTAGCGGAGTCGGCGTGGGGCGTTCCCCGGCCACCGAAGGCCCACGCGGGCAGGTCTTCGACGCCGTCGAGGTTCAGCCAGGCCACGCGGGCGCCGAAGCTGCGGATGGTTTCGGTCAGCTGGAAGGGAACGAGCGACGGGGATTCGGTCTTGCCCTTGCGGGTGCTGGCGAAGCGCCACACCACCGTGCAGCCGGTCTCCAGGGGAGCCTCCAGGTGGCCGACGGCCGTGTTGCTGCCGCCGGTCAGCGTCTCCACCGACTGCATCAGCAACAGCGCCTTGCCCCACGGGACGACCGCGGCGCAGCGCCCGATCTCGGCGTCGTGGGGGAGGGGACCCGTGAGCTCCAGCGCGTCGCGACCCTCCCGGGTGGCGTGGCCCCAGTGGTCTTCCCACCAGGCCAACGCCTCGTCGTCGCCCAGCGCGGTCCCGCCGGCGTCGGTCAGCCGGCGCACGACCTCGTTGCTGCCCTCGGCGAATCCGTCAGGGTCGTGCAGGCACAGCCAGGCGATGGCGCCGTCGCGGCCCCGCGGCTCGTCGTGCAGGAGCCGCCGGAAGCCGACGGGGTCGTGGCCGGCGTGGATCTGGCCGCCCAGGGGCCGGGGCGTGCCGCGCAGCGCGTCCCGCACGGCGAGCACGGCGCGGTCGAGCCGGTCGAACCGGAAACCGATGGGCCGGATCTTCGGGGGCGTCAGCGTGCGGAAGGTGACCCCGTGGGCCGCGCCGGCCCGGGGGCCGAACGCGAAGGGGCCGTAGCCGGCGCCCGTCGCGGCGCGGGGCAGCTTGCCCGAGTGCCAGCGGCGCCCCGCCGGCGTGACGCCCTCGACGGCCTGCAGCGGGTGCTCCCAGGCGCCGTGGATGGCGACGTGGGCGGCGTAGGCTGGGCTGGCGAGCCAGTCGGCGACGGTGTGCTCGAGGAACGCGCGGCCCAGGTACGGCAGGTAGTGCCCGCGCAGGGCGAGCTCGGCGGCGAGGTCCACGCCGGACCAATCGGGGGACGCGGTGACGACCCCGTCGGCGTGCTCGTGGACCGTGAGGGTCTGAGCCCCCGGCGCGTCGACGGGCGGCCCCGGGGCCGGGCGCTCGGGCGGGAAGAGCTTGCCGGGGTTGAGCACGAGCTCCGGGTCGACGGCTCGGCGCGCGGCTTCCCACAGCAGGCGCGCGTCGCCGTGCTCGATGTCCATGCGGTCGCGCTTGAGCACCCCGATGCCGTGGTGGTGGCTCAGGCAGGCGCCGGCGCCCTGGGCGGCGGCCATGGCGGCGGCCCAGGTCGCTTCGTAGAGGCGCGCGGTCTCGGCCGGCGTAGCGGCGTACCCGGCCAGGGTGAAGTAGATGGAGCAGCCCTCGTGGTAGGCGTGGCTCATGTGCGCCAGAACCAGCACGTGGGGGCTGACGGCGGCGCGCACGGCGGAGTACAGCTCGCCCACCTTCGTCCACGGGGCCGCGGTCTCGAAGGTGTCGGCGAACCCGCCCTGGGACAGCAGCTTCGGCAGCTTGAAGGATACGTGGTAGCGGGTGCGGAACCACCGCTCGCCGGGCCCCGGGCCCAGGTCTTCGCCGCCCAGCCGCCGGGCCGTCGCCATGACCGCCGCCAGCTCGTCCTCGGCGAGGGCGCGGTCGCCTTCGCAGCCGAAGATCGCCATCGCCTTGCCGGGGAGGAGCTTCACGGCACGGTTGACCAGCGCGGGCCGGCCCAACAACGTCTCAGGGGGGAGGTTCTCGGGGTCCAACAGCTCGCTGAGGCGGTCCGAGAGCACCCGCTCCTTGGCGGCGTCGGCAACGCCCCGGAGCAGCCCGCCGCGCACGCTGCGGTGCAGCTTCGGCCGGCGGAAGCGCTTGAGGAATGAGTCGGCCACGGTGCCGGGCGACACGACAGAACCCAGGACCCGCGCGGTGCCGGCGTCCTCGGGCGGGACCCCACCGGGCTGCTGGGCGTTCTCGGGCGGCGCGAACCGCGCGCCCCCGGCCAGGGGACGACCGCCGCCGGACTGGGGGCCGGGGCCTTCGCCGCGGTCGTTGCCCTTCCGCATTGCCATCCACGTGTCCAGCGGGTCGTACAGCCGCATGACGCTGGGGCGCAGGCCGTCTTGCAGCATCTCGCGGAACGCCAGGAGGCCGGCGTCGACGCTGGGGAAGCGAACGCCGCGCAGGGCGAAGTGCCCCGGCAGCGGGTGTACGCGCAGGCGCATGCGGGTGATGAGGCCCAGGGTGCCTTCGGAGCCCACGAACAAGGGCGACCAGTCCACGCTCGTGGACGGATCCAGCGACCCGGTCCGCAGGACGCCGAGCCCCGGCGTCGCGACGCGGAGGCCCGTGAGCATGTCCTCGATCTTCCCGTAGCGCGACGACAGCTGGCCCGCGCCGCGGGCCGCGACGCAGCCGCCGATGGAGCAGCAGTAGATGGACGACGGGAAGTGCCCCAGCGTGTAGCCGGCCTCGTTGAGCCGCTCTTCCATCGTCTGGAGCATGAGGCCGGGGCCGCACTCGACCTGCAGGGAGCCGGCGTCGACCTCCGTCAGCGCGTCGAGCCGCTTGAGGTCCACGATGACCCCGCCGTACAGGGGCGCCGCGCCGCCACACACGCCGCTGCCGGCGCCGAACGGGACGACCGCGGAGCCGTGGCGGGCGCAGGCGCGAAGCACGGCGACCACGGCGTCTTCGTCGGCCGGGCGCACGATCGCGACGGGGTCCTGGACCGCCTGGCCATCGCGGAAGCCGACCGTCAGCCGAGGCCAGAGGTCCCGCGCGTAGGCGCGTCGGTCCGCGTCGCCGACGGAGACGAAGGCGTCGCCGACGGCAGCCCGCAGATCGGAGAGGAGAGCAGCGGCTTCGGAGGGGATGGGGGCGGCCACGGGGGCGAAGGATATCCGGTCGCACTACCCTTGTTGCCCGTGGGCGCCGCTTCCGATGACCCGCCGGCCGAAACCGGTGGCGACGAGACCCCGACGACGCAGGATCCACAAGGGTCTGCGGCCGCCGACGATCGCCGCTCCGAGGAGCGCCGGAGCGAAGAGCGCCGGGCATTCCGTCGCGAAGAAGGCCGCCGCGAGGACTCGCCGCGGCGATCGTCGGAGCGGAAGCTGGGCCGCCGGGTGCTGCTTCTCGCGATGCTCGCCATCGTCGCGTTTGGCGCCCGGGCCACCTGCGTCGCGCCCCGCCGCGCCGCGGAGCAGACCGCCCGGCTGGTGGAGCCCACCGTGGACCTGTCGGCCATTCGCCCCGTGGGAATCGCTGTGCCCGGCCTCGGAGAGCCCCTGGCCGGGCCCCCCGCGGAACCTGTGGGACCGACCGAGCCCAGCCCCCTGGCTGACGCCCGCCTTCGCTTGGAGGCGAGCCGCGGGGGCGAGCGCGTGCCCCGTCTGCTGGAGCTGCTGGGCCCCATCCGCTTCGCCCTGGGCGACCTGCCGGCCGCCCGCCGGGCCTGGGAAGAGCTCGGCGTGCAGGGCTCCGGCGAGCAGATCGCAGCCGCCCGGGTCGGACTCGCCGCCGTCGCCATCGCGACCGCCAGCCGGCCCGACCTGCCCGCCCAGGACCGCGCGTTCACCCTGGAGCACGCCGTCGCCCAGGTCGCGGACGTCGGGCGAGACGGTCCGTCGGGCGCCGCGGCCGCCGCGAACCACGCCATCGCGCTGCTGATGCTCGACCGGGTGGCCGAGGCCGAACCCCTGGTGGCCACCCTCGCCGGCACGCCCTGGGCCACCGTGGTCGCGACGGCCGTCCCCCCGCCCGTCCCCGCGCCCGGGGAACCCACCCCGGAGCCTTGACGCGACGCTGGTACACTCGGCACGGACACCGGTCCGCATTCGGAGGCGAACAAAGTGGCCAAACGGGATCGCGAAGGAAAAAAGGTCAAAGACGCAATCGACGTCTTCGACAAGGCGTTGGCCCGGGTGAAGACCGAGCACGAGATGTTCTTCATGGGCATCTCGAAGCAGCCGCCCGCCAGCAAGGTGCGCGACCTCAAGCGCGCCCTGCGCGACCTCGAAGACCTGCCCGCGAAGACCACCGCGATCAGCTTCCAGGTGCGCCGCATGCGCAACAAGTTCAACACCTACAACACGCTGTGGTCGCGCACGATCAAGCAGATCGAAGAGGGCACCTACCGCAAGCAGCGGTTCCTCGCGAACCACCGCGAAGCCGGCAACAAGGCCAAGTCCGAGGCCGCGGCCAACGTGAAGGATCAGATCCGCGCGCTCATCCGCGGAGACAGCGTCGACGACGCCACGTCGACCATGCAGGACTCGATGCGGGCCCCCAACCCGACCCTGCGCAGCGGCGAGCACCACCGGCCCAAGAAGCCCCAGCCCCGACGTGAAGGCGGCCACGACATCGGCAGCCGCGAGCTGCTGCGCGAGTACATGAGCGCCCGCAAGGCCATCGGCAAGGAGGGCGGAGTCGACCCCCGCGCCCTGGACCGCGCGCTGCAAAAGCAGGCCGCGCAGATCAAGGAGCGCTACGGCGTCCGCGACGTGAAGTTCCGCGTCGTCGCCGAAAACGGCAAGGCCAAGGTCAAGGCCATCCCCATCAAGTAGACCGCCCAGCGGGGCCTGTCCGGTCCTTCGTTGTTGCCGCCGGCCCGGCTCCCCCTGGTCTCGCCGGTCGCCTTTGCGGGCCCCCCGTTTCCCGTGGTACGCCCTCGTCGTCTGGAGTCCTGATGCGCCTCGTCCTCGCTTTGATGTTGCTTGTCCCCGCCGCCGCCTTCGCCGGCGACCTTCCGGGTTTCCTGGCCGGCCGTGAGGCCGACGCCACCTGGCTGCAGGGCGGCACCAAGGACGCGCCGCGGGCTCTGATCACCCTGAACAGCAACGACGTCGAGGTCATCCTCTGGCTGCCCGAGACCACGCCCAAGGGCCTGCACGCCGCCGTCTATCAGTACGACGTCTGGAAGCGGACCGAGCAGGTCGAGACGAGCTTCCAGATCGACGGGGCGTTCTTCACCGGCACCCGGGTGTTCGGCAACTTCTCGCCCACGGTGACCGCCAACAAGACCGAGGTCTTGACCGACGACAAGGTCGTGATCTCCTGGAAGTTGATGCCCGAAGCCGAGGCGAAGGCCTGGCTGCACAAGAACAAGGACCGGCTCGCGAAGGCCGTGACCGTCGGCCAGACCGACGACACGGTCGATGAGTACCTCGAAGACATCGAGGCCCGGCTCGGCACCATCGCCCACGTCGAAGGCAGTCACACCTACGACGGCGGCTGGTACCGCTACCGGCAGGTCATCCAGGCGAAGAACAAGGCCATCGAGTCGATCGTGTCGACCCTGGGCAGCAAGCCCCAGATGTCGGCGGCGCTGAAGGCGGCCTGCTACTCCACCGGAAACCACGCGTGGGCCGGCCGCGAAGGCAGCAAGGGCGTCGAGTTCGAAGTCCGCGGTTCCCGCGACGGCAGCTTGCGCCCGGGCAAGTAGTGATCGAGCGGGCCGAGCACCCGCTGCTGGATGCGGGGCTGCTGATCGTCGAGCTGCCGGCGCCGTTGGGCGAGCTGGCGTCGGACCCGGCCCTCGCGTCGGCGCTGACGCTTCAGGGCGGCCCGGCGCTCGGGCGCACCGAGGAGCGACGATCCGCCGCGCGGCGGCTGCTTCGCTACGGCGGATTCAAGCCGTCGGGGCGCAACAAGCCGGCCAGCGAGTACCTCGTCAAGGCGGCTGAGGGCGGCTTCCTGTCGCCCATCAACCCCGCCGTCGACTGGAACAACGTCGCCTCGCTGCACAGCGGTCTGGCGATCAGCGTGGTCGACCTGGACCGAGCTTGTGAGCCGCTCTCCATCGGGGTGGTCGAGTCCGGCAGCTACGTCTTCAACGCGGCGGGCCACGAGCTGAAGCTGGACGGACTGTTGTGCTTGCACGACGCCGACGGGCCCTGCGCCAACGCGGTCAAGGACGCCCAGCGCACCAAGACCGACGACGCATCGACGCGGCTGCTGTTCGTGGTCTGGGGAACCGTCGAGTCCCCGGGCACCGGCGACGTCGTGGACTGGCTGGCGGAGCAGGCGACGGCCGCCGGTGCGACGGCCCGCCGGGTCTGAGCCCGGGACCGACGCACCGCCTGCATTCCATCGCCTGCGGCGGCCCGGTACCCTGTCGCCGCACCGGGAGGCGAGTGGTTGGCGGGACCTGAGACCGAAGTGCCCGAGGGCTTGCAGGTTGGTCCGTACGACCTGATCCGATTGGCTGGGCGCGGCGGCATGGCCGTCGTGTGGCAGGGCATCCACCGCCCCACGGGCGAGTCCGTCGCCGTCAAGATCATCTCCGGCAACGCCGCGCGCAGCCCCCACGTGCGCTCCGCCTTCCGCAACGAGGCCCGCGCCTGCGCCGGGCTGGATCACCCGTCCATCGTCCGGGTGTTCGACTACGGCGAGATCAAGCCGGCCGAGGCCATCGGCTCGGGCGGCGCGCTGCACCCCGGCAGCCCCTACCTCGTCATGGCGTTCGCGGGCGGCGGCTCGCTCAAGCCCCTGTGCGGCAAGGTCAGCTGGGGCGAGCTGCGGCACATCCTCCTGCACATGCTCGACGCGCTCGCCCACGCTCACGCGCGCGGCCTGGTGCACCGCGACATCAAGCCTGAGAACGTCCTGCTCAGCCGCGACGGCACCCGCGTCCTGCTGTCGGACTTCGGCCTCGCCCAGGCCCTGGAGCACGCCGCGCCGGGCAGCCGCGAGCACCACGTGGCGGGCACGCCGTTGTTCATGGCCCCCGAGCAGTGCCGGCGTGAGTTCCGGGACTACGGCGCCTGGACCGACTGCTACGCCCTGGGCGTCCTGGCCTGGACGCTGAGCTGCGGTTGGGCCCCTCTGCAGCACGTCCGCGGCCTCAAGGCCGTGATGCTCGCCCAGATCAACGAGGACTTCCCGACCTTCGAGCCGGCTCAGCCCGTGCCCCCGGGCTTCGAGCGGTGGCTGCGGCAGATGACGGCCAAGGAGCCCATGGAGCGCTACCAGCGGGCGTCCGAGGCGGCGCGCGCACTGGAGGCGATGCCGACGACCTGGCCACCGGGCTCGGTGACGCACCTCGACGAGACGGCCGACGACGCCCTCGCCGAGACCACCGGCGGGTTCCGGCTGGGGTTGAACACCGAAGAGCTGCGCTTCTCGACGATCCAGCGCATCGACGAGGTGTACGAGTCGCTCGAGACCAGCACCCTGGACTACGCCGCGGACCACGCGACTCTGGACGGCACGCCGTTGCCGACCGACTGGCGGGCCGCGGGCACGGACCCCGACGCGGCGTTGGCGGGGGCGGGGCTCGGGCTGTACTGACTGCGTCAGATCCCGGTGGTCGGGCGCGAGGCGGAGCGGGACCAGCTGTGGGAGGTCCTGCGGAGCGTCCAGCAGTATGGCAACGCCAGCGCCGTGGTGCTGCGCGGCGGCGTGGGCAGCGGCAAGAGCCGGCTCGCCCAGTGGCTGTGCGAGCGGTCTCACGAGATCGGCGGCAGCGAGAGCCTGCGGGCCTTCCACAGCGAGGTCGGCGGCAGCCACGAGGGCGTCAGCGACATGTTCGCGCGGCACTTCCGGCTGCGGGGGCTGGGTCGAGCCGAGGCCGAGGCCCGGCTCGAGCGCCTCCTGATGCGCCAGGGACTGGACAGCAACGACGAAGCGCTGGCCTTGTCGCGGGTCCTGCTGCCCACCTCGAGCGCGGAGCCCATGGGCCGCGACGAGCGGCACGCGTTGATCGTGCGAGCCCTCGACCGACTGTCCCGGGAGCGCCCCGTCGTGGCGTGGCTCGACGACGCGCACTGGTCGCCCGACGTGCTGGAGCTGGTGCAGCGGGTCCTGCGGTCCCAGCGGCGTCGCCCGACCCCGGTGCTGTTCGTGTTGACGGTGGAGCCCGACACCCTGGCGGGGCGCCCCGCCGAGGCGGCGCTGGTGGCCGATCTGCTCGCCCGCCCGGACGCCTGGGCGGTGGACGTCCAGCCCCTGGCCGACAGCGAGCGGCTGGAGTTGGTGCGCCGGCTGCTGCCGCTGGAGCCTCCCCTGCGGAGGGCGGTGGCCACCCGCACCGACGGCAACCCGTTGTACGCCGTTCAGCTCATCGGCAGTTGGGTGGACCGGGGGCTGCTGGAGGTGGGCGAGGACGGCTTCCAGCTCGCCCCGGGCCAGGTCCTGTCGCTGCCCGACGGGCTGCACACCCTCTGGGCGCGCCGGGTGGAGACCGTGCTCGAAGGCCGCGGCACCGACGACGGCATCGCGCTCGAGATCGCCGCTGTCCTGGGCCAGGAGGTCGATCCCGACGAGTGGCGCGACGTCTGCCGCTCCGCCGGCGTGAAGCCCTCGCCCGACCTCGTGGACCTGCTGCTGGACGAGCGGCTCGCGCGCACCGGGCCCAGCGGGCCGGAGTACGGCTGGGCGCTGTCCCACGGGATGCTGCGCGAGTCCCTGCAACGGCGCGCGGCCGAGGCGGGGCGGCTGAAGGAACACCACGTGATCGCGGCCCGTTGGCTGCGTTCGCGCCCGGGCGCCCGGATGGCCGAGCGCATGGCCCGGCACCTGGTCGAAGGGGGGCGGCCCAGCGAAGCGCTGCAGCCGTTGCTCGACGCGATCACCCGGCGCATCGAAGGCGGCGAGCTGCAGCAGGGCGAGGGGCTCCTGGCCGAGTTCGAGGCGCTGGTCGATGGCGGCCAGTTCTCCGCGGACGACACCTGGCGAGGCTGGGGCTGGCTGGTGCGGGTGCGCCTCTCCCGGCTCGGGGGGGACGACGCGGGCTTCGAGCGCTGGGCGGGGCGGCTGGACGCTCGGACCGACGCGCGGGGTCAGAACGACCTCGCCCTCGCGCTCGCCTTCGAGCGGGCCCGGCGCTCCCGGCAGCGGGGCGGATTGCGGCAGGCGTTGGGCCAGCTGGCGGCCTTGGAGGACGAGGCGTCGTTCGGCTACGACGAGCGGCTCCTGGCCCGCTGTCTGCGGGAGCGGGCGCTGGTCTCGAGAGCCCGCGGCGAGCGGGCTGACGGGCAGCGGCTGTTGCACCGCAGCTTCCTGCTGTTCGAGACGACCGGCGACTTCTCGTCGGCGGGGATGGCCCTGGTCGAGATCGCGGAGCCCGCCGCCGACGCCGGTGACCGAGCCACCGTCGAGCAGCTGCTGGGCATGGCGCGGCGGCTGTTCGAGCGGGGCAACAGCCGCGGTGCGCGGGCGGCCGAAGCGTCGCTGGAGGCGCGGCTCGCCGAGGCCGCCGGCGACCTGGCCACGGCGATCGACCGCTGGGCCGAGGCGGTGCAGGAGTACGAGCAGCTGGGGTCGCCCCGGGCGGACCGAGCGAAGCTGGCGCTGGGCCAGGCGATGGTCGAGGCGGGGCAGATCCGCCGGTCGGGCGCCGTGATCGGGGAGGCCCTGGAGTCCCTCGAAGACACGCGCGACCTGGTCCGGGCGGCGCTGGCGCGGGTCTCGCTGCTGCCGACGCTGGCCGAGGCGAATGCATGGGATCGCTGGGACGGCTGCCTGCTGGACTCGGCTCCGCTGTTGCTCGGGGCGGGGCTGGCGGACCCGCGCTCGTCGCGCTGCGTGCTGACCGGAGCCGAGATGGCGCGGGACGCCGGCGATTTGCGGCGGGCGAGCGATGCGCGGCGTCTGGCCCGCTCGCTTCGGCCCGGGGACGAAGAGATCGAGCCCGACGAGGACATCACGAACTGAGCGGCAGGCTTCACTCGCATTGACACGGAGCCTCGGTCGGCGGGAACGTGCCAACGGACTCAAGGGGTGCCCATGCGTCGGTTCGTTGTCTTGCTGCTCGCGCTCGGCCTGACCGGCTGCCCGGACACCGATCCCCCCGTCGACGACGACGACACCACCGAGTCGCCCCTGGACGACGACGACGCGGCCGACGACGACGACGCCGTGGACGACGACGACGCCGTGGACG
>Ga0055584_100006288_pt1 | contig 11647 bp, 9 predicted proteins | sample OSDHelmetaG_FD_58716 | JGI IMG/M metagenome (GOLD analysis project Ga0055584, IMG submission 58716) | Pelagic marine sediment microbial communities from the LTER site Helgoland, North Sea, for post-phytoplankton bloom and carbon turnover... | ecosystem: Environmental > Aquatic > Marine >...
GGGTAACATTATTGTTCTCAATAGAATGATCATGAATTTGAGGTTGAAATCCCATGGATTCAAACTGAGCCGTAATGTATTGGGTCACAAAAGCTTGTTCCTCCTCCTCTTTGGAAGTAAACTCACTGGACCCATCGATTATCGTTCCTGCCATACTCACCGACTTAATACCCTCATGATTATTGGATAGCAATAATTCTGGACTTGCACCGATGCTGCATTTCCCATTGGGTTCATAAATGAGATGGACAAAACAATTATCGTATGCAGCACAAATCGCTTTAAAAAGGATCAATGGATTGGTATCTGTAGGATAGAATTGCTGTCTAGCCAAAACTACCTTTTGCAGTAATCCCTCATCTATTTGTTGGATGGCTTTGTCAACCAATTTTTCGAAATCGCCCTCTTCAATGGTTGGGAGATGATCCAGTTTAAATATTTGCTGATTGAATAGCTGAGTGAATTGATCTAATTCTATCGACTGCTGATCTTTTAGGTCAAGGTATAGGGTTTCTTCTGCACCAAATGCTTGCAGTACAAATGTATGTTCTGAGGCTTTGCTTTGCCAATCACCCTTGGCACTATGCACCAAAGAATGATGCGGATATTTATACCATATTTGTACCAATGGTTATCTGTTTCTGATGGCTATGGTCATGCGACTGGCATTAATTAATTCTCCATTTGCATTATGAATGTGCACTTGCCAAACCTGTGTGGTTTTACCAATGTGCAATGGGCTTGCTGTGGCAGTAACCATTTCACCTTTAAAAGCTGGTTTGCAATGATTGCCATTGATTTCTAAGCCAAAACCCACTTGCTTATCCCGGTCTAAATATAAATTAGCTCCTGCACTTGCAACCGTTTCAACTAAAGCCATGCTAGCACCGCCATTCAACATCCCCATGGGTTGAATCGTCCGTTCATCCACTGGCATGGTAGCCTTGATGTATTTTTTGGTAATCTCTGTGAACTCAATTCCCAAAGCACTATTTAAAGTGCCTTTGCAATAGGCATTTAATTCAGCAACCTGTATATTTGACATTTTGATTTTCTCTTTTAGGTAGAACAACAAAATACACCTTTTGTGACTAAAAAAACAATATATATTGCTCGTCATGGTCAAACGGACTATAATCTACAAGGGATTGTACAAGGCAGTGGAGTAGATTCTGATTTAAATGAAACGGGTTTATTGCAAGCAAGCAAATTATATGAAAAATACAGTTCCCATCCTTTGGAATTGATTATTACCTCCGCTTTAAAAAGAACCATACAAACGGCCGAATTCTTTATTCAAAAACCTACGCCTCATAAAATCTATTCGGCATTTAACGAAATAGATTGGGGCCATTTGGAAGGCATAAAACCCACTCCAGAAGATCGCAGAACGTTTTATCAGATTACCCAAGCATGGAAAAAAGGGAATCACGATTTGAAAATTAAAGGGGGAGAATCTCCGTTGGAAGTTCAGCAGCGGATGAAACCCGCTATCGAAGAACTCATCGAAGAATCGGGCAACAACATTTTGCTGGTTTCGCATGGCAGAGCAATGCGCATTTTACTTTGCACAATGCTTAGATTAGATCTTTCGCAAATGGATGATTTTCCGCATACGAATACCAGCGTATATCAACTGGAATGGACTAAAAAAGGGTTTGAATTAAAAGTGAGAAATAATACGGATCATTTGGTATAATTAATACTGAGTAACGGAATTCAACCCAACCGTCAGGCTGAGCCTGAGCACTGCAAGTGCGAGGTGTCGAGTCCGAAGCTTCGGACAAAGGTTGGAATAAATGTTACCAACAACTCATTCTTTCCTCTGTCTTCGACAAGTTTGCCTGATGCAAACTGCTCAGACTGACGGAAAGAGTATGCCGATAAGATTGACAGAACTTTCATGTTCTTCTTTTTGCCAGTTTGCTAATTTCATCCCAATCACTTTTGATCAGCGCTTCTTTTTTAGCTCTTGTCCACCCCTTCACTTGTTTTTCAAAAGCTATGGCCTGCTTGGGATCACCATAAAATTCTGCACAATACACTAATTCAAAAGGCAATCGTTTTGATACGTAGCTATTAAAATCAATAGGATTACTATGCTCCCAAATTCTTCTTTCAATATCACTGGTTACCCCTGTATAGTAAGAGTCATCATTGCATTGAAGGATATAAACAAACATGGATTTCATGCTAGTCAACCATACATCTTTTCAAGTTCATCAGCTATCTACTGGCTTGTATTATCTTGCCAAAGGCTTAATTTATTTTGTGAATGCCCGTGTTCCAACCATCAGGCCATGTCGAAGATTTACTTCTTCCTCTGTCTTCGACAAGTTTGCCTGATGCAAACTGCTCAGACTGACGGAAAGGGTAAACCCTGCTGCAAAAACGGAATACTTAAGGTGGAAAGAAAACTCCAACCGTCAGGCTGAGCCTGAGCACTGCAAGTGCGAGGTGTCGAAGTCAAAGGTTGGAAAGTTAGTGCGACAGCAACTCAAGTACTTTTTTTTGTATGGATGCAGCATCCATCCCATTCAAGCGGAGTAAATCGGAGGTACTTCCATGTTCCACAAAATCACCTGAAATACCCAAGTTCTTAATACTGCAGCTCAAGCCCCATTGGCTAATTAAGGCTGCCAATTCTTCCCCAATTCCCCCTATGAGCGATCCATTTTCAATTACAAGAATGTGAGAATGGGTTGAAAAAATTCTTTTCAAATTTTTCAAATCTAATGGCTTTAAATAGACCAAATCAATTAGTGAGACCCTATTTTTCAGTTCTTTTAGTCCTTCAATCGCCTTTTTAACCTCACTTAAGCAACTTCCAACAGATATAATTGCCAAATTATAGCCTTTTTGTAGTATTTTTAATTCCCCTCTTGTCAGAATTTGAAGCGCTGAATGGAAATCTTCCACTTCTCCACGGCCCCTCGGGTATCGAATTGCCGTTGGACCCTCTATCCGCTTCAAGCCCGTATAAAAGGCATCTCTCATTTGTAATACAGAACTCGGTGCAATTATATCCAGGTTAGGGATAGGTTTAAGGTAAGCTAAATCAAACACCCCATGATGAGTTGCCCCATCCCCGCCAACTAAACCTGCCCTGTCGATACAGAACACCACTGGCAAGTTCTGAATGCAGACATCGTGAATCAATTGGTCATAGGCTCTTTGCAAGAACGTGGAATAGATAAAACAAAAAACGCGATACCCTTCTTTGGCCAGACCCGCACTAAACGTAACCGCATGTTGCTCTGCAATTCCCACATCGAAAAAACGATCTGGATACCGCGCTTCAAACGCTTTAAGACCACTTCCAGTTGGCATTGCAGGTGTAACTACAACCACTTTATCATCCAGCTCGGCTAATTCCAATAGTGTTTTTCCAGCTACTTCTTGGTACTTAGGAAACTTAGATTTAGGGGCAATATCCGGCAATACTTTCACCATACTTTCGGTTGCGTGCCATCGGATTCGGTCCTTTTCTGCCGCCTCATAACCAAAACCCTTTTTAGTACGCACATGTAAAATACGCGGCTTGCTTTCCTTAATATTTTTTGCCACGGAATCGTAAACTGCTTCTATCGAATTGCCCTCTGGGCAGCAATCGTAGCTGAAACCCAATGTTTCAAAAAACACTTTTGCTAAGGGGGCATCGTGCAAAATGCGCGCAATATTACCATTGTTGTCATCAATGCTCATCTGGTTATCGTTTACAATAGCCAAAACATCCAATCCGGTTTCGGCTAAATGATTGAGTGCTTCATAGGCTTGACCAGCCGTTAAAGCCCCGTCTCCAATTACAGCGATGTGTTTATTGGCCTTGCCTGAGAATGAACTGGCTTGGGCCATACCCAAAACGGCTGATATGGAAGTACTGCTATGCCCCGTTCCAAACGCATCAAATGCGCTCTCGGATATGGAAGGAAAACCTGAAAGCCCGTGGGTCTTTCGAATATTCTTAATCCCCTCTTTACGTCCAGTTAATACTTTATGCGCATAGGATTGATGGCCTACATCCCAAACAATCACATCTTCAGGCAAATTGAGCTGATGATGCAAAGCAACCGTTAATTCAATCACTCCCAAATTGGCAGCAAAATGACCTCCATTTTCTAAAATCGTTTCAATCAAAAAACTGCGCAATTCAACACATAAATCAGCCAATTGATTTCTCGATAAACCCCGCACATCTTCATGCGAGTTGATTTGATCTAACAGCAATTTCATAACTTCTTACGCATCTTGAAATGAGGAAGACCTACCTCAGTGAATGGCTCTCCCACAACCACATATTCATATTGCGCATAAAATTTTGCCGCAACTTCACGGGCATGCAATTCGATGCTTTTCTTGCCTTGATCTATGGCTGTGTTTTCTACAAAATGAAGTAACTTCTTGCCAATGCCCTGCCCTTGCACATTTTCATTCACGGCAAACTGACGCAACTTAAATACCTGATCTGATTGATTCACTAAAAGGGTTACTGCCACCACAATTCCATCTACAGTTGCCACCAAGTGCTGCTGATCTATTTCTTGGGCCAATTCAATATCCGTAAACCGAAGCCCTAAAGGTTTGCGCAGCACCTGATCCCTCAAAACAATGGATTGTTGATGAAGATCACCTCCAAATTCAGCTATGGTAAAAGTTAAATTCAATCGGTCTTTTTAAATTGTGCATCCACTACGGCTAGGGCAATCATATTAACGATTTCTCGTATTGAGCTTCCCAATTGGAGCACGTGAACTGACTTTCTAAAACCCATCAATACAGGACCAATGGACTCAGAACCGGCTAGCGATTGCGCCAATTTATAAGCAATATTTCCAGATGATAAATTTGGAAAAATAAACACATTGGTGTCTTTTCCCTTGAGTTTTGAGAAGGGGTAATTCTCATCCCGCAAAGCGGTTTCAAATGCAAAATTGGCTTGCAATTCACCATCCACACTCATATCTGGATAATGCTGGTGTAAATGATTGACCGCATCTTGAATCTTATTGGTTTCTTCTCCTTTTGCTGAACCAAAATTTGAATAGGATAAGAGCGCAATATTGGGCTCAATATTAAACTGTTTTACCTTCTCATAGGTCTGCAAGGTAATCCCGATTAAATCTTCTGCACTTGGATTGATATTCACCGTAGTATCCGCAAAAAACAGAGGGCCTCTTTTAGACAAAATCACATACATTCCGGCCACTTTGCTCACATTTTCTGCTTTACCGATTACCTCTAAACATGGCTTGATGGTGTCCTTATAATTTCGCGTCAAACCAGAAATAAGTGCATCTGCCTCACCCGTCTCAAGCATCATTGAGCCATAATAGTTCCGTTCTCGCATCATTTTTACGGCCTCATATTCGGTAATGCCTTTTCTACATCTTTTCTGAAAATATAATTTGCCAAATTTTTCGCGTTTGCCATGTTCTAAGCGCGGGTTAATGATTTTGATTTTACCTAATTCCAATCCATTCTCTTCGGCAATTTTTTCAATTTTTGTTTTATTGCCTAATAGAATGGGTTTTGCCATTCCTTCATCCTTAGCTTCTATAGCAGCACGCAATACTTTGTAGGTATCCGCTTCTGCAAATACCACCTTTTTAGGATCTCCAGTTGCTCGTTTTATTAATCTTCGTATAAACCGCCTATCTTGACCCAAGCGTTTCAGCAAGGTCGTTTTGTATGCATCCCAATCTGTAATTTCCAATTTAGCCACGCCAGAATCCATTGCCGCTTTGGCGACAGCAGGTGCCACGGTAGTCAGCAAGCGTGGGTCTAAAGGTTTCGGAATAATATAGTTGCGCCCAAATGCGATGCTACGGTCGTTATATGCCAAGTTTACCACTTCAGGCACCACTTCTTCAGCCAATTCTGCTATTGCTCTAACTGCCGCCAATTTCATTTCCTCATTAATGGTGGATGCACGCACATCCAATGCTCCTCTAAAAATAAATGGAAATCCCAGCACATTATTCACCTGATTGGGATGATCGCTTCGTCCGGTTGCCATAATAATATCATCACGAATGGCGATGGCTTTGTTGTACTCAATCTCCGGATCTGGATTGGCCATTGCAAATACAATGGGATCTTTGGCCATGGACAAAATCATTTTTTTATTCAATACATCAGCGCGTGATAAACCCACAAAAACATCTGCATCTACAATGGCTTCTTCTAAGGTACGCTCCGGTCTTTTGGTAGCAAAAAAGGCTTTGTGCTCATCCAATTCTTCTCTATCATTGCCGATAACTCCCTTGCTATCCAACATGATGATGTTCTTTTTACTAACCCCTAAAGCGATAAATATTTTCGCACAAGAAATGGCTGACGCACCTGCTCCATTCACAATCATTTTAACCTGACCTGATTTTTTACCTACAATTTTTAAGGCATTGATTAAAGCTGCCCCAGAAATAATAGCTGTGCCATGCTGGTCGTCATGCATGATGGGAATGTTCAGCTCCTCTTTCAAACGTTTCTCAATTTCAAAACATTCGGGCGCCTTAATATCCTCTAGATTTATTCCCCCAAAGGTGGGCTCTAAACTCTTTACGGTCCTACAAAAATCATCTACGGTTTTACAATCTAATTCAAGATCAAACACATCAATATCTGCGAAAATTTTAAAGAGCACCCCTTTTCCTTCCATAACAGGCTTGCTTGCCAATGGTCCTATATCTCCAAGTCCCAAAACAGCCGTTCCATTGCTAATTACCGCAACTAAGTTCCCTTTGGAGGTATATTTATACGCATCTTCCGGATTTGCTGCAATCTCCAAACAGGGCTCTGCAACCCCTGGTGAGTATGCCAAACTTAAATCCTTTTTGGTATGGGTAGGTTTAGTAGGCACTACTTCCACCTTACCCGGTTTAGGGAGTAAGTGATACTCCAGTGCTTCTTTCTTTAGCTTTTTATTCATAAATCAGGTGCAATGCACGCTTATACAAAGCACGGCATAAAGGGGGTAAGTTCAAAATGGAAGGTGAATTAGTTGTGCTTGCGTGAACGCACGATGAGTACCTCATCATCAGAGAACTCCATCCATGCCAAATCATAGAGATAATGAAATGTTTTGCCCGCCTTATTTACATGGGTATGCGTATGGTATTTGAAGCGGAATTTTTTATCGGATAATACATTTCGATATATTTTTACTTGTGCTTTATTTTTACCCAATTGTTCCAAAAGAATGCCATGGTTTCTTTTTAAGTATTCGTTTATGCGTATGGCTGATTGTACGCTTGCATATCGCAGCTTTTTATGATAGGTATTTTTGCATTTCACCGAGCAAAACACTTTGTCAGCTCTCCCCCTAAATTGGGTTTTACATACCTTACATTTAATCAAAATCTTGTACTAAAAATCACTCAAATGTACTGAATTAATTGATAGTTTCAAATATTCGTTCCGAACCGTTAAGAACGATTATTTACAATTTTATTGCCCCAATTAATTTTATTTGGGCTTTAAGCTATTATTTTTGAATACAATCATGAGCACTCATATAATAAATACAATAGAAAATAAGATGCTGCAGCGCAATTATGCCAAAAGCACTATAAATACTTATGTAAGTTTCATCAAACAGTACTTCCTGTTTTGCAAAAAATCTCACTTAGACCCTATTAAGGATGCAGAACCATTTATACGCTCACTCATATCAAAAGGAGCTGCGGTTAACACCCAAAATCAGGCCATAAATGCGATAAAGTATTACTGGGAAAATTATGAAGGAATGAATAGACAGTACATAAAAATTGAACGTCCGCTTAAAAATAAAGTATTACCCACTGTATTAAGTGTTGAGGAGGTTGGTCAAATTTTAGGCCGGGCTAAAAACTTAAAACACCGCACGATGCTATCTATAGTTTATGCTTGCGGATTAAGGGTAAGTGAGCTATGTAATCTAAAAGTGAATGAAATAAATGGAAAGCGCAATTCCTTGCATATCAAACAAAGCAAAGGGCGAAAAGATCGTATTGTTCCTTTGCCAGAGTCCTTATTGGAATTAATGCGTAAGTATTATTTACAGTATAAGCCAACCACCTATTTGTTTGAAGGTCAAAATACAGGCGATCAACTGGATTCTAAACCCTACTCCGCAACAAGTGTCCGAAAAATCATCAAACGCCTTGCGAGCCAGGCAGGAATAAGAAAAAATGTAACACCGCATACACTGCGCCATTGTTACGCCACGCATTTATATGAAAAAGGGATAAGTTTAAGGAGTATACAAGTGCTATTGGGTCATAGCAGTAGTAAAACTACAGAGATATATACACATATCAGCAATACCCATATTTTAAATACACCCAGCCCATTGGATTATTTACCAAGCCAAGGTATATTTGAAGAAAGCCAAAACAAAAATAAACTCCATGTCTAATCGTTTGGACATGGAGTTTATTCCAATGTTATGGGTAAGTTGAAAACAAATTGCGGTTAAAGAGATCATCAAAAAAATAATGGTTCATCCAAAATTTTTGTAAACTTCTTTTTTTATTTGAAAATAAAATTATGGAAAAATTAAAAATAGTATTTTGTTCACTAATAGTAGCGTTGCTTTCAGGCTGTGGTGGTGGTAGTGGTGTAATGGAAGATTCCATGAAAATAAAAACAGAATGTGAAAGTGTAAATGTTTCATTTGAAATTTTGAAAGAAATGTCAACACAGCTGTCCGCTACTATCAAAAGAGAGGGTATTACATCGACATATGAAAGCAGCAATAGTGAAGTTTATGATGTAATGTCAATTGATGAAAAAGAAGATTTTAATAACAATGGGCTTCTATTAATTCTTCTTGAGGCAGAAAGGGAATATCACCTAAAAGAACTTCGTGATTGGAACAGAAAAGATTTTAAGAATTGTCCAAACTTTAACAAAATGGCAACTTTGGATGACAATTTAAATTATACTGATTTACTCAATGAATATACACCTACTGAATTATATGACAATGAATTGAAATTTATTTCGGCATTTCCAACGTTCCCAAAAGATGTATGGGAACATTATGGTTACCTGTTTGAAGCCCAGCTTGAAGCGGAACAACGTTTCGAAAAGGAACAAGCTGAAGCCGCGAAAGATGCAATGGAAAAAGCTGGTATTTGGGAAGAGCCCTCTGCAGAAGAATGATTACTACTATTATTGAAATTGAAGAGTATTCGATAAAAATAATAATGTAGTATATGGATTAACTATACAGCAATTAGATACTAAATACAGACCCAAAGGCTTGAAAATAGAATTATAATAGAACCCAACCCATAACAATTTGTACAGCGCATATGCACCTAAGGGATGCAAACGCGCCAAACAATGACCGTTGTGAAAAATTAAATGAAAAATGAAAAAAGCATTATTACTTACTTGCCTACTATTCATCGTTAATATCATAACAGGATTTGGCCAAGTCACATCCGATTCGGTCAAAAACAAGACTATTGGATTTAATTCTGAATTTTCCTATAAAATGTTAGACCCGAATGAAGACTTAAGGAAAGTTAACATCTTCATCACAGAACGCCAAAAGGGAAACATTAAATCAGGGACTGTTCTCATTGGTAGCTCCTTAATAGCTCTTGGGGATTATCAAGTTTCCAATACAGATTCAAAATTTGGTTATTTAATGAGGCACCCAACTGGTAATAATCAGATTGGGACAGAGGTAAGCGAAGCAGTTGTGCATTCATTTCAACTTTCTGTTTCAGGAACTGTTAATAACTGGCTAGCAGCTCACGCAGAATTACTTTACAACCCACAGCAAAGTTTTGGAACTGGGTTAATTACAGATTTGGAGAGAAATCAAATTCAATTAAGGAAGGGGTTCATACTTGTGGGAGACCTCGATAAATTTCCTGTTTATGGCGCAATTGGTAAAATGGATGCCCCTTTCGGTCAAATGGGTACTGTGAGTCCGTTCACGAATTCAACTATGTGGCATGCGTTTGGTGGTTTAGGATACGGAGCACAAATCGGATTTAAGAAATGGAATGTACATGCTACGGTTATGGCTGTTCAAGGTGGCGCACAATTTAGAGCAATGAATACTCCTGTTGGTGACTCTACCAACGTTCCATCTAAACTAAACAATGTAGTTGTAGACATCAACTACAAGGTTGGATTTGGGTCAAATTCAAGTTTTATTTTTGGAGGGTCTTATCTCCACGGAAGTGCTTATTGCCACGAATTTCCAGTTTTCCATTTCGATCCTTGTAATGAGAACAATCCAGCTTGGACAGCATATGGAAGACTGTTAGTGAATGACCGTTTTACGATTAAGGGAGGCTTTGCTAAGACAGTTAATCTATGGCCGGGAACACATAACCCTACTCCGCCACTGGACGTGTATGCAGCTTCAAAAGTTTCTTCCAAAGACATTGGTGTTAAATACACTTTTAAAAATACCTCTAGAGTAAAACACTCAGTATCTGCTGAATTTTCTGATTTTATTGCAGGTCCTGATGGTGCTCCTTGGGAAAGACAAAATCAAATTGTTCTAGGATATTCAGCGCTAATTAATAACAGTTCCAAACTATTTTTAGAATTATTTAGAACTGATGGATACGTGCCTTTAAATTGGATTAGTGGTAGCGCCCCATATGCTCCATTTCCACCGGGCGAGACTCACAGTGTTAGAAATGCTTTCAGCCATGGAGTTGTAGTTGGAGGTCAACTAACTTTTTAAAGGACTTTTCACAACAAAACCTAAACTGCATTGAAACGCAGTTTAGCCAAAACGTTGGCGGTAATTAAATGACAAATATTCCTACACATATAAAATACAAAGAAGTATTTCAGGATTGGGATCATAAGAAAAATACAATTTCAATAACAGAAGTTTCTAAGACCAGCAACAAAAAAGTATGGTGGAATTGTAAAGATAACCACTCATACGAAGTCTCTGTATATAGCCGAATTAGAAGCGAAGGATGTAAGATTTGTAATAAGCCGAAGAAAGCAGAAAAATTTAGAAAGGTCCTATTAAAAAAAGGGATTTCTTTTGAAGAAGCACAACCACAATTACTTCAAGAATGGGATTACCAAAAGAATTCTATTAAACCCAGCGAGATATCTGAAAAGAGTTCGGTAAAAGTATGGTTTAAGTGTTCAAAAAATCATCATTGGGAATCTACACCAAAAAGAAGAAGCAATGGAAATGGCTGTCCAGAATGTTATAAAGCAATAGATAAAAGTAAATTAGTTCGTGAGCAAAAACTAAGGAAGAAAGGAACCAACTTAGAAGAAGAGTATCCAGAATTAGTCAAAGAATGGGATTACAATAAAAATAGAGAATTACCCAGCTCATATAGTAGTGGAAGTAATGAAAAAGTAAATTGGAAATGTAATTTCGGACATTTTTGGAAAGCGACAATTTATAATCGAACAGGTAATTCAAGTGATTGCCCCTACTGTAAATCTTCTACTTCCAAACTTGAGGTATTTATTCTTACTGAAATGAGAGGACTATTTAATGAAGTTAAATGGCGACATAAAATAGATGGATATGAATGTGACATATACATACCCAAAATAAAAACGGGTATTGAAGTTGATGGTGCTTACTGGCATGATGATAAGATTGAAAGGGATAAGCTAAAATTTAAAATCTTTAAAGAACATGGTATACGGCTATTAA
>Ga0055584_100006290_pt1 | contig 11645 bp, 8 predicted proteins | sample OSDHelmetaG_FD_58716 | JGI IMG/M metagenome (GOLD analysis project Ga0055584, IMG submission 58716) | Pelagic marine sediment microbial communities from the LTER site Helgoland, North Sea, for post-phytoplankton bloom and carbon turnover... | ecosystem: Environmental > Aquatic > Marine >...
TTTAGCAAAATTGGCCGGTGAAACGGCGATATATGGTATCACGCATACCTTAGGACGACTGATAAATTTTTTATTGGTACCACTCTACATTAAGTTATTTGCGCCAGACGATTATGGTGTCATCAGTACGTATTACGCTGTGGTTGGATTTGCCATAGTAGTCCTGATGTATGGGATGGAAACGGCATTCTTTAATTTCTCTAGAGAAGAAAAGCCGGAAAGGGTATTTGCCACGGCTCAAATTTCACTGCTCGTCACTACTGGAGTTCTGATGTTTTTAGGGCTAACGTGCCAGCAGGGAATAGCCAATTTCTTAGAACACCCCGACCAAACAGATTATGTGCGAATTTTTGTATTCATACTAGCACTTGATGCCTTGTCTAACTTGCCCTTAGCTTGGTTGCGTTTCAAGAAAATGCCAATACGATTTGGCCTTATTCGAATTACAAACATTTTGGTCAACATTGGCTTCAACCTATTTTTTTTATTGTTGGTGCCGTGGTTGGTAAAAAAGGGTTACGACCTATCGTTTTTTGATCCTGAATTTGGCGTAGGCTATATTTTTCTGTCCAACTTGTTCGCAAGTATGGTCATGTTTGTGATGCTACTGCCTTATTGGAAGCCTATTTCGGAGGGTTTTGACGGGCATCTCTGGAAGCGGATGTGGAAATATGGCAGACCCCTGGTCATCATAGGCTTGGCTGGAATAGTCAATGAAATGATTGATCGAATATTGTTGCTTAAAATGCTTCCAAAGGAAGTAGCGGATTTCGAAATTGGTGTATACAGCGCTTTTTATAAGCTGAGTATGTTTATGACCATTTTTGTCCAGAGTTTCCGATTTGCAGCTGAACCGTTCTTTTTTGAACAATCAAAAGGAGAGGATCCTAAACTCATTTATGCCAAAGTGATGCATTATTTTGTAATCGCATTGTGCCTCATATTTTTGGTTACACTGGTGTTTCTAAAACAAATCGGACCTCTCATCATTACACGTGAGGTATACTTTAGGCACCCCAATGCCATGATGCTTACGCCAATTTTACTCCTTGCCAATTTGTTTCTAGGGGTTATGTACAACCTAAACATCTGGTACAAATTGAATGACAAAATGAGAATTGGTATGTGGATATCGATTGGTGGTGCTTTAGGCACGATAGCATTAAATGTCGCACTAATACCAGTGATAGGGATTCTGGGCTCAGCCATAGCCACTTTGGTTGTGTACTTTGGCATGGCGCTGGCCAGCTATATGCTTGGTCAAAAGCACTATGCCGTACCATATAATGTAAAAATGATTGCTTTTTATATCATTTTATGTCAAGCCTTGTATTGGGTTTACGCGTTTTTGAACCGAATTTTAAGCGATTACGCTTTATTGTGGTCAGCACTGACATTAATCGCTTTTATTGCGGTGGTTTACATGATAGAACGTCCAACGAAAAACCGTAAGTTTGCCGCTTAAATGAAGGACGCACTTCACATACAAACCGTCAATCTTTCTGACTTAGAATTGCCTAAGCATGAAACAATTAACTCAGCGGGAGTAGATCTTCGTGCAAACCTGGAAGAATCTATCGTTCTTGAATCATTACAACGAAGGTTGATACCCACGGGATTAAAAATTGCCCTGCCTGACGGGTTTGAAGCCCAAATTAGACCTAGAAGTGGTTTGGCATATAAACACGGTATTACAGTTTTAAATTCACCAGGCACCATAGATGCTGATTATCGTGGTGAAATTAAGGTGCTACTTGTGAATTTGAGTAACGAAGCATTTACCATAAACAGAGGAGATAGAATAGCTCAGATGATTGTATCGTCCTATGAAAAAATAGTATTAGAAATAACCGATAGCTTACAAGAAACCGAACGCGGTTCTGGGGGTTACGGCAGCACAGGAAAAGGTTAAAATAAATTAAGATGAATATTATAATTCCAATGGCCGGGATGGGAAAGCGAATGCGGCCACACACATTAACAACACCAAAACCATTATTACCAATCGTTGGGAAACCAATTGTACAACGTTTGGTCGAAGACATTGCCCATGTTTGCGATGAAAAAATTGACAACATTGCTTTTGTTGTGGGACCTAACTTTGGTGAGGATGTTTATGCTGACTTACATGACATAGCCAACTCTTTAGGTGCAGTTGGCCATATTTGTGTTCAAGAAGAGGCACTGGGTACAGCTCATGCCGTGTATTGTGCAGAGAAAGTATTAGATGGCAACGTAATTGTTGGTTTTGCGGATACGTTGTTCAGAGCAGACTTTACGATCGACCCGTCTAAAGATGGTGTCATTTGGGTAAAACAAGTCGATGATCCAAGTGCTTTTGGTGTAATCAAAATGTCGGAAGACGGCGTAATACGTGATTTTATTGAAAAACCGGAAACATTTGTTTCGGATCTAGCCATCATTGGCATCTACTATTTCAAAGACGGTGCACGTCTTAGAAAAGAGATAAAATATTTGCTTGACAACAACATCACTGAAAAAGACGAATTCCAGCTTACCAACGCGCTTGAAAACATGAAAAATGATGGCCTCGAGTTTGTTCCTGGAGAGGTAACAGATTGGATGGATTGTGGCAACAAGAATGCAACTGTTGATACGAATAAACGCGTATTGTCTCATCTGTCGGATGAGAAACTCATATCAGCTAGCGCTAAAACGATAAATGCAACGATCATTGAACCTTGTTATCTTGGCGAAAACGTAGTGATTGAAGATTCTACCGTAGGACCACATGTTTCTGTTGGAGACAATACCGTTATCAAAAACTCCGTTATCTCGAATAGTATCATTCAAACAAATACGCAGATTAGAAATGCCTCATTTGAAAATTCGATGATTGGTAATTTCGTAGAATACGATGGGAAGTCAAGTCAACTGAGTATTAGCGACTTTAGTACAGTAAAAGACAATTAATTAATGACATATAACCCGCTCCGCATATCCATCTATTTGGTTGCTGCTGTTTTGTTAACGGCTTGCGCGGGTAAAAAAGGTTTGCCATCGGCGAGCAAACTTTCATATAACGAAAGAGCTCAATTCGATCAATTATATTTTAAAGCCAGCAAAGAAAAGGTGCTGGGTAATTACACGGAATCTGCCAGGCTGTTTGCAGATGCATTAAAGATTGACCCCAATAGTCATGCGGCTATGTATCAAATGGGCAACTTAAACATGGCTGTTTCTGGTTTTAATGATGCGGTTTACTGGTCGGAGCAGGCTATGCTAGCAAATCCCAAGTATAATTACTGGTATGCGGGTCAACTTGCGCAAGCCTATAGCAAGGTTGCGGCTTATGAGAAATCGGCCAAAATTTTTGAAATTATGGTTGCTGAAGAGCCTGAAAAACCGCTAAACTATTTGGAGGCTGGTAAGCAATATATAAATGCACAACAGTTTAAAAAGGCAATCAAGTGGTTGGAGAACTACGTTGGCAAATTTGGGATAGACGAGGAAACCGCTCGGTTGCTCGAAGGGTTAAACATACAGATTGGTAAAGACAAAGATGCAATACAGTGGATGGAGAAGTTGGTGAAGTCTGATCCGGAAAGTGTGCGATTTCAAGGATTACTTGCAGAGTCGTTGATTCGCAATGGCCAAATGGAAAAAGCCAAATCCTTGTACCACGGGATTCTAAAAAAAGACCCAGATAATGGATATGCGTATTTCGGCTTATCTGACATATACAAAAGAAACAAACAGCACGACAGCAGTTTCTACTTCTTAAATGAAGGATTTAATGATATCAATGTTCCTATTGAGTTAAAAATCAAGGTAGTTGGTAGTTTTTTCTCCTTCCTTAGATCAGACGAGTCTATGCGGTTAAAGGCCTTGACTTTGACTGAAAAATTGGTATCAGTTCATCCCAACGAAGACAAAGCACATTTAGTAAGAAGTGACGTATTACACGCCATTGGGGAAAAGCAAAAGGCAAGAGGTCACATTATCGAGGCATCTGAATTAAACCCTGGTGATATTGGTATTTGGAAAAAACTTTTGGGGATAGACGATGAGTTAGGTAACAGCAAGTTTTTGGTTGAAGACTCAAAGAAGGCTTTAGAATTTTACCCGAATCAACCCTTTCTATACATAGTAAATTCTTTTGCCAATTTTACTGAAGGTAATTATGAAAAGGCAATATCGGTAGCTGAAGAAGGCATGGAAATAGCCTTATTGCGCAATGACCAAACAGATTTACTGGTTACGATAGCGGATGCATCGTATGAACTTGGCCTTTTTGACAAGAGCTTTGAAACGTATGATGAGGTTCTTGAATTGGATCCGAACAATGATGGCGCCATGAATAACTATGCCTACTACTTGGCCGAACAAAAAACGAGGTTGGGCGATGCTTTAGAGATGATTAATAAGGCAGTAAGCAAGAACCCCAATAGGCCTACTTACTTGGATACAAAAGGATGGGTCCTTTACCAGCTAGGTCGATACGATGACGCGATTGGTATTTTGGAAAAAGCATATAACCATTTTAGACGTGATAGTGAAGTTGGCATGCACTATATCAAATGTTTAGAGAAATTAGGCCGAACCCAAGAAGCGGATAAAATCAGAAACGAAATAAGTCAAGTAAACTAGCATATGAAGCGTTTCGTAGCCATAGCTTTATCTACCTTCTTGCTTACCTTAACGGGGGTCGGCTGTAAATCACGAAAAGCGAAACTGGACTGTGCACAAGCGTTAACCAAATACCCAAAAGATGTTAAAGTAGAAGTGGCTGAAAATCTGGCCTCTTTCGAGTTTTTGTCCATGCGTGCCAAAGCAAAGTATACTCAAGGACAAAACAGCAACAGTTTTGGCATGAATATCAAAATGCAGAAAGACTCTTTTGTTTGGGTATCTGTTGTTGCCGTAATTGAGGTTGCAAGGGCCTATATTACACCAGACACTTTTGTATTGCTCGATAGGTTTAACAAAAAATATTATAAAGGGGCGATTCAAGACTTAGAAAGGTTTACTGGGCAAAACTTGAGTCTATCACAACTTCAAAACTTGCTTATATCCAATCCAATTTATGGCATTGAGTTGTTTGAAAAAAACAACGATGAACTTAGAAAGGACCACCTGAAATATGAAAATGCTGGTATTGTCAATAGAGTCGAACTTTCCGGTTGCTATCGCTCTATGTCATCAGAATTTACTACCACTACAGATGCTAAAAAAGTCGTGGTAGATTACCAAAACTTTTCAAAAGAAAAGGATTTGGGTTTTGTCGGCAATCAGATTAACATCAATGCCAACGGGGCAGTGAAGTCATTCGACTTTTTAATGGAATACACTTCCATAAGTACGGCTGATTTTGATCCTATCGTTTTTATCATTCCTAGTAGGTATGCAAAGGGTAACTAAATTAGTTGCCTTTTTAGGTATACTGCTGACGTTAACCACTAGTCCAGCCCAAACGAGGCGGGAATTTGCGCGAAAACTGAACCAGAACAAGAGGCAATTAGAACTGTCTGAAAAAATGTTGAAAGAGGTTCTCGCACAAAAGAAAACCACAATAAAAACGGTAGCCATTTACCAATCACAGATTGAACTGCGGGAAAAAGGGCTGTTACACACACAACAGAAACTCGACGCGCTAGATGTTGATATTGAGGCTGCTAAGCAAGAGATCATTGGCATTACTACAGAAATTGAACGCATTAAAAGCGCGTTCTCGGAAGCCATCGTTTTAAGCTATAAGAGTAGCAAAAAGATGAACAAAATGCACTATGTATTTATGGCATCTAGTTTTAATGACTTGATACGGCGATTAAATTATTTGCGTCGGATCATGGATTTTAGACGACAGCAACTTGATTTGATACAAAAGAAAAAGCAAGAAAATTCTGTACGAATCAACGAATTGTTGGTACTACAAGATAGGTTAGCACGGTCGCTTAAAGACAAAGAAGCTGAATCGGAGCAATTGAAAAAAGACAAACTAGAGTATGCTGCTGTAGTCAATGGTTTAAAGTCTCAAGAAGCCAAGTTGATTAAAGAAATCGAACAAAGAAAGAAACGATCTCGCGAACTTGAAAAAAGTATTCGAAACGCGATAGCAAGAGCTCCTAAAGCAGAAGCTGTTTCTGGTTTTGTGCCTGGCAGCCTTCCTTGGCCAGTGAACAATGGCTACATCTCCGAACGTTTTGGTTTGCATAAACACACGGATTTTAAAAACGTATCGACGGTAAACAACGGTGTCAATATCATTTGCGAAAGCAACTCATCAGTTAACCCAGTGTTTGAAGGCACAGTAAGCGCAATTATTGAAGTTCCTGGTATGCAAACAACTGTTTTGGTCAAGCATGGTGGGTATTACACGGTTTACGCCAACCTTGGAAGTATCTCATGCACACAGGGTCAACAGGTTTCTCCGGAGTCTGTTATTGGTCGAGTGGGATTGAACCCTGAACGTATCACGGAGCTTCATTTTGAAGTATGGAAGGGCACAAATAAACTAAATCCAGAATCGTGGATTAGACGCTGATTCTAGGCCCTTGACGTTGTGTCACCGCATTGTCTGCTGTAATAAATTCCCGTATTTTCGTTTACTTTATCGCATGGTGATGAATCAAATGTCAGTTACAAACAGTTTTGTAATGTGATATGAACGTTAATAAATAATTGGAAATGAAGGTATTAAGAATTTTTTTAGCAATCGTAATTGTGCAGTTGATTCATACTGACCTAAAGGCACAATCGTTAAGAATTGTTTACGATTTTATTCAAGATGAGGTGCGTTATTATAAAACGAAGCCAGGCGACGCCTTCGGGAAAGAGATAAGTTCCCCAGTTGTTGGAAGAAATAAGCTGGTTACAGTTGAGGTCGTAAATTTCAACAAATTTGTTTACGCTGCAGACGCAACCTATAAATCAAAACTGGTTGAGAAACAGTCTGACATGGGGTTTTTAGATATCGTAAGCCCACTGGTTAATCCTATAGGATCGGGAAGCTTTTTTACGGCTTTAGGAGGAAAATTGCCAGACGAAATAGGTCGTGGAGGAGGGTTAATGGGCTCGCGTGGTGCAAGTTCTGCTTATGACGATATTCTTGGCGCATATAAACAGCTATCAAGCTTAGAAAGTGATATGAAGTCCGTATCCTATGCCATTTCCAAACTCAATAAATTGAAGTACAATCCATATTTACCTACCGATACCATTGTAAATATGTCTAACACAATTGTTTCTCAGATATTTAACAAATCCGTGATGAACCCTAGCGACTTTTCAGAAGTGATTGTTAGGTTCAATAAAAACTACAGCTCATCTGTTGCTAATTTAAAGACGGCTACGGTGTCATTTTTAAGAGAATACAATGATTTTGCAAACGGTCGAGAGGGTCATTTTGAAGGCAGGGGTTTAGATCAGGCTGTGCGCAGTTTTAACGCCGAAGTGAATACAATCACCAAGAAGTTCAATCCTGAGTATATAACTGCTCAAATTGATTATCTAGAGACCATATATACGTCCATTGTTGCTACACGCTATACATTTAACTCGAGTCATGCTGCGAAAGATGACGAAATAGACCTCACACTTAAGTTTTACAAGGTACCAACTGATGCGGAGGGAAATCATCAATCTGTAGACCGCAGCAAAATGTCGGATTTGGCACAGATTAAAGAGAAGAACATAAACATAGTTGTACGTGGTGATGTGAAGGTGTCTTCAAGCATTAGCTTGGCGTTCCCTAAATATCAGTCCACTGACGAATACATTTACCGAGATAGTGCGATAACCACGGTAGGTGGAAGTAAGTTTTCACCTAACCTCGGCGCGTTTGTAAATGTATACCCATACACGGGTAGAACGTTACAAATAGGAGGAACGTTTGGTGTTGGTGTGCCATTACAGGAAGAGCAAAAAAATGTAAATATGTACATGGGTGTAACTGCACTATTCGGCTCCGATAGCCGGGTAGGGTTGCATGCAGGAGCAAGTTTAGGACAAGTCAAAAAGCTAGGTTCAGGATATTCTGTTGGAGACGCACTGTTACCAGGAGATTTGACAATCCCCACTCGAAATATTTGGGAATGGGGAACGTTTATCGGAATCAGTTTTAACATCGCTAAATCAGGAAGCTAATGAGTTGGTTTTGGTACATCGTATTGGGGGCAATTTCAGGCTGGACAACTCAAAAGCTGCTTAAGCGCGAGCCAAAAGGCTTTATTAGAAACTTACTGTTGGGTGCTGTCGGTGGTTTTGTAGGATCTTGGATCTTCAAATTACTTAGACTGTCTCCAGAGCCGAGTAAACTTGGTTTTATCATTACGGCCGTGTTTGGCGGTGTGATTGTGGTTTGGGTGGCTGACCGATTACGGGCTTAATTTACCCAGCTTTTTCATTTATGTTTGCGACAAATCATCAGTTTGAAGCTATCCGTTGTCATAGTCAATTACAATGTCAAATATTTCCTTGAGCAATGTTTGTTATCTGTACAAAAAGCACTCGCTGGTATAGATGCTGAAGTATGGGTAGTTGATAATGATTCAATCGACGGTTCGGTTGAGATGGTGAAAGAAAAGTTTCCGGAAGTCAAGTGTATTGCGAATAAAGAAAACACCGGCTTCTCAGTAGCCAACAACCAAGCCATCGTTCAATCTTCAGGAGAATATGTTTTATTACTAAATCCAGATACGGTCGTTCAAGAAGACACGTTCAAAACCTGCCTTCACTATCTTGACAATCATCAAGATGTCGGCGGACTAGGCGTTAAAATGATCGATGGGAAAGGTAAATTTTTACCTGAGTCAAAACGGGGTTTGCCCACACCAGAAGTTGCCCTATATAAGATGATAGGGCTGAACAAATTGTTCCCCAAGTCCAAACGATTTGGTAAATATCATTTGGGTTTTATAGATGAAAATGAAACGGCTGAAATTGATGTTTTGGCCGGGGCGTATATGATGATGCGCAAAAGCGTTCTAGACAAAACGGGTTTACTCGATGAAACGTTTTTTATGTACGGCGAGGATATAGATTTAAGCTACCGTATTACAAAAGCGGGTTTTAAGAATGTTTATTTACCCACCACGTCAATTATTCATTATAAAGGTGAAAGTACGAAACGTATGTCTGTAAACTACGTCTTCATATTTTATCGGGCCATGGTGATTTTTGCCAAGAAACACTACACCGGGAGTTTTGCTAATTTATTTGTCTCGCTGATAAACGTATCCATTTACTTCAGAGCGTTTTTAGCCGTACTCCAAAGGTTTGTTTCAAAAGTTTGGCTGTACGTTATCGATATTGTTTTAATTATGTCAGGCCTATTGGCTGTGAAAGGCTATTGGGAAGAGCATATTAAAGGGTTTGAAGGATATTTTTCTCCAGCGTATGCGCAAACACATTTTCCAGCGTACACGTTGATCTGGCTGTTAATGGTATTTTGGAGTGGCGGGTATCAGAAACCGTATTCTCTTGTAAAAGTGGTACGTGGGGTATTTGCTGGTACGGTCGTCATTTCAGCGCTGTTCGCTTTTCTGCCCGACAACCTTCAATATAGTAGAGGTATCATATTGGCCGGAACGGCATCTACCGCCTTCCTGTTGTTGGCTATTCGGTTTATAGCTCATTACGTGCAATACAAAAACCTCAATTTCGGGCAAGCACCTCATTATAAATCTATCATTGTTGGACATAAAGCCGAGCGGTTGCGTGTATTATCGCTTATTCAGAAAACGAAATCACCGACTGAATTTATCGGTTTTGTTACGATAGAAGAGGAAGAGGGTGATCAGGTGCTGGGTGTGGTCAACCGATTAGAGGACTTATGTAAGCTCTATAAGGTGGATGAAGTAATATTTTGTTCTAGGGATGTAAGTAGTTCAAAAACAATGTACTGGATGAGTAAATTGGCTACGACGTCGGTCAGTTTTAAGATCGTTCCTGACGATAGTGGTTTTATCATCGGCAGTAATGCAAAAGATATTAGTGGAGAGCTATATACAGAAGAAATTCGCTTTGCATTGGCAGACAAAAACACCTTGCAGAAAAAGCGATTGATTGACGTTGTCGTTAGTGCGCTGCTGCTTCCTTTCGGGTTGATATTGGGTTGGTTTGGTCCTGGTGTCGTAACATACTACAGAAGGGTATTTGAGACCTTTATTGGCAAAAAGACTTGGGTTTCATATGATAAATCCGTAGACATTAGTGATATGCCTGAGTTAAAAGATGGCGTGTTTAATGTGTCTCACAACATTGTTTCCAGTGATGTTAACGAATCTGTTAAAAGGCGATTAAACTTTTTCTATGCGAAAAATTACCGCATTGTGGATGACTTAGAAATAATCGCTAGAAAGGTTTTAGCCTAATACTCCACTTGCATCAACGCATTCATGAAGTCTCGAATTAACCAAAATGACCCGTTATAGGCTTTTTCGTCAAGTCTGAGATTATCCCTTGTGTCGTCAACATCGTGATAGTGACTGTATGGGCCCATTAGATAAAAGAAGAAGGCTGGAATACCAGATTCTGTGAAAAAGTAATGGTCACTATTGGCTGCCTTCCCTCGTTTCTTAGTTTGTACCAGATATTTTTTTTCGTTATTGATTCCCTCCAGTAGGGCATATGCTTCAGGTAAGATGGCACCGTTTACGGCCATAATGCCTTCTTGACCAGAGCCCATTAAGTCCATATTGACGACAAACTTTATCTTACTGGGTTCAACATAACCTTCCAAGTCGTTAACAAAGAAATAGCTGCCAACCAGGCCAGCTTCCTCGGCTGCAAAACCGATGAAAACCATCGAATATCGTGGAGGAAATTTCTTATAGTATTCTGCGAAATTTAAAATCATTGCGATGCCGCTTGCATTGTCATTCGCGCCAGGCATGATGCATTGTTGACCCATCATGCCCAAATGATCGTAGTGCCCAGTAACGAAAATAAACGAATCTGGAACTTCGTTTCCAGGTATGAAGCCAATTACATTTCTCGTCTTATAACCTTCAATCAATTGGCTTTGGACCGTGATGTCGAGAACGTCATTATGGTTTAAAACGTTTGGTAAAACATATAGGCTTAATTCTGGTGCTTGATCTCTGCTTACAGACCAAGTAAGCTTCGTTTTGGTAATGATTTTGATCTGACCGGTGTAGTCTTTCATCAACTTTTCGAAGCGTTTCTTGCTGGCTTTGTTGTGGGTCATGGTATCGATGAGCAGTACATGGCTTGACCAATCAAGTTTACAGATGTTTTTAAATTGTTTCTTGTTGAGCAACAAGGCTTTAGTAATCTTTTTTACCACCAAACTATTTCTGTCAAAGCTTGGTGAATTTGGTGACACGATATACTCATGCCCCGCTTTTAGCGCAACGCCATTTCGATCGATGTTCACGGTTTCAGGAAAGGTGTTCACATTCAAGCTAAAATTGTGAAAGTACCCCGCTTTATTTAGTGGAATAAGCCCGATACGCTCATACTGATTTTTAATGTAATCAGCTGCCTTTTGGTCGCCAGCATTGACATATCCTCGACCGGCAAAGTAATCGCTGCACAATGTGTCAATAACACTTTGGGCAAATTCCACATTTTGTGCTTTACACGCAAGGCACATAAAAACGATTAAAAAACCAGTTGAAATAAACTTTTTCATAAATCGAAAGTATAAAAAAAGCCGTGAA
>Ga0055584_100006291_pt1 | contig 11644 bp, 12 predicted proteins | sample OSDHelmetaG_FD_58716 | JGI IMG/M metagenome (GOLD analysis project Ga0055584, IMG submission 58716) | Pelagic marine sediment microbial communities from the LTER site Helgoland, North Sea, for post-phytoplankton bloom and carbon turnover... | ecosystem: Environmental > Aquatic > Marine >...
CAGGCCGATATCCCGGTATTCCTGTAGCTCCGGTATTTCGATGTCGTGGCCTTCGAGCAGATCAATCTTGTTGAAAACGACAATCGACTCAACTCCCATGAGTTCTGCAGCACACAAGTAGCGATCGACGATATACCAGTCGGGAAGCGGCGCTACCGATGCCACTATGATGAGTGTATCGACGTTCGCGGCCAGTACTTCCACCTGACCTCGCATGTTGGGCCGGGTGAGCTCATTTCGTCGTGCACCGATCCTGGTGATGAGCCAGTCTTTCTCGTTCTTTATTGGCTCAGCCATCACCGTGTCGCCGCACACCGCTCTGATGCGTTTACCCTTTATGCGTGCGTCGACCTTTTCGCCGCTGTCCAGCCGCAGCCCCATTCGACGGCTGTAGGTTGCGATTACGGTTGCTGATTTCTCGCTCATCGGCGAAGTATGCCGCCATGCGGGCAGCCTTGCACTCTCCGGACATGTAAACTATGCCAGTTCACCAACAAAGGTCTTTGAGAATATGCCTGATACCGCGCCGGACCGGTCGACCAACCTGATCTGGATCGACCTGGAGATGACCGGACTTTGTACACAGTCCGATACCATCATTGAGATAGCTACAATCGTAACCGACAAATACCTGACCGAGCTCGCGGAAGGTCCGGTGATAGCGATTCACCAGCCAGCAGAAACCATGGACGGAATGGATGAGTGGAATACACGTCAGCACGGTAAATCCGGTTTGACGGCCCGGGTGCTGGAAAGCAGCACAATTGCGGCGGAGGCGGAGCGAGCGACAATAGCGTTTCTGCATGAATGGGTGGACGAGGGCGCGTCGCCGATGTGCGGCAACAGCATTTGTCAGGACCGGCGATTCCTCGCTCGTGAGATGCCGGCGCTTGAAAAGTTTTTTCATTACCGCAATCTTGATGTAAGTACCTTGAAGATTCTGGCGTCGCTCTGGGCCCCGAAAGTCGCCGTCGGCTTCCAAAAGGACTCCGCCCACCTGGCTTTGTCGGATATTCGGGACTCTATCGAAGAGCTCAACTGGTATCGCGAGCATTTGCTTGATCCCGCGGCCCTCGGTGACGAGTAAGGCGACGATTCTGGAAATGACTGAAAAACCGTTTTCTGACTCTGCTGAGCGCAACGCTGCTCCAATATTGGATGTGCTGCGCTATGAGTTTTCAGACTGTACGGCGGTACTGGAAATTGGCTCCGGCACGGGGCAGCATGCAGCGCGATTTTCCCGGTCCTTGCCCCATTTGCGTTGGCAGACCAGTGATCTTTACGAGAATCACAGCGGTATACATGCCTGGGTCGAACATGCGGCGCTCGAAAACCTGTTGACGCCGTTATCGCTCGATGTAATGACGGGTGATGTTTGTGCCAAGGCTTATGATGGAGTGTATTCATCCAATACCGCGCATATTATGAGCTTCGTCGGTGTGACGAGGATGTTCGAATTGGTCGGAAAGGCGCTTGTCGATGATGGAGTGTTCTGCCTGTATGGTCCATTTCGTCAGGACGGTAATTTCAATACCGCGAGTAATGCGGCATTTGATGAGGGCTTGCGCGCCCGACATCCGGACATGGGCATCCGGGAATTAGAATCACTGGATGACCTTGGTGGCGACAACGGGCTAGTGCGAGTGCGACTGTATGCGATGCCTGCCAATAACCATCTCGCAGTCTGGAGGAAGAAAGGCAAATGACGACTCACCAAGGTGGCTGCCACTGCGGCCGTGTGCGATTTGAAGTGGATGCGCCTCGGGACATCAAGGCGACGAGGTGCAATTGCAGTATCTGCAACATGTGCGGTTTCTTGCATTTGTTCGTGTCACACAGCAATTTCCGCCTGATCGCGGGTAAGGATGAATTGACGACGTACACGTTTAACACGGGTGTCGCACAGCACACATTCTGCAGGCACTGCGGGATAAAGGCGTTTTACGTGCCGAGATCGCATCCCGATGGTTTGAGTATCAACGTTAACTGCCTCGACCCGGCGACTATAGGCAGCGTTGAGGAAACGCCGTTTGACGGCGGGAGCTGGGAACAGAATATTGCCGAACTGTCGCCGATAAGCGACTGATTTAGCTAATTTTTAGACTGGCGAGAAAGCAGGCCTTGTCATATAGTTGCCTCATGATGAAAAGCACACTCCATTTTGTACTAATAACCCTCATGTTCGCGGCATCTGCGGCCGTCGCCGCGCCTGCCTGGGTCACCGATGAATTCGAAGTCACATTACGTTCCGGTCCGAGTACCAGCAACGCCATTCAGCTGATGGTCAGTAGCGGAATGCAACTGGAAGTGCTGGAACGGGACGCGGATTTGGGCTATTCGAGAGTGAGAACGCCGGGCGGTACTGAGGGGTGGGTGTTAACTCGTTACCTCATGAACGAACGCAGTGCGCGCGAGCAATTGGAGGCGCTGACAAGCGATCTGACGAATGCGAATTCACGTGGCAGCTCACTCGGTTCTCAGCTGACGGCGATCAAGACCGAATACGATTCCGCGAATAGCCGCATTGCAACGCTTGAGCGTGAAAAGGCTGCGGTCGAAAAAGAACTTGCCGATATTCGCAGGACCGCAGCTAACGTTCTGGGTATCAATGAGCAAAACAGGTCTCTGATGGACCAATTGGCAACGGCGCAAATCCGGGCTGATACGCTTGAGCAGGAGAACCGTCAGCTCTCGAGTCAGACGACACGATACTGGTTCATGTCCGGCGGACTGCTGGTGTTGGTGGGCGTGATTCTTGGCCTTTGGCTGCCACGAATTCGATGGCAGCGGCGGTCGGGATATGATCGTTTCTGATTAGCGTCAGACTTCTTCGCCGGCGAGGAACATCCACGTCTCAACAACGGTGTCCGGATTAAGGGACATGCTTTCGATACCCTGATCCAAAAGCCAACGCGCCAGATCCGGATGGTCCGAAGGACCCTGTCCGCATATACCCACGTACTTATTCTGCGCCTTGCAAGCCGATATGGTCATGGCCAGCAACGCCTTCACGGCATCGTCTCGTTCGTCAAAGGTGTCGGCTACCAGGGCGGAATCCCGATCCAGACCGAGTGCGAGTTGCGTCATATCGTTTGACCCGATCGACATGCCATCAAAGTGCTCAAGGTATTGATCTGCGAGCAGGGCATTGGTCGGGAGTTCGGACATCATGATAACTTTCAAATCGTCTTTGCCGCGTTCCAGACCGTTTTCCGCCATCACCGCGAGGACATCTTTGGCCTGCTGTACGGTGCGTACGAATGGGATCATGATTTGAACGTTCATTAGCCCCATCTCATTGCGAACGCGTTTCAGTGCCTCACACTCCAGATCGAAACACGGCCGGAAACTTTCCGAGACGTATCTGGCCGCGCCGCGAAAGCCGAGCATTGGATTCTCTTCGTCCGGTTCGTATTTGCTGCCGCCAATCAGGTTGGCGTATTCATTGGACTTGAAATCCGACATCCGAACAATGACAGGCTCCGGTGCGAAAGCGGCCGCGATGGTTGCTACGCCTTCCGCAAGCTTTTCGACAAAGAAACTCACCGGGTCAGCGTAGCCGGCCATCTGGTCGTCAACGGCGGCCCGTGTATTGTCATCAAGTGAGTCATACTCAAGCAGTGCCTGCGGATGAACGCCAATCATACGATTGATAATGAACTCCAGACGCGCCAAGCCGACGCCATGATTCGGGATACTGGCGAAATCGAAAGCGCGATCCGGATTTCCGACGTTCATCATGATCTTCACAGGAATGTCGGGCAGCGAGTCGAGCTCAATCTGCGTTTGTTCGAACTTGAGATTGCCTTCATAGACAAATCCTTCATCGCCCTCCGCGCAGCTGACCGTCACCTCGGCCCCGTCCAGTATCTTCTCCGTTGCGTCACCACAGCCAACCACAGCCGGTATACCGAGTTCCCGGGCAATTATCGCTGCATGGCATGTCCGTCCGCCACGGTTCGTTACAATGGCTGAGGCGCGCTTCATAACCGGTTCCCAATCCGGGTCCGTCATGTCCGATACCAGAACATCGCCCGCTTGAACCCTTCCCATTTCAGCAGCGTTTTTGATGACGCGGGCTTTACCGGCGCCAATTTTCTGGCCGATGCTACGGCCGGTCGTAATAACCGAGGAATGGGCTTTCAGCGTGTAGCGTTGAATAGTTCGGCCACTGCGACTTTGTACCGTTTCGGGTCTGGCCTGAAGGATGTATAGCTTGCCATCGTTGCCATCTTTACCCCACTCAATATCCATAGGGCGCTGATAGTGATTCTCAATGGTGACCGCCATCCTGGACAATTCCAATACGTCTTCGTCGCTGAGAGAGAATACGCTGCGGTCGGATTCCTCAACATCGACCGTATCGACAGTCTTCCCAGGCTCCAGGTCGTCACTGTAGACCATCTTGATTGCTTTGCTGCCAAGATTTTTGCGCAAAATGGCCCGCTTTCCAGCGGCCAGGGCGGGTTTGTAGACATAGAATTCATCGGGATTTACGGCGCCCTGTACAACGGTCTCGCCCAGCCCATACGATGCGGTCACGAAGACGGCATCGCGAAAGCCGGATTCCGTATCGAGCGTAAATATGACGCCAGCCGACCCGATATCGCTCCGCACCATTGTTTGAATGCCGGCAGACAGCGCGACGAGGCTATGGTCAAACCCCTGATGCACGCGATAGGCGATAGCGCGGTCATTGAACAGGGACGCAAATACCTGATGCATCGCCTCGATGACGTTATCAAGGCCGCGAATATTAAGAAACGTTTCCTGTTGCCCGGCAAACGATGCGTCCGGAAGGTCCTCAGCTGTTGCTGATGACCGCACAGCAACCGTAATTTCGTTGCCGCCGCTCATTTCGTTCCAGGCGGTGACGATGTCGTCCATCAGGCGTTGTGGTAGCGGTGCCTCAAGTATCCAGTTCCGAATCTGGGCGCCGGCGGAAGTCAGTGCCTCGATGTCATCGACGTCCAGGCCGTCCAGCAGGCCATTGATTCGATCGTCCAGAGAATTGGTCTGCAGAAAGTCCCGGTAGGCGGCGGCAGTCGTCGCGAAACCGCCGGGCACAGTGACCCCCATATTGCTCAGGTTGCTGATCATTTCCCCGAGAGATGCGTTCTTGCCACCAACTATTTCAACATCGTTCATGCCAAGCTCATTGAGCTTGATAACGTAAGGCTTCAAAATTTACTCCCTTGTGTTCCGCCGCAGGACATGGACAATCCAACGGATGGTAGATCGCACTGTATTCTTTCTCTCGGATCAGACCGGCGTCACGGCAGAAACGCTGGGACACAGTCTGATGACGCAGTTTTCGGCTAAGAAATTTCGGCACACGACTTTGCCATTTATAGATACTGAAGACAAGGCAAGGGCAGCCGTCCGTACCATAAACGCGGTACAGGACGAAGGAGGGCCAAAGCCCATCGTTTTTTCGACCCTGGTTCAAGGTGAGTACAGGGCGATACTCAAGGAAGCGAATGGCCTGCACCTCGATATATTTGATGTGTTCCTTGAGCCGCTTGCCCGAGAGTTGGAAGAAGAACCGAATTTCGAGCCGGGGCGCGCGCACGGCATGAGCGATATCGATGCGTACATGAAGCGTATCGAAGCAACGAACTTCGCTCTGGCGAATGACGATGGTGGTGTGAGTCGAAACTACGATGAAGCTGACGTTATTCTTGTTGGAGTTTCACGTTCCGGCAAGACGCCAACCTGTCTTTATCTCGCGCTGCAGTACGGCGTTTATGCGGCCAACTATCCATTGACGGACGAGGAGTTCGAGAGTGGCAAGTTGCCTGAGTTCCTGATCAAGCAGAAGCAAAAATTATTTGGGCTCTCGATTGACCCGGCGAGACTGAGCCAGATTCGAAAAGAACGGCGCCCGATGGGCACGTATTCGTCGGTGCAACAGGTACGATTCGAGCTTCGGGAGACTGAAAAACTGTTTCGCCGATACGGGATTCCGAATGTGGACACGACGAAGTTTTCGATCGAAGAGATTTCGAGCAGAATCCTAGATAGTACAGGTGTTGAGCGCCGAGTACGACCCTGATATTAAGTCCCGCCTGCTGCTATATTGTCAGCATGTTACTCGACTCTCAGCTGGTTCCAGAGACCGTCGTCCGACCAAAAAGCTTTGTCGGATTGATGTCCCTGTACGAGAGCAATTTTCTACGATTGCTCCGACTTATTCCGGAAATCGATCATGTTGACGGTTGCTTCCGTTCGCGGGTTGCCGGCGAGTGCGATCTGTATGTCGACATTATCGAAACCAGCCGCTATACCGTGACGCTGTCGCTGACGTATCGGCTGGCGACAGACGAAGGTCTGTTTGTCGATCCGGACATGATGGTTCGTGTTTACCTCGATGGTCAACAGGCAGAAGTACTATCCATCGGCGAACAGCAGCGACATGCGGCGCTGAGACGGCTGGTGTTCGAGCATCGTGAAGAGTTGGACCGCCGCTGGCGATACAATATTGTCCTCAACAAATGGCTTGAGTACCTCTCAGACCAGGGTCACCTGATCCTCGATCGCTAGAATCGCTTTGCTAACAGGGTCAGTTGTCAAAACTGTCGATTTAGTCCGTGTTTCAAAGTCAATCAATTGCCATTATTGGCACTTAATGAACGTCGGGCCACCATTCGGCGATCTGGGTTATGTAAAGAGGGCGACTGTGACGAGTCTCACGGGATTATTCAAGGCTGTACCGGAAGAGATGCAGAGCAACGATAAGTTGGTCGGCCTGTTCAGGAACCGTGCTGAGCTCAAGAAAGAGTTTGCGGCACAGCGCAATGAAAAGTACCAACTTCAGGATCGCATCAAGCAACGTGAGGGTGCGACCGCGCGGGTTCAGCAGAAGATGGACCACCTGGAGAACTTGCTCATGGATCGGGAGTGGGTGCACAACGTCGTCGCGTTCTACCAACTTCGCCGCCTCGCCGCGCACTGCAATGTAAAACTTGCGCGTTTCTCAGAGCAGTTGAAACAGCAGCGTGAAGAACGTGCTTACAGCCAGGTGCTGGGCAAATGGAATAAGTATCGGGATGCGAAAGCAGCGAGCGTAGAGCGTGAAATAGGCGAGCAGCGCCTGCGAACACAACTGTTAGAAGATCAGTTGCAAAACGAACGACATAAGTTGATGTCGATGAACGGCGTTGCCAGGTTATTTGGAAAAAACGAAGTGGAGACAGAAATCGATGCGATAGCTGTTCGTATTGAACGGGGTCAGTCTAAAGAAAACGACTTGATGCTTGCCCTGGAAAAGATCCAAAATCTAGATCCGCCGGAACAAGAAGGTCTGGATATAGCGACGAAACGTTCGATTAACTTCATGATTCTGGCGTTCATTCAGCACCTGTATCTCCATTTCGAAGAAGATGGTCTTGCCGCTATGGCGAAAGAGGCCAGTGAAAAAAGTGTGGGGGCTGTGAATTACGGCACCAAGTACGAATGCGATGTCATCATCGGGAGAATCGAAAAACGCTGGGAAGCCATGGAAAGCGTTACTGATTTTGCGGAGGTGTTAAAACGGCGCGCCAAGCTGATTTCAGATCAAGCGGTTTTCAGAAATGATGATGATGTGATTCCGGCTTCTGGAACGGTAGCGACGGTATATGCGATCGATGCGGACGGAGGGGTGAAAGAGAGCGATGCCAACCTTCTGGGTGACAATTACTTTGGAGTCTCCAAGGTCTTGAGCCGCTAGGGCTAGATGTCTCGCCTGTACATCTGTTTTTTGTAACGCGACAGTGCCTCATCGGATATTCCGGGAAGCTTGGTATTCATCCCTGAAACAGGCACTTTACCCTTGTCGTCTCGCGTTTCTGCGCCGGGTTTCATTCCGGCCACCGGCGGTGTCAGCACGGTTCTGCTCGGAGCTGTGTCCGATGATTTAAGCTCGGCATTGTCGCTCTCAGCGAACGCATCGCGAATTGCGGCTGCGGCGCGCGGCGCCAGCAAATTGGTCGAAGATACGACTTCAATCTCGTCATTCGGTGTTGCGTCATCTGCTGACGATATCGGTAGGTCGTGGCTGACTGCGGCGGTTATCAAAGCGTTTACCGCTACGTTCAATGTGGCTTCGTCCGCCTCGCTGCAGGGGATTCGACTGTTCGTTGCAGCGAGCGTCGGGGCGGCGAAAATCACGGCCAGCATCAACACCGCTGCTTTGTTAGCAAGCGTCTTGTCCAGTTCCGGCGTTATTTGCCGATCAGCCATGAGCTTCTCCGAGTTGGTGTTGTAGTTGAGTATAACACCTCGAAAGTGGCGCGCAAGTGCGTCTGCTTAGCGCAAAACCTGAGCCGTTTGCCCAGTGGTCGTGTTGATCTCAAGCAACGTCGCCATGTCGGTCACGATTTTTGCCGCCTGGTCGAGTTGTACGTCGGGAACGTCCTCATCGTCAATATCATCAAGACTTTCAATCGGTTCCAGGTGCAACGCAGTACGTCGTTCGTTCTCACGTTTCAGAGCATCAGCGAGTTGTTGTTCCCGTTTAGTTCGCCTGGTTTCGACGTTCAAAGAAACGGTCTTTTGATCACGAATTTCCTTGCTGGCCTGAATCCGGTCCATTTGATACTGGTAGTTGGGGTCATATTTCGAACGCTCTACGTGGTTTGCTGTGAGCGACTCGATGGTCGTGCCCAGCGGCGCACCAGCTGAAAACCGTGTTGTCTTGACGGTATCCCACGGCAGCGCGTTCTCTCTCGCGCTCTCACCAACGATCTCGGTATCGATATTGGATGGCAAAGATATATCGGGATAAACGCCGCGATGCTGCGTGCTGGCGCCGGTGACGCGATAATATTTGCCGATGGTCAGTGTCAGCTGGCCAAACCCTTTCTCATCTTCACTGCGAAAATACTGATCAAGTGAGTAGAGGTTTTGTACTGTGCCCTTGCCAAATGTCTGCTGACCTATGATGACGCCACGAGCATAGTCCTGAATTGCACCCGCGAATATCTCCGAGGCAGACGCGCTGAATCGATCAACCAATACTGCCAAAGGACCGTTGTAAGCGACACGAGAGACAGGATCGGGATCATCAAGTCGTTGCGGCGGGCTGCGATCGACGTCAATCGAGTTTCTTAGCTGAACGATCGGACCGTTGTCGATAAACAGTCCGGAGAGGGCAGTGGCTTCGGTCAAATGACCACCGCCATTACCTCGCATGTCGATGACCAGGCCATCAATGCCTTGTTCTTCAAGTTCACCAATCAGTCTTTTTACGTCTTTGGTAACGCTGGTGAAGTCGGTATCGCCGCTGTTAAGAGCGCGGTAGTCGCGATAGAACCCGGGAACCTCGATCACGCCGATGGACCATTCGCGGCCCTCTCTCGGCACCTTAATGACATCGCTTTTCGCCGCTTGTTCTTCCAGTTTCACCGCGCCGCGGGTTAACTCGATGATCTCTTTGGGGCTACCGGGAACGGAATTCGCTGGAATCACCTGCAGTCGCACGACAGATTCTTTCGGACCTCTGATCAGATCGACGACATCGTCGAGGCGCCAGCCAATGACATCGGTGAATTCACCGTCGGTCCCCTGAGAAACAGCGGTGATCCGGTCATCGCGTTTCAGTTTGCCGTCAAAATCGGCTGGTCCGCCGCGGATAATATTCACTATCCGGACGAAATCATCTTCCGTTTGCAACGTCGCCCCGATTCCTACGTACGACAAACTCATTGCCATACGATATTCCTCGGCGTTTCTCGGCGAGAGGTAGCTGGAGTGAGGGTCAACAGCGTGAGCGAACATATTCATGAAGCGCTCAAAAACGTCGTCGTTGTTGACCTGATTCAAGCGCTTTATGAATCCCCGGTAACGTTTTGACAGGACTTCCTGAACCTTCTCCCAAGGCTCATCTTCCAGAACCAGCGAAAGCGCATCGTTTACGACACGACCACGCCATATCGCATCGAGTTCCTGCGTGTCGGCAGCCCAGGGCTCCTCTGTTCTGTCAAATCGGTACTCTTCATTGCCGGAGAAGTCCGGCTCTGATTCAAGCTCTGAAAGTGCAAAGTTCAGTCGTTCGCGGACGCGAGTTTGATAAACCTCAAACATCTCGTAAACGGGATCGAGCGGTTTGCTTTTGACTATATCGTCGAGCTGGTAACGATAGCGCTCGAAGTACTCGACGTCGCTAGCGAGTAAATACATCCGATTCCTGTCGAGGTTCTTGATGTAGAAATCGAGTACCTTCGACGACAACTGGTCGTCAACGGCTACCTGGTTATAATGCGATTTCTGAATAAACTGTGCGACGAGTTCCGCGATATTCTCGTGCCGTTGTTCCGGAAAAAGAAGCTCAATCTCGTCAACATCCGAGGGGGTGTCAGCGGCGCTGTTGTCGCTGTTGCTAAGAGCAGGCAGGGACAGCAATGCCAGCAATCCGATAGCAAGCCCACGGGTTCGGCGTTGTTCAAGAATCGTCAAAATTTTCTCCATATTTCGTCATTGACTGTTTTGCAATCGGTTCAATTCGGCTAGGCTAGTTGTCACGCGCCTTGTGATCAAGGGCGCATTCGTCATAATTTCAGCAAACTTGCGGTTTTATTGGACCGTTATGGAAATTTCTAGTGCGCCCTCTAACCGCTATCACGCTCATCCTCCTCGGTTCCTGCTTCGCCATCATGGTAAGCCTGGCCGCTGTAATTATCGTCGTTATGGTTCTCGGTGACGAGTATCCGCGTCTGCAGCGGGAATTTGATCCACTTCTTTCGAGTCTTGGCATCTTCGTTGGTATGACAAGCATTTCGGCATTGAGTTTCTACGGACTTCTGAAAGAACATGTTGCCCGTTATTGGGGGCAAGCCGCAATGTGGACGGGTTTGTTGCTTACTGGCTGGTATTACTGGCCGTAACATACTCGGTTGATCTAGCTGGAAAATGGCGATTTTAGCGAGCGTTTGCGCCGCCGCCGCATCCTGGTTTGCAATGCTTTTCGTCGGCTATCCAACCACCCTTCACGACTCACTGTCGCCGACTGGCCCTGCTCCTGACGCAGTCGATCCCGATATTCGCAAAAATCTCGATAGGCTTCGATTTCATGCTTGAGTTCTCTGACGACGAGTTCGATCATTATTGCGTCGTCGAGGAAACCCAAGCCAGGAATATTGTCCGGTATCAGATCTTCGGGCTCGGAAAAGTAGGCCAGCGCATTGAGCACGCGCGCGGCCTCCTGGTGTGGTAGCCGCCATTCAATGTCGGAGATCATGCTGATCATGAGTCTGAGGTTCAACAGTCGGTCGACAATGAAACCAGGCGCTTTCGATTCCTCGATGTTTTTCAGCAGACCCTCTGCAGCCGCGACGATGTCTTCCGGTTCCATCCGCGATGCAGCCTGACGCGCTTCCTGCATGATCAGTCGGAAGTGTTTGAGATCGTCTTCGTCTAGTTCGAACGAGATTCGCAATGACAAGCAATTGCTCCGCGAGATGGGATAGAGCAGATTATCACGAACCAAATTGTCAGGGTATTCGTGAAAGGATTTACTTTCTGAATCGATTGTTCCAGTTGTTCGAGCGGTCAAATCCACCGGTATTGTAGGGGTCGATCCCCTTTTCATCTCCGAAGTCCACCAGTGAGTCATCAAGAATCTTCAGCGTTTCGTGCGTTCCGGTGTCCTCACGGACATATTTGT
>Ga0055584_100006292_pt1 | contig 11644 bp, 9 predicted proteins | sample OSDHelmetaG_FD_58716 | JGI IMG/M metagenome (GOLD analysis project Ga0055584, IMG submission 58716) | Pelagic marine sediment microbial communities from the LTER site Helgoland, North Sea, for post-phytoplankton bloom and carbon turnover... | ecosystem: Environmental > Aquatic > Marine >...
GCGCACCGCTCGACAAGACGTTCTCCCCATCGATCCGAAACGTCGACGACCGCCGCTTCGGCAAAACCTCCGGTGAACAGCTTTGCTTTGGCCTCGAAGTACTCATTCATGTCGGCGTGGTAGTCGAGATGGTCCTGGCTCAGGTTCGAGAACACCGCTACCCGGATGCGGCTTCCGACCACTCGTTGTTGGTCGAGTGCATGCGACGATATTTCGGCCGCCACAACGCCGATACCAAGATCTCGATGGCGTCGGAGTTCGGCCTGGAAGTCGGGTGCGGACAACGTCGTCAACGAACCGGTCAGTGTGCCCATCGATGCAGCAACCCCGCCGCCGAAGTTGACCAGATGTTCGATGAGCGTGACGATCGACGTCTTGCCATTCGTACCTGTGACACCGATCAGGTCGAGTTCGTCAGATGGATTTCGCTCGAACGCTGCAGAAATATACCCCGTGGCAAGCCGGACATCGGAAACCACGATCTCTGGCACGTCGGTGCCCATCGAACGTTCCACGACAACGGCTACAGCGCCACGTTCGACCGCCTCAACCACGTAATCGTGCCCGTCGACGGTTCCCCGAATCGCGCAGAACAACGCTCCCGGACCGACGGTTCGAGAATCCTGTGTGATCGATGAGATCTCCACCGATTCCCAGGACCGCTGTGCAGACCACGCTGGTGCGGGGAGTTCAGGTCCGAGGACGTCGGCACTCGTTTCGGAGACGGACCGGAGGAGTGCTCCGAGTGTCATCGTGGTCATCGAGTCGCGACCGAGTCGGCTGGCGGAATACGGAAATGCTGGAGGGCGAAGTTGGAGATCTCGCTGAACAGCGGCGCCGCGACGCGCCCGCCAGATGCATCGCCTTCTGGCTCTTCGATCATCACGATGATGGAAAGTTCCGGATTCGCTGCAGGGAGATATCCGGCGAAGCTCGCCAGAAGATGGACTTCGCCGTTCTCATCCTGGTACCCACCGCCCGGCTGTGAGATGCGGGCAGTTCCAGTCTTCCCGGCAATCTCGTAGCCCGGAACCGAGGCGAGAACACCCGTGCCACCCTCGCTCACGACGCCCGCCAAAAGCGATGAGACCTGATGCGCAGTCTCGACGGAAACAACACGTCGACCTTCACGTGGACTCACGATGTCGAAGTCGCCATCGGGCGACCGAACTCCAGCGACAACGTGCGGTTCGACGAGAACACCGTCGTTCGCGAAGACGTTGTAGGCACGAAGCATCTGGAGGGGCGTCGCCGCGTAGCCGTAGCCGATGGCCGCAAATGGCTTCGAGACACCTGACCACTCCTCTTCGGGGTACAGGATGCCCGCCGACTCGCCTGGAAAGTTGAGCGCAGTCGGCGTACCGAGGCCATAGTCGGTCAGGTAGTCGTGGAACCGCTCGTCCGACAGGCGGTCGACCAGCAAGGCCACTCCGACGTTGGATGACGAGGCCAACACCTGTCCGGTCGTCAGTACCTCCGGCTGGTACCGGGTCGAGTCCTCGAACACCTGGTCGTACACTTCGAGTTCGCCGGTGACCTCGACGGTCGTCTGTGGAGTGATCAGGCCTTCCTCGAGGAGCGCTCCAATGGCGAGCGGCTTGCTGATCGACCCGGGTTCGACGATCCACGTGACCGCCTTGTTCTCACCCGATACCGAGATGATCCCAGCGTCGGACCGAGCAACGGTCGACATCGCAAGAATCTCTCCGGTTGCAGTCCGGGAAACGATCGCCGTTCCGGACTTTGCTCCCGCTTCAGCAACGGTTTGTTCGAGCAAACTCTCGACCTCGAACTGCACCGTTCGGTCGAGGGTGAGCACCAACGAGTCGCCTGCCTCGGGGGAGATCAGTTCGTACTCACCATCAGGGATGGTCACCGCACGCGCTCCACCAGCGGCGAGGCCACGCTCGACCACGATGCGACCAGGTTCGCCTGTCAGAACATCGTCATATTGTGCTTCGAGCCCGGACAGACCAATACCGTCGATATCCGTCCGACCGAGGATGCCTCGGGCGACGTTTCCGCCAGATGGGGTGAGACGAGCCTGCTCTCGTGTTCCGTAAACGCCGGGTAGGGCCAACTCGAGTACCTCTGCAGAACTCTCGTCATCGAGCTGGCGTGCCAGCCATGCAAACTTGGCTTCGCCGTTGGAAAGTCGCTGTGTGAGCTGCGCTACGTCGCCTCCGGCGATGGCGACGATCTGTTCGGCGGTGCCCCTCGGGTCGAGGACGAGCCGAGGGTCCGCCCAGATGCTCTCGCGCGGGCTCGACACCACGAGCTCGACACCATTCCTATCGACGATGGCGCCGCGCTCGGCCGACAAACTTTGCGTTCGGATGCGTTGGCTCTCCCCGTGCTCGACGTATCGCTCAGGATCGAGGACCTGGAGTGACACCAACCGTACGATCATCAGTGCGCCCAGGAAGAGTAGGGCGGCCGCCAAGACGACGACCCGCCCGCCAGAGAAGCCGTTCCGCGACGGTTGGCGAACGAGCTCGATCATTCCGCCTACTGCGGTCATGAATCCCCCGCGCTGAGGTGATCTGGCAATGGTGCGGGACCGAAAGGGTCTCCCGACGGTGGCAGCCGAACTTCCACCAAGTTGGGATCGATGCCGGGCAGATACGTTCGCTCGTCCGGACGGACCATTCCGAGCCTGGTAACGGCGGCGTCGAGGATACGTTCAGGCGCTTCGAGTTCGATTACCTCGAGCCGAAGTTGTTGATTGCGTTCACGCGCTTCGGCAAGGTCGCTGTTGACCGCGTCGAGATTGACTCGAGTCTGCACGATGAACGTTTGCAGGACCACAATGCCCAGTAGCGACCCGAACACCACGGTGATCGCGATCATCGAGAAGATCACGTCGCCTCTGCGCTTGCGAGTCCGTCGGCTACGGGTCTCTTGCGCACCCGTGCGCGGTTTGGTCCGCGAGCGAGCGCTCATGGCTGACGAACCTTCGTGATGCCGCGGAGTCGAGCGGATCGAGCGCGTGGGTTTCGCTGAAGTTCGTCTGCAGCTGGGTTGTGTGCGCCTCGCCAGAGCCAGTCGTAACCCGTGATTGAAGGCATGCCGGGAAGCGTCGATCCTTCGATCGCTCGGCGCATTCGATCCTTGACGATTCGATCCTCTCCAGAGTGATAGGTCAAGACAAGACCGATTCCCCCCACGTCCAACAGTGCGATCATGGAGTCGATGGTGTCGCCCAGGATCGCGAGCTCGTTGTTCACTTCGATCCGAATGGCTTGAAACGAGCGCTTGGCGGGGTGTCCGGTGCTCTTGCGTCGAGCCGCCGCGGGAATTGCATCGGCCACGATCTCTGCCAGGTGAGTCGTTGAGGACACCGGCCTGTTTGCGATGATCGCGTGTGCAATCCGAACGGCATGGCGTTCATCGCCGTACGAACGCAGGACATCGATCAGCTCGCCAAGCTGGTACTCGTTGACGACATCGGCCGCGGTGTGACCCTGAGTGGGGTCCATTCGCATGTCGAGTGGACCGTCCAGTCGGTAGCTGAAGCCACGGTCTCCCCAATCGAGTTGAGGGGATGACACCCCAAGATCCATCAAGAACGCCGACACCGATTCGACGGAGGCGTCGTTCAGCAGTCGGGCGGCAGCATCGAACCGGGTCTTGTGAACGTGCACGCGAGACTCGAACGTGGCGAGGGTCTCCCTCGCCGCCAACAGTGCTGCATCGTCGCGGTCGAAACCGTGAAGCTCGACATCTGGTCGTGCTTCCAGGATTGCTTTTGCGTGACCGGCGCCTCCGAGTGTCAGGTCGGCAACAACTCCCGACGGAACTGCTCGGATTGCATCGACGACTTCATCGAGCATCACGGGATCATGCGAAAATTCGGTCATGGGATCCATGGTCAGCACGGCACGTGGAGGCCACCGAGCACGCCAAACGGTGAGCTTTTCGAAACGACATCACGTTTCGAATGTTGTTGTGTCTCGGTCATTGACAGTCTCCCGGTCAGCGGGCGCACGTCGGGATTTCTCCCCCGATCGAGCTGATGGCAAGCGGGCGGAGTAGGGGCCTTCCATCTGCTAACCGAGAGACTGTCAATGAACGAGCGCTGCTCGTGTTTGTCGTTTTGCTCAGCCAACCCTCCACAGGTCTGCGACCTGATTTAGTTGATCCTGCCCCCGGCTTTGAATTGTTCGTTCACTACGTCCGTGAGTGCCGATTCGATCAACTGATACGCGTCGCGGTCCCACAGTTCGACGTGGGTCAACGCTCCCGCAACGATCACTTCGCCCGTCAGGTTGGCGTACTCGCGCAACCGCTGGGGAATCGTGATCCTGCCCGCACTGTCTATCTCGATCTCCACGGTGTTCGAAGCGAACGCGAGTCGAGTCTGCGGATCCGCCTCGCCCGAACGAACTTGGTCGAGCAACCGTTCGGTGGCTTCCTCGAATGCCGTTTCTGAGTACACGGCCAGGGAATTGTCCTGCAGGGCGAGGTACACCCGATCGCCCAACTTGCCGCGGAATTTCGCCGGCAACACGAGCCGATGTTTCGAGTCGAGGGAGTGCTCGTAGTGATTGACGAACATGGCTTCCCTCCTCGTTGATCTGTTGGTTCGATTCAGTCGCCGCGTCGTGCAGCGATGCCGTGGTCATGTCTGCGGTGGCTACCTCGAACTCCATGAGGTGACACCATATGACACTTCCTCCCACCGCGCAAGCATCTCTTCCCACTTTATGCCAAATTATTCGGCAAAAGCCGTGGAAGCTTGAGAAACATCTCCTATAATCGAACGTTTGTTCCATCTTGCACTCGCCTGTCGAACACACCTCCAGCAACGCCACGACGCGGATCGATCGGTCGGCTCACACCTGTCCATGTGTTGATATTGAAGGCTTTTCAGGAACAGAACATCCTCGTTGACACGGACGGTATTTGCGCTCTCACGTCACCAACGCGTGAACACGAGCCTGTGGTGGCGCGAGGTGGGAGGATTACCCAACATTTCGAGATAGCGGTGACCGGTTGCTCATACCTCGTACCCTGAACATGTGGCGAGACGTGGCTTCGTGCCCGAGTACATCGACGAGGTGCCTGAGGTGTTTCATCACCGTCGCTTCGAAGACTGCGGCCGCGCACTGTGGGTGCCGATCCTGCGACCTGACCAGACACTGGTCCTCGGGAGTTCGCAGTCAGACGAGGGACTCGACCACGACGCACTCGATCGGTCGAACATCGAGGTGGCCCGACGTCGTAGTGGCGGAGGCGCCGTTCTGGTCAGCGATGCCGACCTCGTCTGGTTCGACGTGATCATCAACCACGATGACGTGCTGTGGGAGCCCGACATCGGCCGTTCATTCCACTGGTTGGGAGATGCGATTCAACGGGCCCTGCATTCCCTGGACATCGACGCCGTTGTGCATCGGGGGCCACTCGAACGCAACGATTGGTCCGACCGTGTGTGCTTCGCTGGGCTGGGCCCCGGCGAACTCACGGTCGGCGGGCGAAAGCTCGTCGGCATGTCGCAACGGCGCACTCGAGCCACGGCCCGTTTTCAGATCGCGGTTCTCCGGAGATGGAGCGGTAGCGAACACCGCGAACTCTTCGACGTGCCGGTTGAGCAACGAGACCACGCGGACGCCAATCTCGACCGGGCAGCAACCTCGATCGACCGCTCCCCCAACGAAGTCCTCGATGCCGTCGTCTCTGCCCTATCGATGCACTGAACGTGGCGTCACAGATACTTCCAACTGCGACACCATTCGAGATACTCGATGAACTGTTCGGGCTCAGGACGGCCGTCGACATCGGCAAATGCGGTCTCGTATCGAAAGTTCATCCAGTCACTGTCAGGAATCGGCAAGAACGGCTTGTGCGACCACCATCTACTTGGAACGTGAACCCTCGCCACCCGGAACGCCGTCCGCCACAGATCTGGTCGTCCGACGAGCGCAGCAGCACTTCGAGATGCCCATCGGTGCGGTTGATCCTGAGCGCTCACGACTGAATCGTAGAGCTCAGGTCAGCGCGCAGCCACGCCGAACGCCTGCCGCGGCCAGTGCCTGGGGCGAACCCCCGGGTGTTGAAGCATCCGAACGACCTCTGTACCGAGTACAACGGACTGCAACTACGATAGACCGAGCCACGTGACACACCAGACGAGGGAGCAACGGGTGACGACAACCCCCCAATCCACCCGATCAGAGACATTCTCGACCCTATTTCGGTCGATCGTCGACAACGTCGAAACGATCATCAGGGGCAAACATGACGTCGTGCAACTCGCCGTGCTCGCTCTGATATCGGAGGGGCACGTCCTCCTCGAGGACTCCCCCGGTCTCGGAAAAACGACTCTAGCCAAAGCGCTATCGGCTTCGGTTAGCGGTTCGAGCGGGCGTATCCAGTTCACACCCGATCTGTTGCCATCAGATGTCGTCGGCATGTCCATTTGGAATCGCGGGACTGGAGAGTTCGAGTTCCGCCCCGGCGCCGTGTTCGCGAATGTCGTGCTCGCTGATGAGATCAACCGGGCATCGCCCAAGACACAGTCGGCTCTTCTCGAGGCAATGGCAGAACGTCATGTGACCATCGATCGCACCACACACGAACTTGCGAGTCCGTTCATGGTCATCGCAACACAGAATCCACTGGACCATGAAGGCACGTACCCCTTGCCGGAGAGCCAACTCGACCGATTCCTCATGAAGATGTCGTTGGGGTATCCAAATCGCGCCGCTGAGCTCGAGATCCTCGACCAGCAAGGTGATGGCAGTAGCCACAACGTCGAGGAGCTTGGCCCCGCGGTCAGCACGGCCGACGTCGCCATGATGAGCAACGCGCTGTCATCGGTCCATGTCGCACCCGAGCTGAAGAACTACCTACTCGACATCGCCGCTGCCACCCGAACGCACCCCGGGCTCCGTCTGGGGCTGTCGCCGCGTGCAATTCTCAGCATGCAGCGCGTCGGACGAGCACTTGCCGCCGCATCGGGCCGATCGTTCGTCATTCCAGACGACGTGAAAGCACTCGCACGACCAGTGTTTGCCCACCGCGTGATGCTCACGCCCGAATCGCAGCTGGCGGGCATGAAGTCAGCAGTGATCATCGATGACGTACTCGCCTCGGTCCCGGTCCCGAGCGTCGCCTAGAGATGCCAACACTGCGTGGCTGGGGATGTTTCCTCCTCGGGATCATCGCCGTCGTCGCTGGCCGAGTACTGGGGCTGGTCGAGCTGTATGTGATCGGAGCAATATTGCTTTCGCTTGCGCTGCTCGCGGTGCTGGTCGCAGTCATGCGTCCCCTGCGCCTCGCTGTCGGACGGACGGTTTCTCCAGCTCGTCTGCATGTTGGCTCGGTTGGTCGGGTCGAACTCGCCGTCCGAAACGGATCGATGAAGACTCCCGTGATGGAGCTCGTCGACAACGTAGAGGGCACCGCTGGCGCGCGGCTGTTGGTGAGCCCAATTGGTCCAGACCAGGTGACTCGAGCCGCCTACAGACTTCCCACCGAACGCCGAGGTATCGTGCGGGTTGGTCCGGTCGACTTCGCGGCGCACGACCCGTTCGGACTCACAATCCGTCGCTTCTCTGCTTCGAGTGTCGGACAACTCGTTGTGTATCCCGAGGTCATTCCACTCCCTGCTGCCCCGCCGTCTCCAGCGACCGAGCGGCGTTCGATCTCAGACGTGCCCGAATTTCTCGGCGGCAGGAGCGAAGAGTTCCACGCATTGCGCCCGTACGTGCCTGGTGACGACATCCGTCGGATCAGCTGGGCCTCATCAGCGAGACACGACGACCTGATCGTTCGCGAAGACGAAGCGCCGACGCAGAACCATCTCACCGTATTGCTCGACAACGCCTCACTCGCTGGCGGCCCAGCGATGGACAAGGCTGCTTCGGTTGCTGCCTCCCTCGTCTCATCGATGCGCCATCGATCTGACCCATTTCGGCTGCTCACCGTGGATGGCCACGACACCGGCTTCGTTCTCGGGTCGACAGGTGTCGATCAGGCGCTGAGCATCCTTGCGATCGTCGACCACATCGAGCCGACTGGCGTGAGCCCCGTCCCACTCGACGCACAAGGCGCCGTGGTGGTCGTCACCGGCCCGAGCACTACGATCGCACGAACATCGCTCGTGTCGTTTGGGCGTGTGATGTACGTCTCGATCGATCCCGGCGTATGGGACGACAACAAGCCGCGTATGACGAGCACCGCCGATGCCACGGGACGGGAAATCCACCTACGACTCGGAGCACTCGAGGATCTCGCAGGCATCTGGAGTCGATCGATTTCCACCTTGATGTCGACCAGCGGCCGGTGATGAAGCCAGCGATGAAGACAGCCAGTAAGGATTCTCGAAAGATGTGGTCGGACGAGCTGATTACGTCCCAAAGCGCTGTCATCGTTGGCGTGGAGGTTCCCCCGGAGTGATATCTCGTCGAAACGGCCAGGTGCGCCGCATGCCGATGTCGCCCTACGACGTCGCGGCCGAGGTCGGGCTTGTTCTGTTCACCATTGCAGTCATCTTCGGCTTCAGGCGCCTGTTCGAGGATGACTCGTTCTTTGTCCCGGTGGCAGCTGCAGCTGTGTCATCCCACGTCCTTGCAGCCGCAGTGAGATGGGCTCGGGGTGGGTTGCTCATCTCCGGTTTGGTTTCGGTCGCAGGGCTTGTCGTCTCTGCTTCGCTGCTCTTCCCTCCGACAACACTTCCCGATTCTGGTGGACTGAGCATCGACGTGTTACGGGGTTTCCGGACCGACCTCGAGCTTGCGTGGGAGCAATTTCAGACTGTCTCGTCTCCTGCAGAAGTCACCGCTCCGTTCCTGCTTCTCATCGCGATCGTGATGTGGATTGTCGCGTTCCTTTCCGACTGGGCAGCGTTTCGACTCCGCGCTCCGGCCGAGGCACTGTTACCGGGTGCGGCCGTCTTCATCTTCGGCGCATTCTTTGCGGCCGAGCAGTCGCGCGTCATCACCTCCGTGGCCGTTGGTGGCGCGGCACTCCTGTTCGTGCTTTTCCATCGCCTCGGCGAAAGCTCGCACGCAGGCGCGTGGCTCGGTGCCGGCGCTGCGCAAAAGGGTCAGGCTGCGATGTTGCGCGTCGGACTGGGCATCCTGGCGATCACACTTGTCGGTGGCGTTTCCCTTGCACAACTGCTCCCGGGATACGACCAGCCAGCGATCATCGATCCTTCCGAGTGGGACGATCCAGAGGAACCGCGTGTTGTGCTCTCACCATTGGTTGATATTCAATCGCGTCTGATCAACCAACCAGATGTCGAGGTGTTCACCGTCGAATCAGATGTCAAGGACTATTGGCGCATCACTTCGCTCGACGTCTTCGATGGCCGGATCTGGAAGTCCCGCGGTTCGTTCGAGGATGCCGCTGGCGAACTCGACACCGAACTTCCCGACGGCACCTCGTTCGAAGCTGTCACGCAGACCTTCTCGATCAATCGACTCGGAGAGATTTGGCTTCCCGCTGCCTACGAACCCGCTGAGGTGCTCTCCTCCCCCGACGATGTCAGTCTCGAGTACGAACCCGAATCGGGCACGCTCATCGTCAATCGCGAGACCGAGAACTCTGACGGACTGATCTATTCGCTACTTTCGGCAGTTCCGACTCGCAATCTCGATTCCATTTCCAATGCAAGTAGCTCGATTCCTGACGACATCAAGAGCCGTTACCTCGATCTGCCCGACGACTTCAGCGAGCGAGTCCAGACCCAGGCAGAAGACATCGTCGAAGCTGCGGGCGCAGAGACTCCGTACGAGAAGGCGCTTGCACTGCAGAACTACTTTCGAGATCCGACGCTCTTCACGTACAGCCTCGACGTGACCAAGGGACACTCTTCCTCTCGGATCGAGGACTTTCTGTTCGTGGTTCGAGCCGGGTACTGCGAACAGTTTGCGGGAACCTACGCAGCCATGGCTCGATCGATCGGATTGCCCGCACGGGTCGCCGTGGGCTTCACCCCTGGCGAACTCGACCCCACGATCGACGCCTACCGCGTGACCGGGAAAAATGCCCACGCCTGGCCTGAGGTCTGGATGGAGGACATCGGTTGGCTGCGCTTCGAGCCCACGCCTGGACGCGGTGCACCCCGCGACGAGGTCTACACCGGACAGCCTGAGAATCAGGAGGGGCAATCCCCAGAGAGCTCTCCGACCACAACCATTGCTCCCGTCGATCCTGGAGCGGTCGCACCCGACCCTGGTCGATCCGAGGAGACGACCACAACCGTGGCCCCCACTTCTGATCGCGGCGAATCGGGTGTCATCGGAGGGGAGCAAGGCTTGTCTCCGCGCGTTGTGCTGAGCTGGATCGGCGGATTATTCGCCGTCGTTGCGCTCGGGTTGTTTCCACTCGGCTACGCAGCGTTGCGAGCACGTCGACAGCGCCAGGCCGTGGCTCATGACCCCCGTCGGCGTATCGGCCTCGCATGGACCGAATCGAAATCCGCGCTCGAGTTACTGGGCATCACGACCCGGGTGTCAGAGACTCCCGCCGAACTCGTCGAGCGAGTTGCTGCAAGCGACCCACATGCGGCCTCCACCCTGACCGAACTCGCCAGTGAGGTGACCAACGTGACCTACGCCGAAGGTGTCGTCGACAGCGGTCAGGCTGATCGGGCCGAGGCGGTCACGGCGACGTTGGCGTCGCAAGCCCGCGCCAAACGTGGTGCCCTCGAGTGGTGGTTGCGCCACGCAAGTCCCATCAACGTGTGGCGCGACAAAGTCGGAACCTGGGGTCACCTGCGTTCGTAGTTCGACTTCGAGCTGTCTCGACTCCGTTTGGGAGTTCGTTCAGGAGTCGGAGTCAGGATCGTTCAGCCGGTCACGCATGCGCTGCCCGGCGTCGCCGAAATACCCTCGCACCGATGAGCCGCCACGGGCGTTCCCGGTCACCTGTTGCAGACCTGCGCGTCCGACGCGCCGGAGGTTCTTCTCGCCATACCACGCGCTCGCAAGCATGATGAGAAATCCGACGAACGACAGTATGTAGCTCGTCGACAGGGTGAACAACAACACCGCGAGTCCCACGACAAAACCAAACGCCGCAAGACGAATGTTCTTGAAACCATGGGTGAATACCGTCGTCGAAGAGACCTCGTGCGCCAGGCCGGGATCGTCTTCGTAGAGCTGTTGCTCAATCTGGGTAAGGATCCGTTGTTCATCCTCGGAAAGGGGCATCCGTACTGTCCTTCGATCAGTCGCTATTGACCATGTGCATCGTCTTGACAGGTAGCCTACCCGGCGACCTCGATGCAATCTTCTCACACCATGCACTCCGCAACAACGCACTACCAGGACCCATCGACCTCTTTTTCGAAATCGGAAGCTGCGGCATCGGCCTCACCTGCCTTTTGGGGGTCCTTTTTGGCGTCGTTCGGACCCCATTGCTGCTGACCTCGACGTTTCACGCGCAGCGCACCGTCGACTGTCGCCGAGGCAGGTCCGATCGCTCCAGATCCAAACTTGGCACGGACGTCGTCGATCAGTGCGTCAGTAGCTGAGGAGTCAGGACGCGGCTCTGCGGTATCCAGATCGAGACGGAGTTGACGACCCGTATCTGTACCGAGGTTCGCGACGCCGATTCCCAGTAATCGGACGCCGCTGTCTGGATCGATGGTCTCGAGCAGGTCCCTGGCCATTCCCAGGAGATCCGTCGACGA
>Ga0055584_100006293_pt1 | contig 11643 bp, 9 predicted proteins | sample OSDHelmetaG_FD_58716 | JGI IMG/M metagenome (GOLD analysis project Ga0055584, IMG submission 58716) | Pelagic marine sediment microbial communities from the LTER site Helgoland, North Sea, for post-phytoplankton bloom and carbon turnover... | ecosystem: Environmental > Aquatic > Marine >...
TTTCAAATAGAAAAAGCTTATGTACAGGAGCGTGCGGATGAAGTGTTCAGCATGTTGTACAAAGATGGTTGCCAGCCTGCTAGTAAATCTATGTTTGATGCGCTGTCGAAAATGTACGAAACGACGGCTTAAGCAGCATTTTATTTCCTTCAATTGAATAACCAAGATTTTAATACCTCTTATGCAAAACTTAGAACAGTTAAAAGAACTTTTGTCTACTCCGAAGCGTATCGTAATTACTTCTCATGCTAATCCCGATGGAGATGCTTTGGGCTCTTCCTTAGGTTTGTACCACTATTTGAAAAAGCTAGGGCATCGAATTACGGTCATTATGCCAACAGAAATGCCACAGTTTTTAAATTGGATGAAAGACTTTGATAATGTCTTGGTCTATGAAAATACTCGAACGTTTTCTAGCAAAATAGTAAAAGACGCAGAAATTATTTTTGCTTTAGATTATAATGGTTTGGGGCGAATAGAAAGCATGGGCTCTTTGGTTGGTGACAGCAAGGCGTATAAAGTAATGATTGATCATCACATTGATCCAGATGATTTTTGCCAAGCGGTGTTGTCAGATGTAACGGCAAGTTCAACTTGTCAGTTAGTCTATGAGTTTATCGAAATGATGGACCATTTAGACCAATTAGATTCGGATATACTAAATGCTTTGTATGTTGGTATTTTGACCGACACAGGCGGATTCCGCTATGCTACTTCGGCCCGTTTGTTTCGAATCGTGGCTTCTATGTTAGAATCTGGTATTGATAATAATAAATTGACAGATTTGGTCTTCAATTCCTATACCGTTAAAAGCTTTAATTTATTAGCGCATTGTATTTCAAATTGTTTGGAAATATTGGACGAATACAACACGGGAATTATTGCGATTTCTCATGCTGACCACCGAAAATATAACATTCAACGAGGCGATTTGGAAGGTGTCGTGAATTTTATTCTAAAAATAAGAAAAATACGTTGTGCGGCTTTGATTACAGAGCGTCGTGATATTGTCAAACTATCTTTGCGTTCTAAAGGTGATTTTTCGGTACAAAAAATATGTTCGGAACATTTTAATGGCGGAGGACACAAAAATGCTTCTGGAGGCGCTAGTAAAAAGTCGTTCAAAGAGGTGATTGAGCAATTCAAAAATGTGATCAAAAATGATTGCAAAGAAGAGTTGACCAAAGAATTAGTGATAGAACTTTAAAATAATTCAGCTATGTTCTCTCTTTTTAGAAGAAACAAAAAAGTCCAGCATCCTCTTTTCGGAAAGTTATTATACCGACCCAATCGTGCTCAAAATAAAAAAGAACTGCCAGGCTTTTGGGAAGGTTTACTTTCTAATAATGGTCGCCCGTTGCAGTTGATTATTTGGGGCGATCAAAAAATGAGCCCACATCCGAAGCAAGAGGCGCTCTTCAATCGAATTTTAAATAATATCGAGGAATATATCCAAGCCTCAAAAGAAGGTTTGGATGTTTATATTCAGGCAGAAGAATTTAAAAATGAACAGATGGAGGACTTATTGGTTGACCTAAATGCTCCTGGAGTGACTTGGACCTTGGAACAAGTCTATATCCAAGCTTATCCTATGAGTGTTCGTTTGCAAGAGGATTTAGCCCAAAATAAGGATGGTGTTGCTTGGGGCTTCCGTTTCAAAATAGGTGGCTTGTACAATGGCGATGGCTCGATTACGGCGTATTCTGCTTATGTCAATTTGGATTTGCATCCTAGTTTTCCTTTTACATATCAATGATGCGTTCTAGGATAGAAGAAAATATAAAAATGCTCCAATTTCAATTTGAAATTGGAGCATTTTTTAATAAAGAGAGACAAGCAAACAATTTACATAGCTCCCTGCACTTTTATTTTTGTGCTAGCATCAATTCCGCCTAGTATTTCAATATTAATACCATCAGAAAGCCCTACTTGAATGTATTTTTTTTCAAATTCTTGCGTTGCAATTTCCGATTCTACATAGACTTTTCCATCATCTTCAAACATCAAATCACGCTCTAAAATCGCCATAACATTGGTCTTTTTGTCCAAAATAATATCAGCACTAGCACTATAACCTGCCCGTAAGAAAACCCCTTCTTTTTGAATCACATCGGCAATGATTTCAAATTTTACCGAGCCTGACTCTTCGACTCCTTTAGGCGAAATATAATCCAGAATAGCTTCAAAGGTTTGCTTCTCAATCGCACCAACGGTCAATTCCAAACGCATTCCTTTTTTTAATTGCCCAACATCAGATTCATCAATGTTTCCTTCAAAAACTAAGTCCTGCATGTTGGCAACCTCAGCGATTTCTGTTCCATCATTAAACGTATTTCGCTCAATGACAGCATCTCCAACCTCCACACTAACTTCTAGCACCATGCCATCAACGGTAGCACGAACCATGTTGGCAACCTGCCCAGATTTGCTGGCAACGCCTTTTTGTAATAATTGAAGGTTACTAATAGCAGATTCTAATTCTTGTGTTAGAACATCCATATTGGATTTTAATTCTATGATAGAACTATTGGCACCAATTTTAGTATTTTCCAAGGTCGTTAGAGCAAGATCCAAAGCCGTCTTGAATTGTAAATACTCCAATTCAGGAATGACCCCATCTTTAAACAGTTGGCTATATTTTTCTTCTTGTATTTTTGCATTTTCAAACTGTGTACTCGCCTGTTGAATGTCGTATTTTTTAGCACTGATGCCTTTTTGTTGTTTATATCGACGTTTGGCTTCCTCCAACCGAATGCGAGCCAAATCTACATTAGCCTTGGCATTGTTAAGTGCCGTAGGGCTAGGAACCAATTGCAAACGAGCGATGGGATCTCCTTTTTTTACAAAATCCCCTCCTTTGACAAAAACCTCATCAACAATTCCAGAGACTTGTGAGGTAATCATAATTTCTATCCTTGGTTTTACCGTACCTGTAGCGACTGATTTTAGGGTAATAGAAGTTGTATAAGGAGTCGTAATCTCGTGAGTAATATTACCTGCGCCAGCGCCATTATAAAAATAAGAAACCAACCAAATAGATAAAAATAAAAATAGAGTTAGTACAACTCCAAGGATTATGTTTTTCATTATAGACGATGTATGTGAACGAACTTAGTATTGTTAGTAAATGGTATTATAAAAAACGATTTTTGTAATTCTAGGCAGCTCTTAATTGATTTTTAGAGTGTGCTTTTAACAGGGAACTGATTCCGAATTAATCGGAACGCAAAGCTTCTACAGGATTAATTCTAGCCGCATGCAAAGAAGGCAATAAGCCAGCCAACAAACCTGAAAAAATTAAAATCACAAGTGATCCAATACTGACCCCTAAGTTGACTTCAGGATTCATAAACATTTGCCCCGACATATCCATTGCAGAAATAGAATAATTGATAAACGATATAATTAGAGTGCCTAAGATAAGTCCAATATAGCCCGAGAGGGTTGTGATAAAAACGGATTCTAGTAAAATTAAACTAATAATAGACCAAGGCGTTGCACCAATGGCTTTTCGAACGCCAATCTCTCTAGTCCGATCTTTAACCGTAATCAGCATGACATTACTAACACTAACCACCCCTGCCATCAAGGTCCCAATGCCTACAATCCAGAGAAACCAACGCACGCCACTAAACAAGCCTGTGATTTTTCGGTATTCTTTTTCTAAATTAAAACAACCAATCGCTTGTTGGTCGTCGGGTGAAATTCGATGCCTTGCTTTCAAAAACTGGATAACATTATCTTCTATCGCACTAATTTGAGTGTCCCCTGTAATGGTGCAAACAAACCAAGATATATCTTTTCCATTGCCAAATAAGCGAAGCGACGTACTCAAAGGAATAAAAATAGTTTCCTCTGCTTCTTGTAGTCGCCTAGATTCTCCTTCAAATTTAACCACTCCAATGACTTGAAAAGGAATGCCTTTGACAATTAAATATTTACCAATTGGATTTTCGTTCCCAAAAACTTCTTCTTGAACCGTTCGACCAATAACCGCCACCTTACGAGCTTCTTTTTCATCTTTATAATTCAATACTCGACCTTGGGTAGGTGTTAGCGATTCTACTTTGAAAATGCCTTCCCATTCTCCACGAAGGTCAAAATTATTAGATTGGGTATGGTAAGAAGCAACGACATTTTGGGTGACGTGTCGAGGCGCTAAGATATCAAGATAAGGCGCATGTTCTTTCAAGGCATTAATATCAGCTATATTAAAAGATTCCCATCTACCAACAGGCATTCCTTTATAGGAAATACTAGTTTCTTGCGGCCAGATATATAAACTATTGGTAGAACGCCCTCCAAATTCATTTAAAATCCCCTTTTCTAGTCCATCGCCCATTCCCATCATGAAAATAAGCATAAAAATGCCCCAGAAAACACCAGCAGCTGTTAAGCCTGTGCGTAATTTATTTTGTCGGATGGTTCCGAATATTTCTTGCCACTTATCTCTGTCAAACACTTAAAAGTAATTTTTTATTATTATAACTATTTGAATAGCAGTTTGATAGTTTTAGTTAGGTTATCAGTTGAAAAGGCGGTTAATAATCTGCTAGATAAATAGGCGTTTAAACCGTGTTAATTTTGTTTTATCAACCAATAAGGCTTTATAAAACTTATCTGATAGATTATCATCCTGACCACTTTTATCGTTGACAAGCTATTAATTTAAGGCTACAAAAATAAGATACTAGATGAATGAATCAATTTTTTGGATTAAATAAAATGGAGCATTAAGGAAATTGGGCTACAAAAGTAAAATAAAATTTAACAGCTCAAAAATTAAAAAGACGAATAGCATTATTTTAACGATTCATTGTGCACATAAGATCATCCTAGGAATACTTAACCGTTGAGGAGAAGCAGTTGATTTAATCTTTCCTAAGCTGTTCTTTGGCTAATTTTTTCTGAATCGCTTGATTGAAACGTAGGTTCCAATCCGTGCCATAGTGTTTTTCTAAAAGCTTAAAGTAAGCAGTATTTTTAGCTTCTATTTTAAGCACTTCTTCTTGTAATTGAGCACTTAGGGAGCAACCTTTGAATTGTACTTCATAATTGATTCCCCATTCTTTTGCCACTGCTTTTTGAGCCTCAAAATAAGGCAAATAAGGCTTGCCAATGACACAATTTATCCAGACATTTTTATACTTGCCGACCGCTTGTTTTTCCAATTCAAAATCAACCTCTTGATTTAAGCTTGTTTGCCAATTTTGACCAAAGGTACTTTCTAATTGATTCAAATAAGCATCATTAGCCACTAAACGTTCTATAAAAGCTATTTGTTTGGAAGTAGGGTTTGTTTTTGAGATGAGTTGCGCTTCATAGGAGATGCCCCAAGTTTTGGCAACTTCTTTTTTTTTAACATAAAAAGCATTATTTTTATTCTCGTCAATGATTTCACACCAAATTCCTTTTTTGCTGTGGCTATTGCGATACATTTCTTTTTTTACATCCAATTCAAAATCTTGCTTCCAGCTTGGACCATATTTAGTCGCAAGTATTTCAAAGTAAGCTTTATTCGATTTTTGATAAGCCCTTGACTTTTCTGATATTTCATCAGAAAGCACACAGCCCGCAAAAGTAACTTCATAGTTGAGTCCCCATTCTTTGGCAACTTCTTTTTTTGCATCATAATACCCAACCATTGGGCGACCAATAACGTAGTCGTTCCAAGTGTTTTGAGCAGAAAGAGAAAGGTGGAATAGGGGAGCGATTAAACAGAGTATTAGTGTTCTCATAGTGTCGTTTTTTTATCTCTAAATTCCAAAACTTATGCCAAGACCTGTTTATTGGTTTTATTGGCAGTATTTATCAAAAGAAAGCATCGCTTCTTCCTCATCGAGCTCTAAGGCTCTTTCAAAATCTAAACAAGCTTTTTGTTTTTCTTTTGTTTTAATATACAACAAGCCTCTAGCTAAAAAATCCTCGACATAAGTAGAATCTATCGCAATGATTTGAGTATAATTTTCGATAGCAGCTTCATAGTCTTTTATTAATTCGTAGACCTCTGCCAAAGAACTTCGAGTCATAATATCTTCCTCAATAGCTAGTGATTTTTGGTAATTTTTAATCGCTTTTTGATAACGTTTTAAATCTACTTCTAAATCGCCTTTATTCGCATAAGTCAAGGCATATTCAGGTGCTAATTCAAGGGCTTTGTCAAAGTCTTGAAAGGCGGCTTCATAGTTTTTTACTTGACCAAAAGTATAGCCTCTATTATTATAACCTAGAGGGTTTTCTGGACGCAAGTCAATATAATGCTTGTAATCTTCAATTGCTCCTTCATACTCTTCTACTTCTTCTTTTGCATCTGCTCGTCTCAACAGTGCATTATAATAGGTTGGATTGATTTCAAGCGAACGATCATATTCCCCAATCGCCATTTCAAAAGCGTTTAGCTCATAATAAATTTCTCCCTTTTGATAATAAGCATCGGCATAAGTTGAATCTAAATCAATGGCAGCATCAAAGTCCGCTAGTGCAGCTTCATAATCGTTTAAATCATGGTGAGCACTACCCCGATTATAGTACAAAATGGCACTGGTTGATTCCAGTTTAATCGCAATATTATAGTTTCGGAGGGCTCGCTTGGGCTCCTCTAAAGTCATAAAAAGAATCCCTCTAGTGTTAAATAAACGATGAGATTTTGGATCTAATTTAATAGCTTTGTCTAAGTCAGCTATAGCCGCATCGTACTTTTCTATTTTACAATAAGCAAAACCTCTTTCTACATAAGCTTTTACTCGATTTGGGCTGGTTTGAATGACCGCACTATAACCTTCAATCGCTCCTATATAGTCTTTTTGTGCCAATTTTTCATCCGCTTGCTCCATGTTTTCTTTTGTCGTCAAGGCATTAGAACAAGAAAAAAGAACGCTTAGGACAAGGCAAAATAAGATTGTTTTCATGTAAAGGGAGATTAGTAGTTTCTTAAGGCGAAAAATAATATAAATGGCTGTAAAGTGAATCAAAAAAATAGAGGCCAAATCAAGGGAGGATTATGGCAAAAGGTTTAAAATACCATACAAAAAACCAATAAGTAGACTAAATAAAACACCTACAACAAGGGTGTTTTTTATTGTCTTAATGGGATTAAATTTGGCAATACAATAAATCGCTCGCACGCCATCTTTCCAATTGATTTTTTTACCCTCGGCAAAAGTTCTTCCATAATAGGAAATGCCAACTTCATAGACTCGAATGTTAGGAACACGAGCCATTTTTGCCGTTACTTCTGGTTCAAAACCAAAGCGTTTTTCTGTTAAATTTAAGCTTTGAACCATTTTTGTATTAAACAACTTGTAACAGGTTTCCATATCGGTTAAATTCAAATTAGTATTCATATTCGACAAAAAAGTCAATAATTTATTGCCGATGCTGTGCCAAAAGAACAAAATCCGATGCGGATTGCCTCCAATAAATCTGGAGCCATAAACAACATCTGCATTTCCATTCAAAATAGGCTTGAGCAGAATATTATATTCTTCGGGATCATATTCTAAATCGGCATCCTGAATGATTAAATACTCTCCAGTAGCTTTTGCAATACCAGTATGCAAGGCAGCGCCTTTTCCTTTGTTTTTTTTATGTTTGAAATACTGAATATTTAGTTCTGTATTATCCTTCATGTATTGTTGAATGGCAGCTTCTGTATTATCTGTAGAACAATCGTTGATAATCAAAATTTCTTTTTTGATACCTTGTGATAAACGAACGGCTTTAACTTTGTCTAATATAAAATGAATGGTCATGCCTTCGTTGTAAGCAGGGATAACGATAGATAAGGTCTTGATAGTAGGTATTTGCATGATTAGTAGATCAGCACTTCGTGGGCTTTTTTTTTATAAAAAAACATAAAAATAATCTTGCATTGAATTGGTTATCAGTTTATTAAATCTTTAATGAGTTAATGGGCATCTTGCTGATAATCAATTTAATACGATTTCTCCACGACGTATAGTAGATAAAACAGTTTGTAAAACAGATCGAATAGGCGAAAATAGGGAATTAATAGTCAGATTTCAAAAGATATTTGATGGATTTGGTCTTATGAAAAAAATGAATGCAGGCGTTCCTTCTTGTAGACGTGTTTTTTGGGGAATAGGTTTGAAACAAAAAAAATGTAATTGCTATACCTAGCAATTACATTTTTATAAAAATATTATTTCACGTTGACGAATCAAGCCAATAGATTTAAGCTTTATCATTCAAAATAGCAGGATTCATTCCCATATTAGAGAACCCACCATCGTGATACAAGTTTTGCATAGTGACATAACGAGTGTAATCCGAGAACAAGGACACACAATATTTAGCACAAGCTTCTGAGGAGGCGTTTCCAAGTGGAGACATTTTCTCAGAGTAATCTAAAAACTCTTGGAAGCCTTCAATTCCAGCTCCTGCTGTAGTGAATGTTGGCGATTGAGAAATCGTGTTCACACGAACACTGTTACGCTCTCCAAAGTGGTAACCAAAAGAACGTGCAAAAGATTCTAACATAGATTTTGCTTCTGCCATTTCAGCATAATGAGGGAAAACACGCTGTGCACCAATGTAAGTCAAAGCCAAGACAGAACCCCAATCGTTCATTGCTTCTTTTTTCCAAAGTGATTGCATCAATTTGTGGAAAGAAAGAGAAGAAATATCGAAAGACTTTTGCATAAAGTCGTGATTCAAATCTGTATATGGTTTTCCTTTGCGAATATTGATCGACATGCCAATAGAGTGCAATACAAAATCAAGTTTGCCACCCAAATGTTCCATACTTTGGTCAATCAACTTTTCCAAATCATCAATACGAGTAGCATCCGCAGGAATGGCTGGACAGTTTAATTTTTCAGCTAAAACCTTGATGTTAGTATCACCTGGCATACGGAATGCAACAGGGGCATTAGTTAAGACTATTTCTGCACCTTCTGCCACACAGGCTTCTGCGACTTTCCATGCAATAGATTTATCGTCTAATGCTCCAAAGATAATTCCTTTTTTTCCTTTTAAAATCATAACGTTACGCTTCTATTTTTACTTTAATTGGATATTTATGCTTTTTTTGCTGCTGCAATATTACTAAGAATCTATTTAGGAACAAGCTATTTAGGTCAAAAAATAATCGTTCTTTAGAAAAATTGCTTATTGAACCCAATTTTCTTTGTCCAAACTTCTAAACTGAATGGCTTCGGCAACATGTTGAGCTTGAATGGTTTGTTTTCGTTCCAAGTCGGCAATTGTTCGGGCAACTTTCAAAATTCGATCATAGGCACGGGCAGATAATTGAAAATGATCCATCGCACGTTTTAGTAATAATTTACTGGCTTTGTCCAATTGGCAAAAGAGTTGAAGGTGTTTTGATTCCATTTGTGCATTGCAATGTGTGTCTTTATCTTCTTTATAACGTTCGGTTTGAAATTGTCGAGCCGCAATGACTCGAACTCGAATTTCTTCGCTACTTTCTTGCGCACTTTCGTCCGCCAGCTCATCGTAATTCACCGGTTTAACTTCGATGTGCAAATCAATCCGATCCATTAAGGGACCCGAAATTTTATTGAGGTAATTCTGAACCGCATTGGGCGAACAAACACAAGCTTTTTCGGGATGTGTGTAATAACCGCAAGGGCAAGGATTCATAGAAGCGACAAGCATGAAACTCGCAGGATAATCTACGGTAAATTTAGAGCGAGAAATAGTGATTTTTCTAGCTTCCATGGGTTGCCGTAAAACTTCCAAGACAGAGCGTTTGAATTCTGGCAATTCATCCATGAATAAAACGCCATTGTGTGCCAAGGAAATTTCGCCAGGTCGAGGATAATTTCCTCCACCCACCAAGGCCACATCGCTAATCGTATGGTGTGGGTTTCGGAAAGGGCGTTGATGAATTAAGGAACAATCAGAAGGCAATAAACCGACGACGGAATGAATTTTGGTCGTTTCCAAGGCTTCGCTTAAATCGAGTGGCGGGAGAATACTTGGAAAACGCTTGGCGAGCATGGTTTTTCCTGCTCCTGGAGGTCCGATTAAAATTAAATTATGCCCACCAGCAGCGGCGATTTCCATCGCACGTTTGATACTACGTTGTCCTTTGACATCGGAAAAGTTAATAGAAAAAACCGTTTGATTGTAAGCAAACTCTTCCCGTGTATCTACCGTTGTTTTTTTTAATTTTTTATTGCCCTGAAAAAACTCGACCACATCTTTGAGTTGTTCTACGCCATAGACCTCAATTTGGCTAACGATGGCAGCTTCTCTGGCATTTTCTTTGGGTAAAATAATTCCTTTGAAGCCTTCTTTTTTTGCTTGAATGGCAATCGGTAAGGCTCCTTTGATTGGTCGCAAAGTACCATCCAAAGAAAGTTCGCCCATCAGTATGTAGTCTTTGAGTTTTTCACTGGGCAATTGTTTGTTGGCTGCCATGACCCCAATTGCAATCGGCAAATCATAATAAGAGCCTTCTTTTTTGAGGTCGGCAGGTGCCATGTTGATAATAATTTTAATGCGAGGAATGCGATAGCCAATTTCTTTGAGTGCTGTTTCAATTCGCCAATAACCTTCTTTGACCGCATTGTCAGGAAGCCCAACTAAGGAGTAGCCTGGTTTTCCTTGGACAATTTGCCCTCCCGCACTTACTTCTATCGTAATCGTTTGAGCATCGATTCCTTCTACGGCACTGGCGAATGTTTTTACTAGCATAATTATTTAAAATGTCATTAGGATGAAGAAAATATAGATATTGCTCTCAGGAAGAACAACAGGGGATTTTTACGGCAAGAGGTTTCTTTTGTTTCATTCTGTTTGCAAAAAAGTAAATCAGTTGTAGATTCTAAACGAGGAAGACCTATAGGTCTTATAAATTATAAAAAATAAAGTGCTACTTAGATTGACGCTCTATTTTTTGGATTAAAAGGCTTACCTTTAGTACCTAATTGTACTGCATAAAGTATATTGTTAGAATATTATTATAAAAATAATATAAAGTCAAATAAGCCCCTATCGTCTGTGCCTAAAAAACCTTCAAGAAATGAAACCTTTATTATTTATAGTAAGTTGCTTTTTTTGCTTAACACTTTCTGCCCAAGAGGAATTGAATCAAGAGAAATTAATTGAATTGCCTTTTGAGCAGCTAGATACGATGTATGTTCATGCCGATGATGATTTTTATTTGGCCTTAGCTTATGCCCAAGCCTTGGCAGAAAAAACAAGAAGAGTCTATGGCAAAAAAGATACTTTATATGGTCTTCGATTGATTAGCTTGGGAATGCAGCAGTATTACTTGGGGAATTATCAATATACGCTAGAGAATTGGACGGCTGCGAAAGCTATTTTTGAACTGAAATGGGGAATAAAGCATCCCGAATATGTTCGTATTTCAGGAAATATAGCCTTGTTGCATTATTATCTTGGAAATTATGAAGAAGCAGAAAAAGGCAGCCTAGAAGTAAAAAAAATTAGAGCCAATACACTTGGTAAAAAACATGAAGAATATGCTTTTATTTTGAATAATTTAGGCTTAATTTATTGGATGACGGAACGCTATGAAGCCGCAGAGGGAGCTTACCTTGAATCTAAGGAAATTTTAGAAAAAACGGTTGGCGATAAGCATCCTAAATATGCCAATGTTATTAGTAATTTAGCAACTTTGTATTATCAAGC
>Ga0055584_100006294_pt1 | contig 11643 bp, 8 predicted proteins | sample OSDHelmetaG_FD_58716 | JGI IMG/M metagenome (GOLD analysis project Ga0055584, IMG submission 58716) | Pelagic marine sediment microbial communities from the LTER site Helgoland, North Sea, for post-phytoplankton bloom and carbon turnover... | ecosystem: Environmental > Aquatic > Marine >...
GACACGAAAAGCGATGGCCCATTCAAGCGCAAGTGGGTCACGGATATCAATATCTTCTTCAACCACCAGTACATGTTTAAAAAACCATTGTGCGGCGCTGGTTCCCCACAGTGCCATGGCAACCTGCTGTGCATGGCCGCGGTATTGTTTGCGGATTTGAACGACAATATGGGTGCCGGTAGACACATGTGGACACCAGACATCAGTGACACCGACGACACCGGCAGTTTCCAGCATGTTCCAGAAAATTGCCGACCAGCTGTAGGAACACAATATCGAATCTTCTGAAGGAAAGCCGGGACGGCAGCCTTCTAAGGTGCCGCGCATAATAGGTTTGTTACGGTGGGTAATGCAGGTCACTTCCATCGTCGGTTTCGGCGAAGGTGTGCCACCGTAATAACCGGGATACTCACCGAAAGGTCCTTCCATGGCGAAATTCTTCGGGTCAGGGTCCATAAAACCTTCAATGACGACTTCAGCACCCGCGGGCACGACCAAATCAACAGTTTCGCATTTCACCAGGTCGATGGGTTTGCCCAGAATAGCGCCCATCATGTCCCATTCACAAATATGTCGTGGGAAAGGGCTGCCGGCACAAAATGGCATGACATCATGCGCACCGTAGGCAATAGCAATGGGCATTTTCTCGCGCTTGTCTTTGTAACCGGTTAGGTGACCGCCACCACCCTGGGTGGCCATCATCACTTTGGCTATACGATTCTTATCGACCACCTGGCCTCGGTATAAGCCGACGTTTTCCCGACCGGTATGGTGGTCTTTGGTTATCACACCGCAAAAGGTATTCAGGTAGCGGCCGCCATCTAACTCGTGCCAGATAGGGGCAGGAAACTGCGCCAGATCGATATCGTCGCCTTTAATAATGTTTTCTTTGTGAGCGGCGCTGGCAACGATATTCGGCGTCAGCGGATTGTTATAGGTAAGCTTGAGATGGCGAACGATGTCTTTATCTGAAGTGTCGTCGGCCAGATCAAGCAGTAAACAAAGCTGCTTTTTGTTACTCATGCCGCAGGTGACAAATTGGCTGGAAATAGTGTCCTGATAATCTTTGATATTATTGAATTGCAAGGCGGGTCCGGCTAACCCGAGATTGATACGGGTAATGGCACCGACTTCGAGGTTGGAATCTACTTCACAATCGATATGGCTTAATTGATCAGCTTTTTCCAGTTTGGCTAACCAGGCACGTAAACTGGTCTCGTTTTCTTCATCAGCTAGAGAAGACGCATTATCGTTGTTGACAGCACTTTGCGCGCTGGCCTCTTTTGCAGACATTAGTGATCTCCTCGAAGACAAAAATTAGATGGTAATTAATATTATTGCGTGAGGAAAGCTTGTCAGCTAAAAATTAACCGTCACGCAGTCCTATTTTGAGCTTCTGTGCTAATTACAGTCAAATTCCTTCACGACTTTCATTAGAAGCTCGGCTTTAGAATTGGCATCGGTTTTACGGTAAATATGTTTTAAGTGTGTTCTTAGCGTATTAATGGTGATATCAAAATCATCGGATGTAGCATTGAGATCCGGGTTTTTGATGAGCTTTATCACCAGGTTACTTTCACTTTTTGTAAGGCTGAAGGTCTTGATTAATGCTCCGGCGCTTAGTTTTTCCTTGGCTTGTTGATCAACATTCTGCTCGGGTTTTTTACGCACTGCAAAATCGATGGTTGTTTTTAGGTCAACTTCTCGTACAGGTTTATTAATAAAACCCGAGTGACTGGTTAATCGCGCACGTCTCAATATTTCTTTGTCGCTATAAGAGGTGATGTAAACAACAGGCGTATTATAATTATTGATAATGGTATTCGCTGCGGTAATGCCATCTATGTCCCCGTCAATTTTAATATCCATGAGGACAAGATCGGGATTGTTTTTTTCGGTTGAACTGATAGCGTGCGCACCAGCAGACACAATATCCACAACTTCATAATCAAATTTCTGCACAAGCATTTTGATAATAGACGCTGTGGTTCTATCGTTTTCGACTACAAGTAGTTTTCCGTTTGGCATGGCACTTTCCGTTTGTATAAAATGAAAATACAAATGCAAATCCAAAAGACGAATACCCGAGTGCTCACTTCGTAATTCTAAGCGACCGTGTTTGACGCTACGCAGGTATGTTGTCCCCCAAACTTGATATTAACACGAATTGCGGGCCTGTCTTGACTATGGGGCTAGTCTTCAGACGAAGATATTCCTAATGTTATTAGGCTGGTGTATGGGAAAGGTGATTTACCTCTGAAGAACCGAGTGATGATATTTCAATAAGTACTATAATATCAGTTACTTATATTAATAATATTCATGTCTAATTTTAAAGTAATGCTCTCTCGAGGGTCAGCTTTTAATGACTTTACGCGCGCCTGTGTGGCAAGCTGCTTTTCCAGTTCGTATTCTTCAATTTGGCTTAAAGCAATTTCATGCTCATTTTTAAGTTGTAGGAAAATGTCATCCTGAACTTTCTGTATTTTTGCAATATTCGAATTAGCCAGTAACTGTTGCTTTTTATTCGCCTCGTTTTGTTTTTTCAATGAATCGATTTGGCTGTTTAACAATTTATTTTCTTGCTCAATTTTCCTTAATTTCGTTATCGCCTGAGCTTGTTGTTGATTTTTCTCCGCTATCGTTGAATTCAAACTAAGCTGTTTTTCATTCACTAATCGTAAGGCTTCGCTATTTTTATCATCCGTCATTTCGCGTGCAGCCAGTGCCTGGCTTAGTTGAGTTTTAATTTCTCCAAGACTTTGATCTTTTCCCTCAATTTGTGAATGTAAAGTAGCAATAGTTTTATCAGCTAAAGTCAGAGCGGCTGTTTTCGCCTCTATGGTCGAATTTAATTTGTCCTGTTTTACGGTAGCTAAACGTAAAGCCTCGACGTTTTTCTTATCTGTCATTTCGCGCTCTGTTAATACCTTATTTAGCTGAGCTTCAATTTTTCCTAGTCTTAGGTCCTTCTCTTCAATTTGAGTATGTAGCGTAGCCATATTCTTATCGGCCAAAATCAATGCATCTGTCTTAGCGGCTAGTGAAGTGCTAAGAAGTTCTCGGTTTTTGTCCGCAGTTTTTATTTGTGTATTACTTTTATCTTTCAGCTGTCGTAGTGAAGTTTCGGTATTAGTGATCAAGCGCGCTAAGCGTTGGTTCTCTAACTGGTTTTGCTTAAGTGTATTTTCGAGGCTGGTTATTTGCTTCTTTGCTTGATTGTTCGCTTTTGTTTGTAAGATCAGATCCTCATTTAAAGCAACGATCTTTTGTTCTGCCAGTTTCATCTCTTCAATTTTTGAAGCGTTTAATATTTCCAGTTTTCTATATTTATCTGTGAATGTTGCGATTTCATTATTATGTTGCTCTTTTAGCAAATTCGTTGAGGACTGATTCTCGCCAATTTTCCTGGTCAGCTGGCTTAGTGTTACGTCATTTTTCTGTACTACTGAGCTTAATCGGGCGATTTCCGTGTTCGCCGCTGAAAGTTTTTGAGTATTGACAGTCAAACTCTCACTTCTCTTTGTCAGGTTTTGCTTAAGTGCGAGTATTTCATCGTTCGGTTTTTGTCGGACTGATTTAAGCTTGGCCTTAGTGCCTTTAAGTTCGCTTTTAAGCTTAAGGTTTACCGCATTTAGTTGCTTGCTCCTGGTTTTGGCAGCGACTAAAAGCTTATTCGTGTTTTTAAGGGTTTTTGTTTTGTCGCTAAGAGATAATTGCAATTTCGCTCTTGTTTTTTCTGCTGCAATAAGAGCCAGACTATGTTCTTCCTGCATTTGGTCTGCGCGGGCGATGATCTCTTCGAGTTGTTCAGCTGTTGAGGTACTAGTGGCTATATCGCCAGTAACAGATCTGGCTGTACTTGTACTGTCCGAATTGAGATCGTTGGGAAAAGGCCACCAATAGATTCCTGCTGAGATAACGAGCACTACAACAGTGCTGATTACTAGCGGGAGTTTACTACGGTGATTCGGACGGTTGGCGCTAAATAAGCTGGCAGCTTGTTTCTGAGACGAATCCAGAGCCTTATCGGCGTGTGCAGGCTGACTGGATGCATCATTATTTTTGTTATTTTGAGCTGATGCTTTGTTCAAGGCATCCAGAAGAAGACTCATACAATTAATTCCACTTTAAAAATGTACTCACCAAACGAGTACTAAAGTAATTACACAAAATGAATCTATCCGGCTTTATCGGTTAAATTCAATGAATGCGGCAAGAATAAACTGCCTGTATGACGAAGTCGATGCTTAGTCTTATAATATTAGAATCTAAGACTTATCACCTTTCAGTGAGGGAGAGGGTTGGACTAATTTTAAGCTTAGGATATGGTCGAACGCAATTTATTGTGGTTTTGCATGATTATCAGTTTTTGCTCGGCAATATTCTTCGCTATTTCTGCCTGGGCTTTTTCATTGAGGGCCTGTTCAAGTTGTTTAAACAGACTGGAAAGGACACCGCTAAGGGCTTTGGATAGTTCGTCCATATCTGTTTCCTGTGTCATCAGGGACTGGACGATGTCCTGAGTGTAGGCCAGAGCAGAGGCTTCATTATTACTATTGCTCGTGTCCTGATCAGAAATCAATACTTCAAGCTGTTCTACTTCCTTAATTGCCTTCACTTTCTTCTTTAAAGGTTTTTTGGGAGTAGTTTTAATTTTCTTAAGCTGCTTTGGCAGATGCTTTCCGATCCCCGCATCTAAATAACTCACTCTAAAGCCGTTATTCAGGAGTAAATAGGCGGCAATGGCGCTTCTTGCGCCGTTATCGCAATACACCACGTAGCTTTTCTTCGGGCTCAATTTACTCATCTGCACCCTGATCATATCCAGCGGTAAATTTACACTGTCTTTTACCGCTGATTGTTTATATTCCTTAGGAAACCGGACATCTATCCAGATGGCCCCGGCTTTTTTCAGTTGCTTGGCCTGCTCATAGTTGACCGATTTGATTACCGGATCACGTATCAGGTTAAGAAAAGCATCCTTGGTAATACGCATGAGTATCCCGGTTGTCGTTGCGGTCACACTTGCATTTCTCGGGGCATCTCCCAACAGCGCTTCTTCGCCGAAACCATCGCCTTCCTGTAATGTCGCCAGCTTGAATGTTTTGTTTTGTTTCTCTAGATGCCGAGTCACGTCAAACTTGCCGGCCTGAATAATGTAGTAAAAATCTCCTGGTTCGCCTTGTTTTATTATCGACTCGTTTTCTCTAACGTTTACCTCTTCAAACAAGGCGAAAATTTTCTGGATATTTTCAGGTGGGATACTTGAGAAGATTTTTGATTCAAGTAGATGCGTCATCCAGTTGTAGCTTGATTCGGGATCATCGTTGTTGTCAACGAGAGAAAGAGAGTCGGTCTTTTCTGATTTAAGCAGAAATTCGAGAGTGGATTTGCATGTTCGTAGTGTCTGCACAAGACCTATCGCTTTTGCAGAATACTGTCGGGGCTGCATTTGACCTAAAGGAAAGAAGGATTGCTTACTACCCGCCTCGATAGTAAATGTAGTTTCATCCATCGCCATCATTTCGAGCTTACCGACAACAAGAAAATGTGCATAATCATCCACATCACCTTGCTGAAAAACATGCGAACCTGTGGTGTATGTTTTGATTTCAGCTGAATCAAATAGTTTTTTCTGAGACTCTGATGAGAGTTCTTTGATCGGGATCAGCTTGTTGCTAATGTAATCGAATAGTCCTTGAGGAATATCCATCACTTAAATCTCCTTGTTAGCATTTAGAAATCGCCAATTAATATTGGTAATAAATATAACTACTTGGAGACCTTTTGTATGTACCCTAAAATGGTTAATAAAAGGACATATTTTTCAAAAAAACGAAGAAAAAGAGTAAAAAAGCGGTTTTGTCTCTAGCTTTAAGGAGTATTGATAATTATGGATGAAAATGCCGGTCTAAAAGGCGCTTAAATGATATTGCGAGAGACGTGCTGCAAAATTGCGAATGTGCTTTAGAAGAATACTTTAGCGATGTAGCCAACCTAAATAGCTCAAGCGATTCGTATTTGCGAAGCTTGCGACTGGTTGCACCGCATGTCGTTGTGGTATGAGGAAAACATTAAAACAATTGTAACCCGGTATGAATGCCTGTTTCACATTGCCAATGTCATCGTAGAAAGCAAGATGACCTCCCCAATTTACATCCCAGACTTTAGTCATACTGATAACATAGGCCGCGACCCGATCGTGCTTCTCATGATGATCTTCATGCTGGGTCAAAAAATGGCCGGGAGAATAGCAAGAGGCATAGCTGTCCGCTTTTTTAATAGCGCTTTCTCCGACAAGTGTTCGCATAAAATCAAGTGTTGACTGTTTATTTATCCAGCTATGCATTTCATGCATTGGGTGGCCATTATCTTCGCCAAGCTCTATCGCCTGTGTAATATAATATTGGATAAATAAATACTGGAATTGCGTAGTAGCACGTTGGTAAATGCTATTCATTAACTGCTGACGTTCTTGCGCAGGTGCCTGCTGCACTTGCGCCATTGGTGATTCATAAAAATTATCGCCGTCGTTGTAAGCCAGATACCAGGTTTTATTTTCCAGTAACCATTGATGGATCGTTTCTGCTGATTTGGCGGTTAAAAAATTTTTAATTTGTAATACGCCATCACGTTGGAGCATTTCTCCTAATTTGACAGGATCGTGTTCTGGATTTATTTCTATTTTAACCGGCATCACATTTATCAGTGATTGTTCAGCTTATTGAGATACTGTCGATGGTCATAGAAAGAACTGACTTCATCATTGTAAGGATTAACCATTTCACTACGAGGTTTGCTTTTGCCCACTTCATTAAACCTGCCCATTCCGGCTAATATGCAGTACCAGGAATAGGGTGCATAGGAAGAGCGGTGAACTTGTTCTTTTAATACTGATATAAAATCAACCGATGTATCATCCCAACCCGCGAGCACAGCACGCTGGGTATCGGTGATATTTTCATTTGCGCGACAGTCACGCCAATAAGCGCTGTCTTCTCTGCTATTCAACTTATAATGTAACTGTATGTAGTCGACTGTGCAGTCAAAAGCTTCATTAATAATGTCATTGAAATGATCACGGTATGTTGCCTGGTAATCTCCACGGCTGAAGTGCGTAACAAAGCGATTGATAGTAAATTGCGTTAACGCCAGTGCCGTAGCTTCAAGCGGTTCGATGAATCCTTGTGATAAACCTATGGCAAGACAATTATTGTTCCAGTGTTTTGATACACGTCCGGTTTGTAATTTAATATGCAGGGCTGGTATATCTACTGCATCTTCGCCAATTAAATCTCTAAGCTCCTGCTCGGCATCTTCCTGACTCGTATAGTCAGCGCTATGCACGTAACCCCAGGAGATTTTGCTGCCGATTGGAATGCGCCATGCCCAACCGCATTTCATCGCGCGTGATTCTGTCAGTGGTGGGAAATCAACATTATCATGAACCGCTGTCCTGATCACAGAGGCACTGTCATTGAAGAGCCTTGGTTTATAGGAAAGCGTGTCAGTGTCCGGCATTTTTCCAATTAGAAGTCTCCGAAAACCTGTGCAGTCAATAAACAAGTCTGCAGCGATGTCGCCATTTTCAGCGCTGATTATATGGCTTATGTCACCGTTATCTTTTAAAACAACATCACTGACATCATCGCTAACATAATTGATGCCTTGTTCAATACAACGTTTTTTTAGAAAAACTGCCAGCAGGGCCGTATCAAAGTGATAAGCATAATCCGTTGCGTTTGAGTCAGACGGTGGAGGTCCATGCGGTGCTTTACTTTGTGCGGCGAGCTCAGAGTTAAAAAAATAATCAGATGAATTCGTGTTGGGGAACTGTCCCTGTCGACGAAGGTGGCAATTATTGAAAAAGTCCTGCTCGTATTGATTATGACCGGGCGCGGCAAAGGGATGAAAGTAAGTTTCAAATTCTTCGCTACTGGTCCAACCTGGAAAATTAATACCGAGCTTGAAGGTAGCTTTACAGGCGGTCATGAACTCTGCTTCAGGGATGTTTAAAAAATTCAGGAAGCGTTTAAATAATGGCGTAGTTCCCTCGCCGACACCAATGCTCGGAATGTTAGCGGATTCAATTAGCGTGATTTTACTTCCACTTGCCCCCAGGCTTTGTAGAAAAATACTGGCGGTCATCCAGCCAGCACTGCCACCACCGACGATGAGGATATTTTCAGGAGGTGTAGCTTGAGTCGTCATGAAAAATTGAATTCTAGCTATCGATTTTTCTATAAATGGGAAGAGTCAACAATACGCGAATTAGCTGAAAAGGAAAAGTAAGGCCGACTTTAGTAAGCAAGCTGTAAACGATACTATTTTAGGGAAGTACTTTGATGGCCTGGCATTCACTGAGGGGAGCAGCTCCTCTTGCAAAACAGTGATAGGCTCTGTTTATGTCTTTGCCTTTTAATGCTTAATCAGTTTTTTGTAGGTGGGCAGGTTCTTCTTGTTTAATTATGATTGCGGCAATAAACAATACGATAACCAGCATCAGGTTTGCCCATATGGCAGCATGATAAGAACCGAATAAATCCAGACCGAGACTAAACATTACAGGACCAATGGCACTGCCGATAACTGTTAGCGTCATATTCATACCACTGATCTCGCCGAGGAAACGGCGGCCAAAAAAGCGAATGAAGGCAAGATTGGATAATACCCCCCACATGCCGCTAGTTGTGCCAAAGCCACAAACGAGCAACCAATAACCCCAATCATATTGTAGATGCAAAATTCCCCAGGCGCCGATCATAAAGCCTGCCAGTTTTATTAAGAGCAGACGTTTCAATGGCCAATAATCTGCTAGCCAACTACCTAATAAATTCACGCTTACGGAAAAAATGGCAGCGGGGAAAAAATAAGTGAAGGCCTGTTCTGCTGTTCTACCCGCTTCATTGAAAATGGACACGATGTGAAAAACAAGCGCAGTGCCAAACAGAGAATATAGACCCAAAACAGCAGCATAGATCCAGAATACCGGACTTCGTTTTGCTTCAGCGGGGCTAAGATCGGGGGCTGTGAATTTGGGTTCATCCGAATGACCGACACTTTGACCGTCTGGTAATAAGTCACAAGACTCTGGTGAGTTCCGCGTAAATACGAGTGCCAAAAGACTAAAGCCAATACCAACCATGATGGCCAACACTAGCAAGGCTGTTCGCCAGCCGAAGAGATGAATTAAAAAAGCCAGGAAAGGTGGTGCAAGTGAAAATCCCAAGGTGACAAAAACTGATCGGGCACCGGAGACCAGGCCTCGACGTTTTTCAAACCAGACTAATAATATATTTCTTGATGCACTGGTTAACACTCCCTGACCGCTGAAACGTACGCCAAAGTAGCCAGCAAGTATAAGAGGAAAGGTGAACCAGGCTATGGGCGCATCGAAGAGGTCCAACAAAATACCTGCAAAAAAATCAATTGCCGCAATAAAAGCCAAACATAGACCTAAAACGATGCTGGAGCTAACAATGGTGATACGCGCGCCGGTGTTATCGTAAAAACGCCCTGCGCGGGTTAAAAAGAGTGAACTGCCTAAGGTGCCGAAAAGATAAGCTGTTGATAGTTGTGTCCGTGTCAAACCAAACACTTCAATAAAGTGATCGGTAAATACTGCCATGCCTACGGTTTGTCCCGGTATTGAGGCAATAATACCGAGTGTGGAGATAAACCAGATGACCCATCCATAAAAAAACGGGATGCGTTTGACTCGAAAGGGCCAATTCGCGCGTAGGCTGTATTGAGCGTGATTCATAGTGAAAATATGACTTGCTGAATTTGGCGGCAAAGAAAGAAATTAGTTTTATATGGCAACGCTGAACGACAGATAATTATTGTTTTTGTGATTTTCATTTTGCCAGAAATAATCATTTTGAGTTGTGTTAATACTTTTACACGGTGAACACAGCTATAGATAAAACCAAAATAAGCTTAGGGGGTGATTATCGGCTTGTTTGATAGTCCTAATTTAAGGGACTGGTTTTTTCTAACATTGAGTTGGCAGTAATGCAGATGTTTTGCCGCTCAATCGATAAGCGAGGAGCCCCAGCCATTCGTGTAAAGCTAGATCCAGCTGATGTATGCGACCACTTAGATTAAAACTTATATTCATTAACTTTCCTGGCTGAGTACGATGATCAACAGGGTAGGGCAACACAGGCCATCCTGCCTTACAAAAAACACCGACACTACGAGGCATGTGAAAGGCGGAAGTAATCAGTATCCAGGGCTGTTCAAATTCAGGTTTTGCCAAGGCTAAGCTGAATGTGGCGTTTTCATAGGTATTGCGGGCTTGTCTTTCAAACAAAATTTTTGTGGTTTCTAGGCCCTGCTCGTTAAAGAGTTGTTTGGCTAGATCAGATGCTTTTGCACCTCGTTGTAATATCTCGGAGTTTCCGCCGGTATAGATAAATTTTGCATTTGGGTAGGTATTCGCCAGTTGCATAAAAGCCAGCTCTCTATCTGCGGCCTCATTTACCTGTGTTTGTTGCCAAAGAGAGGAATGACTCGGATTAATCGCACCAGACAAAACAATTATGCCTTCTATGGATTCAGGTAGATGGGGATTGGTGATAAAGCGTTTTTCCAGTGGATAAAGTAACCAGCTTCCGACAGGGAAAATGGCAATAAACAATAGGCTAATAACAATGCCACTCATTAGAGCTTTAATGAAACGTTTGCTGTTCGACAATATTAAACACCAGACGATAACTAATAAGATAAGCGTCAAATTAAGTGGTGAGAGAACGAACCAGACGAGTTTTGAGAGCCAAAAAAAGAGTGTGTCCATGCTTAGTGCAATTTTTATGGTTTAACTTAAGGTGTTGAGGAAATGGCGGGTAATAATCAAAGGGTACTTTTGCAAAGATATCGATGCTAATCAAGCATAAAAATGGCTTTGCGAGGAGCGATGGAGTCGAACTGGTAAATTCGCTAAGAGGAGAAGAGCAACTATAACCCTTATTAATGAGATTTTGTGTAGTGATTCCCTAAGCATTGTATTAACCTAGTGAACCTATCTTTCAATGCCAGTCTAACCACTATGCGAATAATGAAATCCTGGAAAATACTGTCTATCTATAGTCTTTGCGCGCTTATTCTGAGTGTCAGCCCGCTTGCCATTTCTGCCGAGCTGGGTAATGAAAGAGTGGCGCAATCCTCTGTTCCGGCCCTGACGGCCGCTCCGCTTATGCTGGCACAGGCGACGACGAATGAAGTAGATAATGAAAAGCCGGAATCAGGGACATTAGTGCTGCCGGCAGCCTCCGGGAAAGAAAAAAGCGAAAAGAAATGTATGACGGTCTGTCAACGGTGGGGCCAAGAGTGTATGATTGACCCCTTACGTGGGGTGCGTAAATGTAGACGTACCTGTAAGGAATTTGGGCAGGAGTGTTTCTAGGGCTTCTTTTCATTTAGTTATCGCGAATCTGTACCTTCCTTTTATTAAATAATTGCGTTTTGTGACCTCTGGGCACCGCGTCCAAGGGTTACATTGTGGCGTCAGCGCATTATAATCGCCCCGTTGTTCGGTTCATTAGCTGATTATCAGTCTTTGAGCCTGTTTTTGATAATGCGAGAGTGGCGGAATTGGTAGACGCGCTGGTTTTAGGTACCAGTGGGGTAACCCGTGAG
>Ga0055584_100006295_pt1 | contig 11642 bp, 9 predicted proteins | sample OSDHelmetaG_FD_58716 | JGI IMG/M metagenome (GOLD analysis project Ga0055584, IMG submission 58716) | Pelagic marine sediment microbial communities from the LTER site Helgoland, North Sea, for post-phytoplankton bloom and carbon turnover... | ecosystem: Environmental > Aquatic > Marine >...
GTTTTGGCCAATTTCTTTGCCAAAAGAGGTATTTCAAAAGCGCCTGGAACCCAAGCAACATCAATATCTGTTTCATTTACATCATGTCTTTTAAGACAATCTAAGGCACCTTCCATAAGTTTAGAAGAAATAAAGTCATTAAACCTGCCTACAACAAGTCCAAACTTTTTACCTTCACCATTTAATTTACCTTCAATAATATTCATCATTACTCCTTAATGTGGCCCGTTGAGGATCGTATGCCCCATTCTATCTCGCTTAGTTTTCAAATAATGTAAATTTTCATCATTAGGTGTAACTTCAAGAGGAAGTTTTTCACTTATTTGAATTCCGTACTTTAAAAGATCAAATAACTTATTTGGGTTATTAGTTAATAATTTAATTTGTTTTACACCAAGAGATTTCAACATTTGAGCAGCAAAACCATAACTTCTTAAGTCAGATTTAAAGCCTAGTTTGTGATTGGCATCAACTGTATCATAGCCTTTATCTTGAAGACGGTAGGCCTTAATTTTATTTATAAGTCCTATTCCTCTTCCTTCTTGTTTTAGATAAAGTAGAATACCTCTGCCTTCACGCTCAATAAGATCCATACTTCTTTTTAGTTGATCTCCACAATCACATCTTTTAGAACCAAATATATCTCCTGTAAAACACTCAGAATGAACTCTAACTGTTACAGGTTCATTATTTATATCATTATTCACTTCACCTTTAACAAATGCTAAGTGATGTTCACCTCTATTAAAAATATTTTCAAAGGCATGAAGTTTGAATGTTCCATAGTCATTAGGAAAATCTATGGCCGATATCTCTTCTATAAAAATTTCATTTTTAATTCGATAATCAATTAAATCTTTAATCGTAATAATTTTAAGATTAAATTCCTTCGCCAGCTCCATTAATTTAGGAACTCTGGCCATTGACCCATCAGGGTTCGATATTTCACAAATAATTCCTGCGGCCTTAAGACCTGCAAGCCTTGCAAGATCAACGGCAGCTTCGGTGTGTCCATTTCTTACAAGAACACCACCATCTTTTGCTATAAGAGGAAATATATGACCCGGTCTTAAAAGCTCATCCGGTCTCGTGGATGGATTAACCATGGCCTCTATTGTTTTCGATCTATCAGCGGCCGATATACCAGTTTCAGTGTCTTGATGATCAATAGAAACAGTAAAAGCAGTATGATGAATAGAATCATTTTCCCCTATCATTAATGGGAGCCCTAGCTCTTTAGACCTTTTAACTGTTATCGGTGTACAAATAAGACCTCTACCATGAACGGCCATAAAATTAATGGCCTCAGGTGAAACCTTCTCAGCGGCCATAACAAAATCACCCTCGTTCTCACGATCTTCATCATCTACAACAATTATAATTTTACCGTCTTTAATATCTTTAATAGCGGATTCAATATCATCAAATTTAATCACAATTAAAACCCTTTGCTTTTAATCCATTCCATAGAAAAGTCATCTCTACTTTTCTGACCTCCCAAAATGGATTCTACATATTTTGCTAAAATATCAATTTCTAGATTTAAAGAATCTCCAACTTTCCTATTTTTTAGGATAGTGTTTTCCCATGTATGAGGAATTATTGAGACCTTAAATTCATTTAAGTTTTTATCTGCAACTGTCAGACTAATACCTTCAATTGCAATTGAGCCTTCCTTTACAATATATTTTGATAATGCTTCCGGTGCTCCAATACTAAGGACATAATTTTTTCCATTTTTTTGGATAGATCTTAGTTGACCTACTCCATTAACATGCCCTTGTACTAAATGACCTCCTAGTCTATCGCTTAATCTTAGAGCTAGCTCTAAGTTAACTTCATCTCCGGGTTTAAGGCCTCCAAAAGTTGTTTTATCTAAAGTGACTTGTACTGCTTGAACAGTAAAACTTTTAGAGTCAAATCTTATAACTGTTTGGCAACAACCATTTACGGCGACAGAGTCATCTACCCCTATCTCTTTAATTAACTCATTAGAAGAAATTGTAATTTCTGTTCCCTCTTTATTGGGAGTAACACTAATTACTTTTCCTAATTCTTTAACTAAACCTGTAAACATCTATGGCCCCAACTCAATTAATTGATCTGCACCTATTCTTTCCGAGCGAATAATATGGTGTCTTTTAATAGAGGACATCTCTTCATAGTGTTCCCCTAAAACATTAATACCATCACCCATAAATATAGGAGCCTGAAACGCGCTGATCCTATCATAAAGGCCCTCTTTTATGAAAGAAGAATATAGCCCTGCGCCACCCTCAACTAAGACAGAAGTTATACTATTTTGGGCCAATGACCTTAGTGCCTTAAGAAGAAAACTTCCTGGATGGTGCTTATCTATTTGAATTATGGTTATTTCATTACGGTAAAAGAAGTCTTTTACGCTCTCTTTAGCTTCACTCCACTTATCTACTGAAGTTAGGACTATAGTTTTTTTCTTAAATTCGTCGTTGAAAAGCGCAGACTCTAAATTCATTTTCCCTGGGTCTCCCACAACAATACGAATAGGACACTTTCCTTTAGATTCAACACTTCTTATCGTGAGTTTAGGGTCATCAGAGTTAAGAGTATTTCTACCAACCATGACAGCATCATAATCAAAGCGCATCTGATGGACGACCTTTCGAGATTCTTCGCAGGTGATCCATTTTGAGACTCCATTAGATAAGGCAATTTTACCATCCAAGCTCATTGCCATCTTAAGATGTATGTAAGGAATTCCAGTAGTTATATACTTGAAAAAAGATCTATTTAACTTCTTTCCTTCGCTCTCAAGAATGCCAACTTCAACTTCAACACCAGCTTCTCTTAATAATTTTATCCCTTTTCCACAAACTTTTGGATTCGGATCTAAGTTGGCCAATACAACTTTCTTGATATTCTTTTCGATAAGTAAATCAACACAGGGAGGGGTTCTTTTGTCTGTATGACAACAAGGCTCAAGATTACAATAAAGAGTAGAACCACTCACGTCGACAGTAGCACTCTTAATGGCCACAACCTCGGCATGATCAGTGCCGGCCCTTTCGTGAAAACCTTCTCCTATGACCTTTCCGTCTTTAATAAGAAGCGCACCGACCAAAGGATTTGGAGAAACTAGTCCTCTGCCTCTTTTGGCCAAATTAATGGCCTTCTCCATGTAAATCTGGTGATCTATACCCAAAATTTCCTCCGATAAAACGTCTTTCTTCTACCTTGTCTAGCGTCAATAAACAAGAAAGAACCATAACCTTGGAAAAATTTAACTCTGTAACATATTGATTTTAAGTGAAGTGCTCTTCTTCAATTTATTTAATTAGGTTTTAAACAAAAATGAAGAGTTCGAATAAAAAAGGGCCCTGATCAGGGCCCTTCATATCTTATAAATTTCCTAAAAATTACGCTAGGAAGATTGAAATAAGAGTAAAGATAACTAGTGATTCCATAAGAGCTAGACCAAGAATCATTGGAGTCATGATCTTATCAGCAGCAGATGGGTTTCTAGCGATACCTTCAAGAGCTACAGAAGCAGCACCTGATTGAGACTTAGTACCAACAGCAGCAGCAAAAGCAACAGCTAGAAAGTAAACAGCAGCTTTGATTGTTGAAGATTGAGCATCAGACCACCCTTCAGCGAAAGCTGGAGTAGCAGCAAAAAGTGTAGCAGCAGCAAAAACTAATTTTTTCATTTTTTTTCTCCTTTAAAGAAATATATTTAATGATGGGCGTGCTCATCATGATCGTGATGAGCAACTGCCAAGCTTATATAAACCATTGATAGAACCGTAAAAACATAGGCTTGAATAAAACAAACTAATAAACCTAATAGCATGGCCGCTATTGGAACAATAAGAGGGGCCAAGTCAGAGAACTGTACTAAGACCAAGTGGTCACCGTACATATTTCCTCTAAGCCTTAGTGCCAATGAAATAGGTCTAATAAAGTTTGAAATTATTTCGATTGGAAAGATGAGGATGGCCATATACCAAAGTGGTCCAGCGAAGTGCTTTAGGTAATTGATAAAACCAACTTCTCTTGCTCCAACAAAGTTATAATAAATAAAAGAGAATACCCCAAGTGCAAGTGTTGTATTTAAATATTCTGTTGGAGGAAGAAATCCAGGAATAAGACCTATGACGTTTGAAAAAAGAATTACGATAAAGATTGTAGAAATAAAACCAAAGTACTTATCAGCTTCTTTCTCTCCAATTACGGCCTTACATTGAGAATAAATAAACTGTCCATAAAGCTCACTTAAGTTTCTTAAAGTAATTCCTTTATCAGGAATAACAGCGTTGGGAACTTTGGCCATTCTTGTTCTATAAAGTAAACCAATTGCTATGAGTACTAATCCTACAAAGCTATAGGTAATAATGTATTCTGCTATATGAGTACCAAAGAGGTTTTGAATAGTGCTGATCCAGGTAAATCCGCCGGCAGCATATAAGTTAGCAGAAAATAATAAAGTTCCTAACGAAAGAATTTTTTTCATTCTTTATCCTAATAAAGTGTGTAATCGGCTCGGTATAGTTAACTTATTTGACTCGATTTGTATAGTTTTAGGAGATGTCTTTAAAGCCTCTAATGCTTAAAGTAAGAACAAAGATAAGGATGACATAATTAATGATAGGTAAAATAACATGCTTTCCCATAAGGGTGTAAGCAAAATAGAACCCTGCGAAAAGTATAAGAAACTTTCCTAAAAACAAGAGGATAACTTTTGTGTTACTTTGCTTATGCTGCGATTTATCACGAGCATTTAAGACAAACGCCCTGACCCCTTGCACCAAAAAATATTGATTAGTTAATGTCGCAGCGAGCGCAATTAAAATTCCATATATATCATTAAGGCCACGAGAAAATGCCATAAAAATAGAAGTTGAAATAATTAATAATGGGATATAGCGAAACCAATTAATCTGTACCATCTTCACCTTTTTTCTTTACCAAGAAAGTGTATCGGACAAAGAGGAAGACATAATTAAAAAGTACGACAACAAAAAGTCCCCAGCCGAGCTTTCTTGAAAAGATCTCCATTTTAATTAATTCCATTGTTCCCCATGCCATAAAAAGAATGGCCGATGGAAAACTAAGCGCAAGACCTACAATTTGTATCCATTTTTTTTCAAATTTCAAATCTATCTCTTTCTAGCGATTCTCCGATTATAAACCGCATTTAATCTATTCTGAACTACTTCGATATTAGGGTACTCCCCTAATATTGAATAATAGAGATTGTAAGCACTTTTAAGTTCCTCCATTGTTTCATAAGCGTTGGCCATCAAAAATATTGTTTTTACAACCTGATCTCTTCTTTTTTCCATGGAAATATATTTTTTCCAATATAAAATCGACTCTCTCCAATTTTTTTGAAGATAATTAATAAGGCCTAAATAGTAGCTCGATTTAACAAAGTAATCAGAGTTTTCAACTGCATTTAGTTTTTTAAAAACGGATTTACTTTCTTCAAAGTTATTTAGTTTGAAGTGAGAATAACCAAGTTTAAATAAAAACGTTTCATACTTATCTAATCTTGGAACAAACTGAGATAATTTTTCAAAGCTTTTTTGTGATCGATTAAAATCTTTTAAAAAATCTAGTGATAAATTAGCTATTTTTTCTTCTGCTTTAACAGTCCAAAAAATATCATCTGAAATCTTTGTGACACTTTTATAATAATCTAAAGATTTTTTAATTTTACCAAGATGAATTGAATAAATCTCACCTAACTGGAAATAGATTTTTATTTTTATTTCATTACTAATAGTTTTTTTTAAAAGATTTTCATACTGAAGAACGGCCTTATTATAATTTTGTTCTTTAACATAATCCTGTGCTTTTAAAATCTCTTTATGATACGTTGGTGTAAAATCACAAGAAACTAAAAGCAGCAGAATAAATAATAAATTAGCTCTCAGATAAATCTTCATCTGTAACTATTCTCTCGACGGCAACCACTTTTTCTCCACTCTTAAGTCTAATGACTCTCACTCCTTGTGTGGTTCTACCTAATAACGAAACTCCATCCATATTAGTTCTTATGACCTGACCTTTGTTGGTTATAATCATAAGACCGTCTTTATCAGTAACTGGTTTTATTGAAATGATCTCACCGTTTTTATCCGTAAGTCTCATGGCCAAAATACCTTTACCACCTCTTGTTTGACGTCGGTATTCTGAAGCACTCGTTCTTTTCCCGTATCCATTCTCTGTAACAGAAAGTATCTCTACGGAATCATCGATAATCTCCATACCAATTATTCTTTCTTTGGTATCTAAACTAATTCCTTTAACACCTTGTGAGACTCTTCCCATTGGCCTGCAATCACTTTCTTTAAATCGAATTATTTTTCCTGAAGAAGAGCAAAGAAGAACATCTTTTTCACCATCAGTAACTCGGACATTACAAACACTATCGCCATCTTGTACTTTAATTGCCCTTAAACCAGTTTGTTTAATTCTCTTATAATCACTTAAGTTTGTTTTCTTAACGAGACCCTTCTCTGTAGCAAAGACAAGATATTTTCCTTCACTTTCATCTAAATTAGGAATACAGATGATTTCTTTTATTTTTTCACCTGATGGAACTTGAATAAGGTTCGCTATATTCCTACCTTTAGAAGTTCTTGTGCCTTCTGGCACTCCATAAACTTTTTTAGAGAAAACAACTCCTTTTGTAGTAAAGAAAAGAAGAGTTGAGTGTGTATCAGCGACGAAAATATCAGTAAAGAAATCATCATCGTTTGCAGCACCCTTAACACCTGTTCCACCTCTTTTCTGAGTTTTATAGGTATCCATGGCCATTCTCTTTATATAGCCTTTATGGGTTATCGTAACGATTTGATCTTCTTGTTTTATAAGGTCTTCAATCTGAATGTCATCGTTTTGAGCAATAATATCAGTTCTTCGAGTATCACCATATTTTTCTATTATTTCTTCAAACTCATTTCTAATAATGTCTTTGATTCTATTTTCATCAGCAAGAATATTTTCAAGCTCAGCAATAAGCTCCATAACTTCATTATAGTCTGCAATGATCTTATCTCTCTCAAGACCTGTTAGTCTTCTTAATTGCATATCTAAAACAGCTTGGGCCTGAATATCAGAGAGTTGATATTTTGAGATTAATTGCTCTTTAGCCTCGCCTGGCCCTTTAGCCTTTTTAATCAATTCAACAATAGCATCGATATTTTCAACGGCCGTTTTTAAACCAAGTAAGATATGAGCTTTAGCTTCTGCTTTTTTAAGATCATAAACAGTTCTTCGAATAACGATTTCCCTTCTATGGTCTAAAAAGCATAATAACTGCTCTTTAATATCCATAATTTTAGGAATCCCATTATTAAGAGATAGAAAAATTATTCCAAAAGAAACTTGAAGCTGAGTATTTTTATAAAGTCTATTTAAAATGACATTGGCCATCTCACCTTTTTTAACTTCAAGTACTATACGAATACCAAGCTTATTAGATTCATCACGGATATCACTTATACCTGTAATTGATTTTTCATTAACAAGTTCTGCAATTTTTTCAATAAGTTTAGCTTTATTAACTTGGTAAGGAAGCTCATTTACAACAATCCTTTCACGATCATTTTTGTGAATTTCGATATCTGCTTTTGCACGAATCTGAATAATTCCTCTACCCGTTTTATAAGCCTTTTTAATCCCTTCACGTCCTATAATTGAACCAGCCGTTGGAAAGTCTGGCCCTGGAATAATGCTCATTAATTCTTCAACAGTTGTTTCCCTATTATCAAGTAAAGCAATAAGACCTTTCGTTATTTCACCAAGATTGTGAGGAGGTATATTAGTGGCCATACCCACAGCAATACCCGAAGAGCCATTGACCAAAAGGTTTGGCACTTTGGTAGGTAGAACAGTTGGCTCTTGAAGGGAGTCATCATAGTTAGGCTGCCAATCCACCGTTTCTTTTTCAAGGTCTTTGAGTAATTCCTCACTCATCTTTTGCATACGGACTTCCGTATACCTCATGGCCGCAGCATTATCTCCATCAATAGAACCGAAGTTTCCTTGTCCATCTATGAGCTGATATCTCATTGAGAAATCTTGTGCCATTCTTACAAGAGTACTATAAACGGCCGAATCACCATGCGGGTGGTACTTACCAATAACATCCCCAACAATTCTAGCAGATTTAAGAAATGGCTTATTGTGAACATTATTAAGAGTATGCATGGCATAGAGAATACGTCTATGGACTGGCTTTAATCCATCTCTTACATCAGGCAGAGCACGACCAACGATTACTGACATCGCATAATCAAGGTAACACTCTCGCATTTCATTTTGAATTAGAATTGGTTCTACATTTTTATTTTCTGTCGTATCGTTCATAATTACCTTTCAATTAAATACTGAGGTTTCTCACATTAAGGGCATTTTCTTCTACAAATTGTCTTCTTGGATCAACCTGATCCCCCATAAGTACGGAGAAAACTTGATCTGCCTCGATAGTATCCTCAATATTGACTTGGAGTAATGTTCTTTTTTCTGGATCCATGGTTGTTTCCCAAAGTTGATCAGGATTCATTTCTCCAAGTCCCTTATATCTCTGAACATAAGCCCCTTGCTTTGCGTTTTCTATAATAAAATTAGAAAAGTCTTTGATACCTTCAAAATTTCTCGTTTCTTTCTTATCAGACTCAACTTTAAATTGAGCTGTACGATACCTTTGAATTCCTTCAAATTTATTTTTTAAATCTGCAAACTCTGCTGAAGAAAGAAAGTAACTATTTAGTTTGAACCTTTTTGTTCTTGCTGATGTTTGTACAGTAATTTCAACTTTCTCAGCATCTTCGTACTCTTCATCATTTACAATATTGAATTCATATTTCTTAAGTGACTCATTTTCTAATAAACTAAAATGATTATTAAGTTTATCAACCTCTGCTCTAAGAAGTTTTTGATCTTTTAATATCTCAGCACTTATTTTTGAATTTTCTAAAATCTCTTTTAAAAGAGCAGTATCAAAGTGAATATCATAGTTATATAATTCCGTATTATAGGACCTATATTTAGTGATAAACTTTTCAACTTCAGTTGAAGCTAGTACTTCTCCACCAATAGAAATAACCATATCTTTTACTGAGTTAGAGACAAGAAACTCTTCTAGTTTTCTCTCGTCTTTAAGGTACTTCTCAACCTTTCCTTTTTTATACTTAAAAAGAGGTGGTTGTGCGATATAGATATGCCCTTGTTCTATCAGCTCTGGAAACTGTCTATAAAAAAGAGTTAATAGTAGAGTTCTAATATGCGATCCATCAACGTCCGCATCCGTCATAATAACAATTTTATGATAACGAAGTTTTTTAAGATCAAAGGAATCCTTACCAATACTTGTTCCTAAAGCTTGGACAAGCATTCTAATCTCGTTGTTTGCCAGCATTTTGTCATAACGAGCTTTTTCAACATTTAAAATTTTACCTTTAAGAGGAAGAACTGCCTGAGTTTTTCTATCTCTCCCCTGCTTAGCAGAGCCACCAGCAGAGTCACCCTCAACAATATAAAGTTCACAAAGGGCCGGATCTTTTTCCTGGCAATCGGCCATTTTCCCTGGAAGACCCGTTACATCTAAAACACTTTTTCTTCTTGTAAGCTCTCTAGCCTTTCGAGCAGCTTCTCTTGCTGCTGCTGCATCTATAGATTTTTTAATGACAGTCTTGGCCGTATTAGGGTTTTCTTCCAAAAATGTTTTTAAAGCATCGCCAACTAAAGAGTTTACGATACCTTCAACTTCAGAGTTTCCAAGCTTTGATTTAGTTTGACCTTCAAACTGAGGCTCTTTGAGTTTAACAGAAATAACCGCTGTTAATCCCTCCCTCATATCATCACCTGATAACTTTATATTCGCACCTTTCATGAGGTTATTATCTTTGGCGTAACCTTTTAAAATTCTTGTGAGTGCTGTTTTAAAACCACTTACGTGCACACCACCTTCAGGTGTAGAAATATTATTGGCATAACTTGATAAAACTTCAGAGTATGAATCAGTCCACTGCATAGAAACTTCAACTTCATATTCTTCTTTAGATTGAGCGAAATAAATAACTTTTTTATGTATTGGATTTTTCGCCCTATTTAACCATGTTATATATTCCTGAATTCCACCAGAGTAATGAAATGTATCTGTTTTCTCTGAGCGTTCATCTTCAAGAACTATTTTTAAACCCTTATTAAGAAAGGCCATTTCTCGAAATCTATTGGCCAAGGTTTCATAATTATATTCATGTGTTTCAAAAATTTCATTATCAGGTTTAAAAGTTACAGCAGTTCCCGTTTCTTCTTTATTTTTGAGATCCCCTAGAACTTTAATTCCATCAACTGCTTTTCCATACTGGAATTCAAGTTGATGTATTTTTCCTTCTTTTTTAATGACAAGCTTAACCCATTTTGAAAGAGCATTAACAACTGCAGCACCAACACCATGAAGACCACCAGAAACCTTATAGGCCCCATCATCTTCATTAAATTTTCCACCTGCATGCAGCTTTGTATAAACTAATTCAGCTGCTGAAATACCTTCTGTTTGATGTAAACCGACAGGTATCCCTCTTCCATCATCTATAACAGTTACAGAGTTATCCACATGGATAATCACTCTTATTTCAGAGCAATAACCCGCTAACGCTTCATCCACAGCATTATCTACTATTTCATAGACACAATGATGCAAACCTCTTGAGGTTGTATCACCGATATACATACCTGGTCTTTTACGAACAGCTTCAAGACCTTCTAAAACTTTAATCTTATCTGCTGTATAATCTGTTGATACTTTTGAAATATTAGGTTCTTGATTTTCCAATGAAACTCCTTCAAACATTTTTTACCTTACCCTCAAGAACTCTTATCTTCTTGGCCATCGTTAGCTCTTCTAATTCTCGGGTCAGGTTTTCGTTTGCGGTAGTGATAAGGACCTGAAAATCTTGTGACTTTAGATACCGCACTAATTTTTGCCAACGTTGCTTATCGAGTTCACCTGAGACATCGTCTATTAGAACTATAGGGTACGAGTTAAATTTATACCGAAAGAGGCCAATATAAGCAAATAACAGGCTCAGATAAGCCATTTTTTGTTGGCCGAGAGAACAGTATTCAATTGAATTGAAGCCATCAAAAAGAAGCGTATAGTCATCTTTGTGGACACCATAGGTCGTTATTCTTCTTTCAATATCTTTTTCTGTATTATTTCTATATGCATCATAGATTTGTTTTTCTGTTAAATTACTGCACCGACTTTGAAGTTGTGCTTGCAAATGATGCTCTTCGGAAAAGATTTGTTTAAAAGTCTGAGAAAATGTCGAATCTATTTCTTCTAAAAACTGAATACGAATATCAGTTAAGAGCTTAGAATATTTCGCCATTTCTATATCAATGGCCTTTAGTTGAGCTTGAATCATCCTGTCTTTTCCAGAAAGAAGATTATTTCTGAATCTTAAGGCCTTTTGATAACGGTTTAGCTGTCTTTTATAGACAGGGTTAATTTGTGAAATATTAGTATCCATCCAGTTTCGTCTAAATGAAGCTGTTTGAAAAAAACTATAGGAGTCAAAAGGATTAATAAAAACTATTGGAATTGGAGTCTTTTTCTTAACGGCCAAGTTATCCTCATACCAATAGCT
>Ga0055584_100006297_pt1 | contig 11640 bp, 10 predicted proteins | sample OSDHelmetaG_FD_58716 | JGI IMG/M metagenome (GOLD analysis project Ga0055584, IMG submission 58716) | Pelagic marine sediment microbial communities from the LTER site Helgoland, North Sea, for post-phytoplankton bloom and carbon turnover... | ecosystem: Environmental > Aquatic > Marine >...
AGAAGAATCAAATATAAGTATTGAAGAAGTAGATTAAATAATATTTAGACAATTAAATTATTTTTAATAAAATTGATTTAATCATAATATTTATAAGTATAATATATATATATATTATGATTATTCCAGTTAAATGCTTCACATGTGGTAAAGTTTTGGCAGATAAATACTTATATTATCAAAAAGAGGTTAGAAAAATTAAAGTATCTAAAAATATTGATAATGAAAAAGTAATTTATTTAGATGAAGATAAAATCAAAAAAACCCCTGAAGGTTTAGTACTAGACCAACTAAAACTATATAAAATTTGTTGTCGTCGTCATATGTTGACCCATGTTGATATAGAATAATTTATAAAATTTTAGATAATAGTAAAATTTTATAAAATTTTAAATTTTTTAAATATATATATTTTATATATGCCTAGAAAAACACGAAAAAAAAGAACACCAAAAAAAAGATTTAGAAAAAATAATAAAAAAACTTTATCGCGTAGAAAATTAAAATATTATAAAAAAAAATTCAAAAAATTTACAAAAAAATACAGAAAAAAAATGAAAGGAGGAAGCAAATTTACATATGGATGTAAAAATCCTCAAAATATGGGGAAACTTATTACAGGATATGCTAATAACACGAATCCTTTTTTACCTGATCCAAAATTATTAAACTCAAATTTACGTGTTCATAATTTACAAAAAGGAGGAGGTGTAATGTATGATTTTGGTTTAGGAGATTTATTATTAAATTATCAAAAAGCAACAGATTTTGGTAAAAATCTTTGGCACAGATATAAAGGAAATAAAAAAGAAGTCTCTGCTGATACTACACATCAACCTGAGTTAAGAAAAAATATTCCATATGAACATACAACTGGCGATCTTCCTGAATTTTACTCACTTTCTGCTACAAAAGCAGCAAAAAATACAATTGTATAAATAATTTCTTTTTTTCACAATATATATTAAATGAAATTATTAAATGTTTTTAAACAAATGTGTACACCTGCACAAATTTATTTTGGTATCTCTTTTTTATCTATTTTATCAATGATGATGCAAAATATACAAGATCCTAATTCTTATTGTTGTGGTTTAGTAAGAGCAGAAAGTCCTGTAAATAATATAGTTTATTTTGTATTTAAAATAGTGTATGTTTTTATTTGGACATATTTACTAAATTTATTATGTAAAAAAGGTTACAAAACAATGTCATGGGTTGTATTGTTGTTACCATTAATTGGTATGTTTATTTTAGTTGGATTGGTTTTAATTTCTCTCCAAAGACTTTAATTTATAATTTATAAATAATAAATTATAGATTACTTTGTTTTAAAAAAATGATATGAATATATTATAAATGAATCATTCAGAAATATCCTGGAAAATTATTGATAAATTTTTTAATGATAATGAACATATATTAGTTAAACATCATATAGATTCTTATAATAACTTTTTTTCTACAGGAATTAAAGAAATATTTAAAGATAGAAATCCTATACGTTTTTTTAAGGAAATTGATAAAGAAACTCAAGAATATAAATATGAATGTGAATTATATTTAGGTGGAATAAACTGTGACAAAATTTATTATGGTAAACCAATAATTTATGATGAAACAGTCGATGAAATAGATAGAGCACATTATATGTACCCAAATGAAGCACGTTTAAGAAATATGACATATGGGTTCACAATACATTATGATGTTGATGTTAAATTTAAAATACTTATTGAGAAAAATGACGGATCAACAGGAATGGATAAATTTGTAGTTCATGAAGATATCATTGTATTAGAAAAAATATTTTTGGGTAGATTTCCTATTATGTTACAATCAAACATGTGTTTATTAAAAGGTCTTGAACCCAATGCCCGCTTTTATATGGGTGAATGTAAAAATGACCCAGGAGGATATTTTATTATTGACGGAAAAGAAAAAGCAATTGTATCGCAAGAAGGTCGTGCTAATAATATGCTTTATGTTTTAAAAGACATAAATGAACTATATTTATATAGTGCTGAAATTAAATCCGTTAGTGAGGATGCATCAAAACCTATTAGAACTTTAGCAGTTAGAATGATAAGAGAACAACCAAGTAAAACAAATCATCAATTAGTTGTAAGTGTACCACAAGTACGAAAGCCTGTACCTCTTTTTATTGTTATGAGAGCATTAGGAGTTATTTCAGATAAAGAAATAATTACAACTTGTTTACTAGATTTAGAAAAATATGAAAACTATATAGATTTTTTTATACCATCAGTACATGATGCTGGAAGTATTTTTACTCAAAAATCAGCCTTACTATACATTGCAACATTAACTAAAGGTAAAACAATAAATCATGTTATGCAAATTTTAACAGATTTTTTTTTACCTCATATCGGTGAAAGAAATTTCAAAACAAAATCTTTATATTTAGGTTATATAGTAAAAAATTTACTAGATGTACATTTAAACGTTAAATCTCCTACTGATAGAGATAGTTATAAATTTAAAAGAATTGAAGTTTCAGGTATATTATTAAAAAATTTATTTAGAGAATATTATAAAAAACAACAAGATAATATTTATTTAAAAATAGATAAAGAATATTTTTACAAACATAATCAAAGTTCATATCAAGATTTGGATTTTAAAAATTTAATTATATCTAATAAAGAAGCATTTTTTAAAGAAAGAATTATTGAAACAGGATTTCGTAAAGCATTTAAAGGTGATTGGGGCTCCGAAGCACATACAAAAAGACCTGGTGTTGTTCAAGATTTAAACCGATTATCTTTTTTTGGATTTTTATGTCAAATGCGTAAAACAAACTTACATATAGGGGCTGATGGTGCGAAGGTTGTTAAACCCCGTTTATTGCATTCTACACAATTTGGATTACTTTGTCCCATACACTCACCCGATGGAGGTAACGTTGGATTACATAAACATTTGTCAACATCTACACATATTACTAGCGGTTGCTCAGGTAGACCTTTAATTAAATATTTAAGAAATATAAAAGAAAGTGGTATCAAATTATTAGAAGAATGTTCTTATGAGTATTTATCTAATTCTACAAAAATATTTATTAATGGAAATTGGATAGGTTGCACTCATGACCCATTAAAAATTGTAACAATTATGAAATTACACAGAAGAAATAACTTAATTGATATTTATACTAGTATTCATTTTAATATAAGACAAAATGAAATAATAATTTGTTGCGATTCTGGTAGACCTATTCGTCCCATTTTTTATATTATGAATGAAGAATTAAGTTATCAAAGACCAAATATATTAGAAAAATTAACAAATGATAACATATCATGGCATGAAATTACAAGAGGTTTTAACAATAATAAAAAAGAAAATAGTTGTGATATAATAACTCCGAAACAAGTTGAAAGATTAACAGCAAATTCTAGTATAGTAGAATATATTGATACACAAGAAGCAGAAGGTATTAAATTAGCACATTCTTCATTAGATAAAGATGAATATATTAAAAATAGAATTACACATTTTGAAATACATCCTTCTTTACTGCTAAGTTTTATGGCTAATCAAACTATTTTCCCTGAAAATAATCCATATCCAAGAAATGCTTTTTCTTGTGGCCAAGCAAAACAAGGAGTTTCTTTATATCATAGTAATTATCAAATACGACTAGATAAAACATCTTATGTTTTAAACAATGGACAAATTCCATTAACAAAAAGTAGATATTTAGATTATTTAACAAATGAAGAACATCCATATGGTGAAAATGCTATTGTTGCTATTATGTGTTATTCTGGATTTAACGTTGAAGATGCCGTTATTATGAATGAAGCAGCACTTCAAAGAGGCTTATTTAGAACTACATATATGAATACATATGAAACACATGAAGAAATAGAAAAAGTGGCCGGATTCCAAATTCAAAATAAATTTATGAGTCATAAACAAAATAATATTATTGGTCTAAAACCTGGTTATAATTACGATCTTTTAGATGAAAAATCAGGATTAATAAAAGAAGAATCTCAAATCAATGAAAAAACAATTTTAATTGGACGTGCAACAAATAGTTTATCACAACCAGATACATATATTGATTCATCTATAGGACCAAAAAAAGGACAAGTTGGAATTGTAGACAAATCTTTTATGACACGTGGACAAGAAGGAAAACGAATTGCAAAAGTTAGAATTCGTGCAGAGAGAATTCCAAAAATAGGAGATAAATTTTGTTCAAGAGCAGGGCAAAAAGGAACTATAGGACTAATTTTAAGAGAACAGGATATGCCTTGTACAGCAGAGGGTATTCGACCCGATATAATAGTTAATCCACATGCTATGCCAAGTCGTATGACTATAGGTCACTTAGTAGAAACATTAATAAGTAAATCCGCTAGTATTTATGGTGCATTTGGTAACTGTACTGCATTTGAAAATAAAGGTTCAAAACATGTTGAATTTGGTAAAATGTTAACTCAATCAGGATATCATTCTTCTGGTAATGAAGTATTATATAATGGTATGACAGGTGAACAATTAGAAGCAGATATTTATTTTGGTCCTACATATTATTTACGTTTAAAACATATGCCTAAGGATAAAATTAATTATCGTGCACGTGGTCCTAGAAATGTTTTAACACGTCAGACTGTGCAAGGAAGAGCAAACAATGGTGGATTACGTATAGGAGAAATGGACAGAGATTGTTTAATTGCTCATGGTATGACCCACTTTATAAATGAATCTATGATGGTTAGAGGTGACCAATTTTATATGGCTATTTGTAATATTAGTGGTTGTATTGCAGTATATAATGAAAGCAAAAATATTTTTTTAAGTCCACATGTAGACGGACCATTAAAATTTGTAAATACAATTGATAATGATATAAATATTATGAATGTAAGTAAGTTTGGTAGAGATTTTAGTGTTATACGAGTACCATATGCTTTTAAATTATTGATGCAAGAATTAACAACTATGAATGTACAGATGAGAATAATAACAGATAAAAACGTTGATCAAGTTTTATCATTAACAGGTGGTTCATATATAGAAAAAATGTCAGGATTAAGTATTGATAAAGTAACAAAAGTTATACAAAAAACACTAAAATCAAAAATCTCTCCATCATTAGTTAAAGAAAAAACACCTACAGAAAAAGAACAAAATTCATCTGTATTACAGACTATTTCTAGAGAAGATGATATAGTAGGATATGAAGGTGTAGATACATATATGCCACAACAAGTAGATGATCATGAAGAAGGAACGTGGAATTGGATGACACAACAAATAGAAGTTAATGGAGAAGAAAGTCCTGCTTTTGCTGTTAGTCCAGAAAAAGATGATTTTGTTACTATACAAGGAGAAGGCGATACATTATTTAAAGTATTAGGTATAGATGAAGATGATGGAGAAGTCGTCGTACAAAATTTAGAAACAAGCGAATTGCTTAACCGTGAACCTAGTAAAGTAACTGTACACGTTCCTCCTGTGCAAGGATACGCAGAAAATAGTCCACCACCACTTTACGGAGAAAATAGTCCTGATTATATACCAAAAAGCCCTGATTATTCACTATATAGTCTTGAAAAATCACCAGATAGTTTTGATTGGGAAGAAGAAGCAGAATATGGTATGGATTTTTCAGGACCCCCAGCAGAGTATTATAGAGATTCTGACTCTGATTATTTTGAAAAAGGTATGCAAAAAAAATATGGAGATAATTGGAAAAGTATTGTAAGTAAAATAGATGAAAAGTATCCTAATAGAAAACAATTTGATAATAGCAGTTTATTACAAACAGTTTTTAACAGAGCAGAATTAGACAATCTTATTGATAAAGATAAACAAAAAACATTAGGAATAGATGAAGAATCTAGTGCAATGGTTGATATACTAGGAGAAGTTCCAGATGATACTGGAGAGAAAATTATTACAAAAGTTGTAGAAAAAACAAATAATAAAGGATTAGAAAAATTATCTGCAATAGAAGAAGATTCTAAGGAAGAAGAAGAAAAAGACAATTCTAATATCAAATCTGTAACTTCACAATAATTAAATTGAAAATTATATTAATAATAGATTCTATAATATTAATATAATGAGTGCGAAAACTATAAACAGTCAAACAGTATCTAAGATTTTTAAATCTAGAAAAATAATTTTAGAACAATTAAGTAAACTAGGATACGATGTATCTGATTATGATAATTTTAGTATTAATGAAATAGCAATTCTTTCTAATAACAAACAATTAGATTTACTTCTTAAAAATCCAAAGACCAATAAAAAAGTATTTGTTAAATATCATTTAGGAACAAAACTACGTAACAACCATGTTTATGATTACATTGAAGATTTATTTATAATTGATTCAAATGACGATGACGAAGATACTATTTTAACAAAAAATGATGATTTAATTATTATTACAAAAGAAAAATTAAACGATAATCTTACAAACTTTTTGAATATTTTGTATAAAAAAGATGGATATTATGTTAATGTATATGATTATCATAGATATCTGTATAATATTTTAGATAACGAATTACAGCCTGAATTTAATGTACTTTTAGACGAAGAAAAAGAAGAAATAAAAAAGAAATATAATATCTTAAATGATAAACAATTTCCAGAAATTTCCAGATTTGATCCAGTAGCTGTAATTTTTGGAATACGTCCAGGACAAGTTTTTGAGATAACACGTTCAAGTCCAACGTCTATAAAATCAAAATATTATCGAATATGTATATAAGTATGTCAATGAACGAAAATATATCTTTAGAACAACAACTAAAAAATTTAAAATATAGATGGAGTCAATCAACTAATAAGTATATTATACATTATCCAGATTATAAACTAGGATTGGATAGGTCACAATATAATAGAGCACTTGCACAAGTTAGAACAACTTATAATGATATGGCTATTTTAAAGGCTAATTTAGATGGAAACATTAAATCCAATACTTCTAATTTAGAAGAAAAAGATAAAAAAATAAAACAAATAAAATCTAAATTTGATAATGAATATACTTCATTACAAAGTAAATTAGGAGAAAATAAATCTGCATTACCATTTAAAATTCAAAAATATGATGAAAATAGTAAAAGTTATATATTTTCTAGTTTTTATACAATTTCAATATTTACAATGGCTTTTTTTATTTATAAACAAATAAATATGGAATAATGTTTTCTAAGAATATGTATATATGTTTCAACAAGGAAAAAAATTCAAAAAATATCAAAATAAATATAACAAATTAGTAAAATCTAAAAATTTAGAACATATTTCATTAGGTAAACTAAATGTTGTTAATAATTTAAAATATAAAAATTATAAAACAATAGAAGGATTTTCAGGAGAAGATAAAGTAGAAGAAATGAATGAAAAAGAATTGAAAAAATTAGAACTTTTAGAAAAAGAATTTAATAATGACATGGCAGAATATTTATCTAAATACAAAAAATATTTAGAAGAGTTACAAACTAGACAATCAAGTAGTAAAACAATATATAGAAATAAAGTTATAAAAGATACAAATGGTACATATTATTATGTAAACAGTATGGGTGTAGCCAGACAATTTACACCTGCTGCATGGACGGGAAAAGATAGTTCATGTCCTGATGCATCTACAACTGTAAGTGCACAAGAGTTTTCAGAAATAAGTTTAGGGTCTTTTATGGGTATTGGAGAAAAATGTGGTCCCGGAGGATATAATGCTTTAGATGCATCATCAGGAACTACAGCATGGGTAGATACTTTAGGATTTAAACATTTATACAATGATTTTAGAAATAAACATTCTAGTTGTCCATCACAATCTCAAAGATTAACAAGTGTACAATTTAATGCTATACCTACTGGTAAATCATTTGGACGAGATGATACATGTAATATTGTTAGTTTAGATTCGCCTTTATATGACCAACTTGTAAATTTGAATTCTAAATTAATGAATAAAGTACAAGAAATGAATACAGAAGTTGACTCACTTAAGAAAGATGATGTTGCTTTAGACAAAAATATAGTAATACAAAAACAAAAATTAATTAATCTTTATAATGAATTAAAAAAAGAAAAAGAAAAAATTAAAAAACTTAAAACAAGAAATGCTACAATAGATTCAGAAACAAATGAACTAATTTTAGATAGTAACGCAATACAATTTCATCATTTAATATGGATGGTTGTAGGTGCAACATTTGCAGCATCCGTAATTATGTATTCTAAACAAAATTAACTTTTTTATCTATATATATTAAATAAAATGGTTTTTACTCAATTACTAGAAAATATACAAAAATATTTTACCGTAGAAAAAGATGAAAATATAAAAAAAAATAGAGTTCCGTTGAACCAATTATCACAGGGGTTAACTTATCTTCAAAATAAACAAAATAAATTTAATGCATTAAGTAAAAAATCTCTTTTAATGGAACAGTTTGATACAACTAAATTAGACGATGTTAGTCAAAAAGAATTGGTTATTTTAGAAAAACTAAAAGGTGATTATAATCAAAAACTATCGGAATATAGTCAATCATATAAAACCTTTATGGAAAGTTATTATAAAGCCACAGAAGATGTAGTTACATGTAAAGCAGATTGCGATGATAGACATCGACCAGGTACAAGTTCATGGAGTTTTAGTAGGACTGCATGTAAAGCAGGATGTGATTTAAAAGGCCCTTATATTTCAGAATGTAAAGATAACTATAGAGGTTCCAGAGTTAATAGTCAAAAATGTGATACTATTACAAAAGGTAAATGTCAAAACGGTAATGTACTTTTAGGACAAGATAGCACTGTTACTAGTAACAATTATGCAGACAGTAATGATGTAACTATTAAAGATGGTTGTTGTGAGTGCGGAGGAGGTATTGGTGGTCCACCTACATCAGAAATAAATGCAAAAAAAGTAAAAAGTTGTAATGATGTAGAAACTGCGCTAGGTTATGCTAGAGGTAAAGCAAATTGGGCAGTTAATAGATGTCATCAAGCACGCGTTAATTCTTTTAATACAAATAAAAATTTATGGCAAGAATATAAAAAATTAACAGGACAAAATGAAAAACTAATTGAATTAGCCCAAAATATATTTGATAAAATTCAAAAATTAAAATCAACTGACAGTGATATTAATCAAAAAATTAAAGATGAAGAAATACATTTAAAAAATCAACTTGCTTTATATGAAAACGTTTATGCTGAAATCAAAGGATATGATAAATCTAAACAAGTAACGGTTGAAGGACAAGTTGAAGATAGTATTTTAAAAGAACAAAGTCAATCATTACACCTTTTGATTTGGTTAGGTTTAGCAATTTTAACTTTAACAATACTTATTCAAAGAATGAAAAAATAATTATATAGATAAATTATATATATAATTATGGCTAATATGTTTCAATCTAATAATATACAACAAAATACAGACGGAGGTTCATTAACTGCGGCTCAAAGAAATCAGTTTAGTGGGCAACGAGTCGGATTATTAAGTGATAAACACGAAGATACTATTAAAAATATTAAAGATTTACAAGAATTGGAAAAATATATGTTTCAAAATTTACAATCTTTAAATAAATCATCTGCTGGTTCTGTTCAAGAATCTGATATTATAAAAAAAAGAATAGAAGAATTAAGCGCTATGAGAGTTGCTTTATTTTCACAATTAAAAAATATGTATAAAGATCAACAAGTTCAAACTGCATCCAGCAGAGGCAATTTGGCCGACCAATTAACAATGACAAAAGTTATTGATAATGAATTGACAAACGCTCAAAAACAATTAGATTCTTTAGAAAAAGAATACAAAAATAAAAAACGTCTTGTTGAACTTTCAGGATATGAATATGATAGATATTCTTCTCATAAAAATATTTTAAAAATTATTGTTTATGGTATTTTAGGTGTTTTGACAATTGTTTATCTAATGTCTTTTTCATGGTTTCCTGCATCAGTTGGAATGTTATCTATTTGTATTATTATTGCTATAGTATTAATTGTTATTGGAAAACGTATGTTAACAAATTTCACACGAACAAATCTCTATTGGAATAAATTTGCTTTTGATAAAAAACTTCCACCCGACGATAGTGGCGCAGAAGGTAAAAAAAATAATTGGTTGGACCTTTTTGCCACATCTTGTGAAAATATTAGAGATACAGCAACAGATGCAGCAAACAAAGGATTAGGTATGTTGAAGAATGAAATGGATACACAATCTAGATTAAATGTTCAGCAAAATGCTCCTGAAAGTTTTACATCATATGTTGAAGAAAGTGAACCAAAAAATTCAGAAACATTTCACAACATTTTTTAATTTCTATGTATTATATATTATACAATATGAATAATATACAATTATCGTCCGCTTTACAGTCCATGCAAAAAATTCATAATCAATTTAACAATAAAATGTCTTTGAGTGCTGAACAACTAAAAGCACAAAAAATTCAAAAATTAAGAAATGAAATGATTACAGCACAAAATAAAATGCAAAATTCTCCACAAGAATATGAAAAAGCGAAAAAAGAATATTATATGGAGTCAAAAGGTTCTAATTATTATTCTAATATGGAAAGAAAAAAATACGAGAATGAAGCCAGAGGTCATGTTAATAATTGGAATAAAGATTTAGTTGGTAAAATTTACGATAGTGTTACAAATTCTATTAATTTTTATAATACTCAATCATATTACAAAAATAATGTAGATGATGTTTATAAAAATTATGACAGTGAATTATCTAATATTAAAAGAAAAATTTATGATACAGAACAAACAAAGAATGTTAATGAACGAATGGGACAATTTTATAATAATAATACAGAATTTGTATCATGGTGGAATTATTATTTAAAAATGTTTTATTATTTTTTAATTGCTTTCTCTGTTTTTATTTTTATTTATAAAAAACAATTTCGCAAAATTAAATTTTATATATTTTTCGCAACTATTCTTATGTTTCCTTATTTACTTAATAAATATTATGGTTTCATCATGAGAACATTTAGACATTTTAAATTAGATAATGTTTATTTTATTTTTGTAGTTACTATGATGTCTGCTATAAGTTTCTTAACATTTATTAGCAAATTTCCATTTAATTAACATATTGCTCTAGCAACAAAAAACATACCTACAAGGCCTAAAACAAATCCAAAATGATAATTAAACTGCATTGTTTTATATATCTTTAACCATGCATCTCTTTGTTTTTCTGTTGTTAAATATTTTGCCATATAATCTGTTTTGGGATATAAAATATAATAAAAATAATTTGTAGTAAATGAAATAGCCAACACTTGACAAATATTTGTTAATCTATTTTGCTTTGATTTTCTATTATTTAAATATAAACTTGCAACAGAAAGAACAAATCCTAGTGCAAATCCTTGAAAATATATTTTTCGTCTTTCCTGTACAATAAATTTATAACGAACTTTATTCTCATTACTTAATGTTTCTAAGTAAGGTCCATGTAGTGCTTTTTTATCAGTTAAAAAACATACAAAAATACTCGCACAAATAAAAGCCCCTGCTATAATACAATATGTTTTACACACCATATATATTGTATTATAATATTTTATTTTACTCACTAGTTGACTCATCTTC
>Ga0055584_100006298_pt1 | contig 11639 bp, 4 predicted proteins | sample OSDHelmetaG_FD_58716 | JGI IMG/M metagenome (GOLD analysis project Ga0055584, IMG submission 58716) | Pelagic marine sediment microbial communities from the LTER site Helgoland, North Sea, for post-phytoplankton bloom and carbon turnover... | ecosystem: Environmental > Aquatic > Marine >...
GAGGGGACCGGCTCAGCCATGGCGCGTTTGGCTACCTGCACTTGCGCGTATAACTCCCTGCCTTCAGGGAGGTCAAGCGCCCCAGAATTCTCTAAGAGATCTTGAGCTTCAGCAATGCGATAGCGCTCGAGCAACGACGTGACATAAATATACAGCGCCCTGCTTTCGCCTAACTCATATGCGACGCGTAAAAATGGAAATGCCTCGGTATGGAATTCACGCAGATAAAAGGACGCTCCCCCGTAGAAATACATCAATTCAGGGTCTGCATTGAAGTCGGTCACGTGCGGTTCCAAAAGCCTACGCACGGTGAGGAAATCGCCAATTTCAAAGGAAGCACGAGCCTCTTCCACAATCCCCTGCTCGTCTGTTGACAAGCGCTGTCCGAAAAGCAATCCTGAACAAGCAAAGCATGATCCAATGAGTAGTATTTTCTTGAAGCACTCTACCATTTTATTGAATCAGGGTAACATCTCCCACTTTGGTAAAACGCTCTCCATTCGCATACTCTCCCCTCACCTTCCACACATAGACATCCTGCACGCACATGGCATTTCGGTAATAACCGTTCCACCCTTGATTCACATCATGCGTTTCAAAAAGCAATTCACCCCATCGATTAAAAATGCTCAAGGTGAAATTTGAGGAGGAGACCCCACTAAAGATAGGAAAGAAGATTTCGTTGTCGAATGCCCTTGGATCATACATTTCATCACTGGGCCCATTAGGATTCGGCGTAAAGGCATTCGGAACTTCCAGGACACCCGTTTCAATAGCGCGCACAGGTACCTCACTATAAGCTGTATCTGAGCACCCAAGATTGGTGTACGCCACCAGCCAGGGATAAAATTCGCCCGACTCCCCATATTGATGCTGTGGGCTAACGTCCTCGGATGTGTTACCATCTCCAAAATTCCACAAATAGCCATCCGCATATTGAGAATAATTGATGAAGGTCACCGGCTCCAATGGAATGTTCACCTCGTCTGGTGTATGTACAAAGTTGGCTAATGGTTCAGGGTTCACTCGGATAGCATTCAGAATTTCTTTCGAATCAATTTGTCCGCCAGGCCCTAAAACAGTCAGTTTAACGGTGTAAACACCCGGGAATTGATACGTGTACAATGGATTTTCAGCTGTACTGGTAGCGCCATCACCAAATTCCCATAGGAAGGTTTCTGCATATTCAGACTTGCTAAAGAATTGAATGGCAATGGGCGCGCATTCATCTACCAGCGTATCGAATTCAGCAACGGGTAGCGGTGGCTCGATGAGCACAATTCGACTGATTGTGTCCTCACAATAGGGAGAGGAAGCGGTAAGCGTAACTCGATATGCGCCCCAGGTAGGATAGAGATGATCCGTCGGGTTTTCACCTACCGTATCAGTTCCGTCGCCGAACTTCCACTCGTAGCTCCAAGGTCCGTCGTTGGTCAAGTTGGTGTAACTTACGGTTGCGTTTGGATACGTCTGAGCCGCTGGATTTACCGTAAACTGCGGTTTAGGAGTCGGATGCACAAGGATGTCAAAACTGTCTTGATCTGTACAACCATAAGGAGAGGTGACGGAGAGAACCACCGTGTATATCACATCCATGGTATCGTTGTTGACAAAGGTGTGTTCCGGTTCATCTAGAAAAGAAACTTGACCGTCGCCGAATTGCCATTCATAAAGATTTCCGCCGCTGCTCAAGTTGGTAAACTCCACGTCGAAGGGCGAACATCCCTCATCTATAGAAGCAAATTTCGCGTCCACCCATGGGAATACTTGCATGGATTGTTCTGTCGTATCGGTGCACCCATAATCGTTTTCAACGATCAACTGAATCGAAAAAGTGATGGGATTAGTCGTGAAATTTAAAACCGACGTATCGATGACAGGATCATTATCGATGTAGGGTAAGCCATTTCCAAAACGCCATTGATTGATAGCGTTCTGAGTGCTTGAATTCGTGAATTGGACTTCCTCCTCATGACATGCGGGTGTGTTGTTGATCGTATAGATGGCCGAAGGTTTGGGGAAGACCACCAATTGAACCGTCGTATCATCCGCGCATTGCTCCAAATTCTGCACTTCAAGGTTCACATCGAAGGTGTCGGCCGTATTGGATGTGTTGAGGAAGAAAAGGTTCGGGTTCTGTTGGGTAGAAAACTGGCCATTATCAAAATCCCAGCTCCAATTCACGACATTGACGGATTGGTCTGTAAAATTCGCATTGTAAGGATGGCAAGCAGGTGAAGGAACACTAAAGGAAGCGTCGATCCTGCGATAAACAGCGACCTCGGAGTAGGCAGTGTCAATACAGCCATCGTTCGACGTCGCGATAAGCATGGGTTGGAAAAACAAAGTGTCGTTCGTCCCATTCGCGTAGGTGGAGCTCACAGAGATATTGTTCGTCGTTTGGGTTTGACCATTGTCATAATCCCATGTATATGTGGTTCCTCCTGTAGAGGCATTTACAAAACTCGCCGTGTACGGTTCGCACCCTGCTTGGGTCAGCGGGGTAATACTCGCCGTTGGGTTTGGAAAGACTTTCACATCCCCTTGAACGGTATCAAGGCATCCAAATGGCGATGTAGCGATTAGCTGCGCCGTGAAAATCTGACTGTTCGTCGTGTTATTGTAATAAGTATGGGGCGGGTTAGGTCCCGTGGCCGTGTTGCCATCACCAAAATCCCAATTGTAAAGCACCGCCCCCACGGCCACTGGAAATTGCACAACCAACGGACTGCAACCAGAGTCAGGGACAATCTGAAAATTAAAAAGTGGCTCTGGATATACCGTGATTGTCTGTTCAACACTGTCTACGCAACCATTGGGAGCGGTTACGAATAATTTCACCGTATAATTCGTGATGAAGAGGGTTTGGTTTTCAAAGATCTTAGACGGGTTTTGCAGCGTACTTCCTGTAAAATCTCCAAAATCCCAAAGCCAGGAAACAGCGCCGGCTGAGCTATCTGAAAAATTAACCTCGAGGGGGGCACAATCCAGCACGGCATCAGAGGAGAAAGAAGCAGCTGGATTTCCCAAAACAGTGATGGTGTCATACACCGTATCGACACACCCAAAGGCACTTTGCGCAATCATTCGCACTACAAAAGTTGTATCGGTCAATGCGCTGTGTATGAACGTATGGCTCGGAGAAACAGCCGCACTAGTATTGCCGTCACCAAAGGACCATGCATAGGACACTGCTCCTACAGAAGTATTCGTAAAAGCGACTGTGAATGGCGAGCAAGCCACCGTATCCGACGGTGTAAAACCTGCATTCGGCTTTGCCTCAACAACGATGGTCTGGCTAACCGAGTCCTGACAATATGCGGTTGCGGCGATAAGGGTGATGGTATAGGTTCCCGAATCGACGTATATGAAAGAAGGATTCTGCAAGGTTGAGGTGGTATTGGCAGTATCGCCAAAACTCCAAAGCCAGGAATTCACTGGACCGCCGTATCCCACTGTGGTGGAATCGACAAAGCTGGCCAGGGCATCCTCACAAAAATTTTGAAGTCCGAAATTCACCAGTGGTGTATCGAACACTTCAATGATAGCCGTGTCGGAAGCACTGCACCCGTTGTTGCTTGTAACTACCAATATTACTTGCGTAGGCCCTTCGTTGGTGTACATAATCGGAGGTGGGTTCTGAAGGGTGCTGGTATCTCCATTTCCGAAATCCCAATAATAAATGCTGCCGCCAAAAGATGAGTTGATGAAGACAGCCTGCAACGAATCACAGCCAGAGGCCGGAGATAAGCTAGCAGAAGCCGTTGGACTGGGCAGCACTTCAACGTCAATGGTGACGGTATCATCACAAGACTGGGTTCCTCCAACAATATTCGTGACGAGGGTGACGGTATAGTTACCAGCGGTTCCGTAAGAGTGACTGGAAGTCGCTCCAATGGCTAAAAATCCACCGCCATCACCATAGTTAATCAAGGTTTGATTCCCGCCGGTACTTGTATTTGTGAATGTGATGGGCGTTCCCGTGCAAGCACTGTCAGCACTCGCTGTCAATCCGGCTATCGGCGCTTCTACGATTTGGATAGTAATAAAAGCTGTGTCGCGTCCACACATATTGCTGTCAGCCATCATGACCGTGTGCACCCCAATGCCAGGATAGGCTATATCGTACCCAGGTTTGGCTGGCGGATCGAACGGCGTCCATTCGAAGATGGAATCTTGTCCCGTGCCCCAATAATTTCCAAAATTCCAATATTCGAAGCGTTGAGCTGTGTTTCCTTGGGGGACGCAATTCTTTGCGGTGGTATTTGCAAAATGCACCACCGTATCAGGGTAGCACAACAGCACATTACTCGCCGTAATCTGAGCATCATCCAAGTCATAAATCTGAATAGGATTAAACGAAGCCTCTGTCGGATTCCCAAAGCTGCAGTAGTTCTCTGCAGTGAGGATAACTTCGGTTACGCAATCCACCGTACCTTGAAGATAGGTGTGCGTTATTGTCTCACCCGCATTCGCTGAACCGAACGTCAAAATGGGAGATCCATCACCAAAATCCCAGGTAAATGTCGTATTCTGAGAAACATCGGTGCTACTGTTTAAGAAGATGAGGTCATTGGGAGCGCATGTCTGGGTAACTCCACCTATCGGAATCTGTATAGACGCATTCACCGGCTTCTCCATAACGACCAGTCCCGTAGCGACACAATTATTCGTAGTGTCAGTAATGGTCACTGTATAATTCGCGATGGCCGCAGCATAGGTATGCGAAACGTACGCGGGAGGAATGATCGAATTCACAACAGTGTTTGCGGTTCCATCTCCCCAATTGATGATGGTGTACCCAAAATTGTTCGGAGATTGAACGTAGAGCGTATAAGCACCCCCCGAACAACTGACCCAAACAGGGTTGTTCACTGAATTGCCTTGCCCGTCATAAACGTTGCATTGGCTGCGCGCAATACCCGCGAGCAAAAGCATAAAAAAAATGATCAGGATCCTCCGGATAAGAAAACAGGCCTCGTTCCACGAAAATAAAGGAGTTTCGGCTGTCCCCGACCTGATGGTGCGACTAATTAAGTTTTCCATAACCTCTGATTTTTAGGGCCAATGGAAAGTATTCTGAGAAAGTCTGGGAAAGGGTATCTATATAGACTCTTTCTAGACCTCATGCGTTGCCTTTGATATATTACGACCTGGCGCGTGGAGTATAATTTTCCATACCTTAGTGATTGTACAAAACAACCCATTGGAACATTACGATATCTGTGTAATCGGTGGCGGCCCTTCGGGATACGCTGCTGCGATGCGAGCGATTGACTTCGGGAAGAAGGTGATCCTCATTGAAAAAGGGAAGGTTGGCGGCGCCGCGATCTACGATGGTGCGCTCACTTCTAAAACGACTTGGGAAGTATCTTCCCGTGTAGCGTCCATCAACGAAATGCTTTCTGCCCAAGGGCGCAAGCTTTTCGATCTGGAATGGGACGATGTACAACAAACGGTGCGGGAGGCCATCTTCGACAGAAAGCAACAGTATTCCGCTCATATCAAACTACTTCAGGAAGAAACCTCCACGGTGCGCTTCCGATACGCAAGAGGTTCGGCAACCTTTGAGTCGTCGACAGAAATTAAAATCGTCAACAAGAAAGGCGAAGAAATCATTCATGCTGATTATACGATTATTGCCACGGGCAGTCGACCTCGAAAACTACCGGACATTGAAGTAGACGAGAAGATCATCATGACTTCGGACGGTATACATCACATGGATGACTATCCCAAAAGCTTAGTGATTTTAGGTGCCGGCGTGATCGGTTGTGAGTATGCGACTATTTTTTCCAATTTCGGCAAAACCGATGTCTACCTGATTGATCGAGCTGACCGCATTCTTCCTTTCGAGGATGAGGACATCGCAAAAATGGTCAGCGACAACCTGAACGAAAAAGGCGCCACTATCCACAGTACAGCTAAACTGCTGCGCATGGAAATTGTGGATGGAGAAGTCGAATATGAATTGTCTTATCCGGATGGGAGAAACGAGGTGATTCGTGTTGAAAAGGCGCTTCTATCAGTAGGTAGGATCCCCAATACTGAACATCTCTGTTTAGAAAAAGCAGGCGTTACTGTAAGTGACCGTAATTACATCACAGACAGTGACACCCAAACCAACGTTCCGAACATATACGCAGTGGGTGACGTCTCAGGACACATCGCGCTCGTAAACATGGGAGAGATTGAGGCGCGTCATGCGGTCGAACGAATTGTAGGTTACGAACATGACGATACCGTTTCTTACGACAACATTTGTACAATCATGTTTCTCAACCCGGAAGTGGCGGCAGTTGGACTCAACGAGCAACAATGCGTTGAGAGAGGTCTCGCCATCAAGGTGGTGAAGATTGACTATAGCTGCATTGCTAGAGCCATTGCCATGCGAAAGACGCAAGGATTCTTCAAAATCATTGTGACAGATGACGAAAAGATGAGGATTCTTGGAATGCGTGCCATCGGAGAACACGCCTCAAGCGCCATTCAGGCCATTGGATTGTTAATCAAGATGGATGAGTCCATCGAAGTGCTCGCTGACCTCGTGCATCCCCATCCTTCTATCATCGAAGGAATTCAAGAATGTGTACGCATGCTCTTGAATAAATCCATCTTCAAATCGGCGGTGTTTAAGGATGCTATGCAGTGCTACAGAAGAAAGGCTGAGCACATAGAAGCTCTTCAGGAGCTATAGGCTCTAGTCTTCAAGCGCTGGAACCAGCGTCTTGTCCTCGATGAAGGAGGAGTCGGTCATCGTATGAAGAAATGCAATCAGCGCTTCTTTCTCTTCCGAATTCATTTCTACCCCACCCTTGTACGCGAATTCCATCAACACATCCACGTTTCGGTTGTCGTGTACCCCTTCAGAATAGAAATCAATCACCTCTTCCAATGTCTGGAAACGTCCATCATGCATATACGGAGCTGTGAAAACCAGGTTCCTCAATGTAGGCGTCTTAAACTTACCCAAATCCTCTTCCTTGCCAGTTACTTCCATCAACCCCAAAGGCAAGTTCGCGTCATCATCCAGCCCATTGTTATGGAAAGAATTGTCCGTGGTCAAGACCCCACCATGGCAATGAAAACAGTCCGCCTGTTCACTGTTAAAGATAATCTGACCGATCTGCTCTTGTTCAGTAAGCGCTATTTCCCCTCGCAGTGCTCGATCAAACCTCGAATTTGAGCTGATCAGCGTCATCTCATATTGTACCATGGCTTGTACAACCAATAAAGAATCAATCTCATCAGTGCCAAAGGCCGCATCAAACAAGGTGGGGTATTCTGGATGGCTCTGGAGGCGTATCTCCACCTCCGGCCAGGTCATGTTCATCTCCACTGGGTTCGTAACCGGCTGGAGGGCCTGTGCCTCGCGCGACTTAGCTCTTCCATTCCAAAAGAATTCATTCATCCAAGCCAAGTTGAAAATAGGCATCGAATGAAACGCAGTTTCCTCTCCGGTTGTGCCTATGCTTTTCACGCGTGGATCAGAGAAGGAGCTCGATTGCAAATGACAGGATGAACAAGAAATATCTTGATTCCTGGAAAGGATGGGGTCAAAAAACAACTTCTTTCCCAACGCGACGCCTTCTTCTGTCAGTCGATTTTCATTCTCCAAGAAATAATCCGGAAATCCAGGCGGGATTTCCAAGTGGTATGGTGTTGGCCCTTGATTCGAGTCGGTCAGACTTGCATCCGAAATGCCGACGTCCTTCGCGCAGCGCCAAAGCACCAACAAAAGCACAAACAGACTCAGTATGGCAACCCACCTTCTCATCGAAGGACTTGAACCTTTCTCACGATTCTCTCTGTATTGGTCAGCAAATGAACCAGGTAATTGCCCGATTGAAGAGAGGAAAGGTCAATGGACTTCAGGTCAGTTTGCGGGTATTGGCTCAGTAGCGCCCTACCCATGATATCACAAACGACCACGGTCACCTCTTCCCCATCCAATCCCGATATATACACAGATCCATCGCTTGGATTTGGGTAAAGTCTAACCCGATCCGCACTATTCCTTTCGAGACCCGTTGGGTACCCCAAATAGTAATCAAAGCTTGCCTGGCAGCCATTGGCATCTGTTACTGTCACTTGGTAGTCTCCAACTTCCACCCCGGCGAGCAAAGAATCTTGAGCTCCTGTATTCCAGGCATAATTGTAAGGAGGCACACCCCCACTTGCCGTCCCAGAAACCACGCCATTGCTTCCGGTATAAGGTGTTGGCACGGTACTGACGAAGGAGAACATCAACACATCCGGTTGATGTATATCTACCTCTACTACCGTAGAGCAGGAACTAGCATTGGTAGCCGTCACGAAATACTGCCCAGCCGGAAGATCGTTCCTGACGCTGTTGGTACTTCCATCTGACCAGAGGTAGGTGGAAGCTCCCGTCAACGTTGCACTTCCGTCTGAGCCACCATTGCAAGTGACGTCGGCTTTGCTCAATGAAACTACTGGCCCGGAAGAATCCGAAACAACGCCTTGACCGATCAATGTATCTGAGAGGGCATCTACGACGGTCAACGTATAGGTGCCAGCGCACAATCCAGAAATCGAATTGGAAGTGTCATTCGTGGACCATGCATATTGATATGGCGCCTCACCTCCAATTACCGTAGCGGTTAGCGACCCATCGCAATTGCCACAAGTTGAGGGATCAGCTTCAAAGGCAATCGATACGCATGTGTCAATGACACTCTTCACCGCTTTGAATAGATTCAGTCTTCCACCTGACACTGTAATCGATGCAAGGCTCTGGAGCTCGTCCACCCCTTCACTCAATAGTTTTGTTCGAATGTATATCGCCAGACCACCAGGGTTTCCAGCATAAGCCTGCAGGATGTCTACACATACAGCACTATGCATGAGGCCAACAGCCCCAGCCACGTGAGGTGTAGCCATAGAAGTTCCTGTTAGATTACCATATCCATTACTCGTTGTGGAGAGAATACCTGTACCTGGTGCACCGAGGTCAATCGTAGTAGCCCCATACGCAGCTCCGGGATTCTTGATGTCCGAACTCGTCGTATTGGTCACGCTGAGAAGGAAATTACTGCCACAGGCCGTTGGCACGTCATTTACCACGTCAATATTGACATTCAAATTTGCCGTAGCTCCTGCGCTTAAAATTCCAGCTAACCCCAATGAATCGTACATAGCACACCAAAGAGGATAGTCAGCAGGGTCACCATAATCAACACCAAACGAAGCATTGGTAGAAACGACGTACGCACCTTTATCACCGGCAGTCTCATTGTACATTTTACGCATGTCTAATACATAGGAGTACGCTGCAATCACTGTCGCCTCCAAGGAAGAGGAACCCGAAATCGGCATCACCTTCACGTTCCAATTGACGCCTACCACCCCGATTCCATTGTTACCTACCGCACCGATTGTTCCGGCTACATGCGTACCGTGATTACTGAAGGAAGGGGTTCCTGAATTGGTATAGGCATTCCATCCATTCACGTCATCGATGTACCCATTGGCATCATCATCAATACCGTTACCTGGAATCTCGTCTCTATTGACAAAAATGTTTGCCTCAAGGTCCTCATGATCAATGGTAAACCCACCGTCGATTACTGCAACAACAATCGAATCGCCCAGTGCATTGGTTCCGCCCGTTGTTAAATCCCATGCCGGCAAAGCATCCACATCCGCTGTTCCCGAACCGCCATTGGTCCCGTCGTTGTTCAACGCCCATTGATCCTCAAAAAGAGCATCATCGGGGACATTGCGCTGGACCAGGTTGGTGTGATTCAACTGAACAACCTGGGTTGAGGCCATTCGCTCCGCCTGCAAAAGAGCTGCCTCGTCCGACATTTGGGCTGGGTCGAAGTGAACCTTCCATAAATTCATCGATGCCGACAAGCGCTGACCAGCCTGCATGGATGTAATTCCTATTTCGTGAAATTCATCGCACCATGCGTCCACGTCCACCTTTGGGTGAATCATTACAATGAGTTCACCTGGAACGTGATGTTCAAAGCTCTTAATGTGCTGAGATAAAATTCGCGGAGCCATTAAGACTAGCAAACAAAAAAGAAGTAATGTTCTAAAACGCATCATACTAGATTATAAGACGAAAATCGTAGAATTAAGTTGAATTTTAGCAAATGGATTTTCCGCAACCCTTTCTCGTTTATAAAAGTTCGGCCGGCTCAGGAAAGACCTTCAACCTTGCCAAGGTTTATCTGTCCCTCATCTTAACGACTAAAGACCCCCACTATTTCAAGCGTATTCTGGCCATCACCTTTACGGTGAAAGCGGCCGCGGATATGAAGGATCGTATCATCACCTACCTCTCCATTCTCGCTGGGCATGAAACCCGAAAGAGAGGCGACGCCCAGTTCATGCTGGATGCGCTGAAAACAGATACCGGGCTCACTTCGGAAGAAATCAGGGAACGAAGTGGTCAACGCCTGCATCAAATTCTTCATCAATATGGTGAATTCAACATCGTAACGATCGATAAGTTCTTTGCCCGCTTGGTTCGCTCCTTCGCAAGCGACCTCAGCCTTGCCCCCGATTTTGAAATCCAAATAGACCGTTCGATGTTCATAGACAGGGCGGCCGACCTGCTCTTCGAAAAGATCGGGAACGATGAAGATTTGACCTCTCTGATTCTTCAAATGTTGCGCACTCGATTGGCCGAAGACCGTTCGAATAACGCAGACGACGTGATTGAAAACGCCTGCCAATCCTTGCTTTCGGATGAATTCTACTTTGCTCGATCGACGTTTAAATCGTGGAAGCCCCAGGCTGTTTTCGAATTAAAAGAGCAACTGGATAGAGATGCGAAAGTATTGACCGAGGAATTCATTGCTCCCTCCCAACGGGCCATGGGCATTTTCAAAGACAGATCCATAGACGCCAAAGACGTATACCGTGGTGCTCAAGGCATTCATACCTACTTCAGGCGCATTGCCAATGGAGATCTTAGCAAGGTTCCACCGACCAGTTATGTGCTTGCTACCATTCAAGAAGACAAATGGATGAGCGGCACCAAGAATCCCTCGATTGAAGACGTCAAAGAGGAGTTGAAACAATGCTACGACGACACGCTGTCTTTGATGCCTGTGTACCATCACCTACAACTGATCAATGCATTGCGGCAAGAAGTGTATGCGCTCGGATTTTACAGTGCACTGGAGGGCATATTTGAATGGATCCGCGAAGAAGACAACATTCGTCTACTCAGCGAATTCAACACACTCATTTCAGACCAGCTGCAGGAGGAGCAAACCTTCTTTTTGTTTGAGCGCCTTGGGACTCAGTTCAGCCACATCCTGATCGATGAGTTTCAGGACACTTCCGTTTTACAATGGAAAAACCTCCTTCCTCTGGTGGAAAACAGCTTGTCAGAAGGGAATACTTTTTTGATCGTCGGCGATGCAAAACAATCCATCTACCGATGGCGTAACAGTGATCCCGAGCAATTTGTGAACCTCCCCAAAGTAGACCACCCTTCATCGGGTCTACTAGAATCGATGTTCAAGGAAATTGTATTGGATCGAAACTTCCGGTCCTCAAAGCAAGTAGTCGATTTCAACAACCGCTTCTTTGATCACGCCCATCGATCCATGCTCTCTGAAGCACACCGAGAAACCTATAGCGCGCTTGAGCAACAT
>Ga0055584_100006299_pt1 | contig 11639 bp, 10 predicted proteins | sample OSDHelmetaG_FD_58716 | JGI IMG/M metagenome (GOLD analysis project Ga0055584, IMG submission 58716) | Pelagic marine sediment microbial communities from the LTER site Helgoland, North Sea, for post-phytoplankton bloom and carbon turnover... | ecosystem: Environmental > Aquatic > Marine >...
TCCTAACTCCAGGCGAGGTTTTTTCGCTTGTGGCCGACACCAGCCCAGCTAAGACGCGAGACAAATCCGTGAGCAAGCGGCGTTTAGTCAGCCTTAATTAGCATTTCAGCCGCGCTTTTTCGCACGTCTATGCAAGCGCAGTAGCTCACAAGCCAAAAAAAAGCCCACCTTTTTGGGGTGGGCTAACATAGTCAAAACCTGAGGAGGAGGAGGGGGTTTTAACTCGTTGCCGGGGTAGTGTTCCTACCGCACCGGCAATGATGTAATAATATGGGCGTAACTGTTACAATAACAGTTACAATTTTTTCAAATTCCTTACAGAACAGTTGGCGCTTCACCATGACAGTTGCACGCACAGAAACCTTCAAGTACGACCAGGTGTCACGCTACATCAACGAGCTGATCGAGAAAGGCGACCTCAAGCCCGGTGACAAGGCGCCATCGCTGCGCAAGCTCAGCAAACAGCTCAACGTCAGCATCGCGACCATCACCCAGTCTTACGTGAACCTTGAGGACCAGGGGGTGCTGTCGGCAAAACCGCAATCCGGTTTTTATGTCAATGACCTCGCCAGCCAGATCAACGACATTGCCAAATCGGCATCAGCGCCGTGCCAGGCGCGGCGGGTGCGCTTCGGCGAACTGTTTGAAGAAGTCTTTCGCAATGCCAACAATCCGCGCATCACCCCTTTTGGCACATCGAATCCATCGATGGATTTCATGCCGGTCAAGTCACTGACGCGCGCGACGCGCAGCATTATAAGCCGTTATCCGCAAAAGAGTATGGATTATCTGTTCCCACCCGGGGATCGCAAATTACGGGAGCAGATCGCAGAACTCTACGCCCAGACGCACACTCGCGTCAGCGCCAACGACATCATCATCACTTCGGGTGCGACCGAGGCATTGTCCATCAGCCTGCGCACCGTAGCCAAGCGTGGTGACATCATCGCGGTGGAGTCACCGACCTATTTCGCTGTGCTGCGTATGATCGAACAGATGGGCATGCTAGCGGTTGAAATTGATACCGACCCGGTCACCGGCCTCAACCTCGAGGCGCTGGAAGAAGCCTTCGACACCATGGACATCAAGGCGGTGCTGGCCTCGCCCAATACCAGCAACCCGCTGGGCTGCCAAATGCCGGAAGACAACAAACGCGAGCTCGTCAACCTGATGGCCGAACGCGACATTCCTCTGATCGAGGACGATGTATACGGCAGCATTTACTTCGGCGACAAGGCGCCCCGCCCCGCTAAATCATATGATCTCAACAACCTGGTGCTGAGCTGTTCGTCTTTCTCCAAGACGCTGGCGCCAGGGCATCGCGTGGGCTGGGTCATCGCCGGGCGTTATCGTAAAAAATTCCTGCAATACAAATTTGCATGGTCGTCGGCAACCTCTTCGATTAACCAGCTCGCGCTGGCCGAGTTCCTGAGCAGCGGGCAATACGAACGTCACCTCGTACGGTTACGTATCGCAATGCGCGAGCAGGTAGAAAAGGGACGTTACATGATTGCGCGCAATTTCCCCGAGGGCACCAGAGTGTCACACCCCCATGGTGGCAACGTGCTGTGGGTGGAAATGCCGGAAGGCTGCGATTGCATCGATATTTTTAACAAGGCGCTCGAGCACAACATCGGCGTTACCCCGGGGATATTGTTTTCGGCGACACGTCGTTTTCGTAATCACCTGCGCATCAACTGCGGCTTTCCGTGGAACGAAGCCAATGTCAAGGCCCTGAAAACGCTCGGTCAGATCGTCTCTAACTGCCGCATGGACCACTAGCCCGCCTGCTGTTCTATCACCTCGCTTAAGCTGAGCCACTCTTCTTCGATCTGCTCCAGCTGCCTGCTCTTTTGCGCCTGCGCGGCAAGGCTCGCGTTGAGCTGGTCGCGATTTTCGGCCTCGTAAATCGACTGCTCACCGAGTTGCTGTTCCAGGCTGGCACAGGCGGCAGTCAGTGACGCCATCTCCGTTTCGAGCTTCTTCAGCCGGTTCTGCTGCGTCTTGAGTTGACGCCGATCCGGTAGCTTGCCAGCGGCCACAGCCTGGTCTGCCGGCGTTGCCTTGCGCCGCGCGAGCCAGGCCGGATAATCATCGAGATCACCATCGAAGGTTTGCAGGCGACCACCATCGACCAGCCACAGATCGTCACACACACTGCGCAGCAAATGCCGATCGTGAGATACCAGGATGACGCTACCTTCAAAACCCTGCAACGCCTGGTTCAACGCCAGACGCATTTCGAGATCAAGGTGGTTGGTGGGTTCATCCAGTAATAACAGGTTGGGGCGCTGCCAGATCAACAGGGCCAGCACCAGGCGTGCCTTTTGACCGCCGGAAAAGTTGGCGATCGGTTGCAGCACTTTTTCACCCCTGAAATTAAACCCACCTAGATATGAGCGAATTTCTCGCTCGCTGAGTTTCGCATCCAGACGCTGCAGGGTCAGCAAGGCATTCGCTTCCGGATCCAGTTGCTCGACCTGGTGTTGTGCAAAATATCCGATCCGCAGTTCCTTTGCCCGCGTTAGCTGGCCGCTGAGGGCTGGTAGTTCGTCAGCCAGCAGCTTGATGAAGGTGGTTTTACCCGCCCCGTTCAAACCGAGCAAGCCAATGCGCTCGCCGGGAATCAGTGAAAAATCGATGTTCTCCAGCACCGCTTGATGACCGTAACCAGTGCTGACCTGCTCCAGCTTGAGCAGCGACGTGGGTATTGATTTTGGCGCTCGAAACTCGAAATGAAATGGCGAATCAACATGTGCGGGGGCGATCAATTGCATCCTTTCCAGCGCCTTGATGCGGCTTTGCGCCTGGCGCGCCTTGGTCGCCTGCGCACGGAATCGATCGATGTAAGATTGCATGTGCGCGATGCTTTGCTGCTGTTTCTGATGTGCCGCCTGCTGTTGCGCCAGGCGCTCGACACGCTGCACTTCAAAGGCAGAATAGTTACCGCGATAAAGATCGATGTGCTGATTTTCGATATGCGCCACACAGTTCACGACCGCATCAAGGAAGTCGCGATCGTGCGAAATCAACAAAAGCGTCCCCGGGTAGCGCCGCAACCATTGCTCGAGCCAGATCACCGCATCCAGATCGAGGTGATTGGTCGGCTCGTCGAGTAGCAGCAGATCGGAGCGACACATCAGTGCGCGCGCCAGATTGAGTCGCATTATCCAGCCACCCGAAAACTCGTTCAGCGGTCGACGAATATCCGCCTCGCTGAAGCCAAGACCCGCCAACAAACGCGCCGCGCGACTGGTTGCCTGATAGCCCTCGATTTCCTGCAGGCGCTCATGACAACTCGCGATCAGCATCGGCTCTGGCTTCGACTCAGCCTGTTGCAACTGCGCCTCTACCCGCCTGAGCTCTGCGTCACCATCGATAACGTATTCAACTGCAACACGCTCGCTCAGAACTGTCTCTTGCTCGACCCAGGCCAGCGCCCACTGTTGCGGCATCGAAAAATCACCCTGATCGGTACTGAGCTCCCCGCGAATCAATGCAAACAGCGACGACTTGCCGCAGCCATTAGCACCGGTAATCCCGAGCTTCTGCCCAGGATATATTTTCAAATCGACGGCTTCAAACAACAGCGTCGACGAACGGCGCAGCGCGAGCCCATTGAAACTAAGCATACCGAACTAACCGCTGGCTGATATTGAACGTCTTGTTGCGCACCTATTACTTACCTTTCACAAAATGCTGTAAGATACCACTCTGGGCCCCGGGACGTTACCCTGAGAAAAATAATGAATCTAGAAAAGTTCTATAGCCTGGAAGGTTCCAGACTCTCCTTTACCCGCCAACAAGCCAGTGATTTCGCCAAGTCGGTGGCCGGCGATTTTAATACCATTCACGATGTCGATTCCAAACGATTCTGCATCCCCGGGGATTTGCTGTTTTCGGTCATAATCCACCACTACGGCCTGCGTCAGACCATGGGATTTTCATTTTCGGGCATGGTAAGTGAGGACGTGACACTCATTTTACCCGCTGTCAACGCCCGTGAGATTTCCATCTACGATGAGAATGACAAAAAATATCTCGACGTCTCCAGCGATGGTGCACACAGCCAGAACGCGGGACTGATCAATTCGTTGACCCGCAACTACGTTGAGTTTTCCGGCCATACCTTTCCGCACGTGCTGGTGCCGTTGATGCAACGAAACAACGTCATGATCAATACCGAGCGGCCCTTGGTCATTTACGATCATATGCGCATTTCGCTGGATACTCTGGACATTGATTCGGTGGAGCTGAAACTAACCGACAGTAAGGTCAGGCTGTATGGAAAACGTGGCGATGTCGCACTGAATTACGACCTTTGCTGCAACGATGAAACCGTTGGCAAGGGCCAGAAAAAGATGGTTTTGAGTGGCTTGCGCGAATACGATCAGGAGAAAATCGACGCCCTGGTGGAGAACTACAACGCGCGCAAGAGCCGTTACGTCAGTAACGCCGCACAAAGCTGATATAACCGCCAGACTGACTGCCAGTCTGGAGCCGGATGCCGATGAAAGCGGTGCTATCGACAAAAATATCGAAACGCACACCGTGACTAAACGGGTCTTCCAGTTCAAATGCCGCGCTACCGTTAACGTCGCTGATGTCGCCATCGATATCGGTATAACTGGTGAAGGGCGTGATCCGTAGATTGTCAATGCGAAAGCTCGCCCCGATTTCCGCGCTGACCTGACTCCACTCAATTTCAGCGCGATCGCCTATGACATTTTCACGACCGTTGTAATAACCATAACTGAGCAAGCCATCCAGTGAAAAAGACTTGCCTAGCGGGAAATCCTGGCGCAGATAGATTCGCAGATTTTGCGTTTCGAATTTCGTCGTTGGAGTCGTGCTATCACCGTCAACGCGTATACCTTGGTAGCCAAAGCTACCACCCACGGTTAAGCCACTCTCGACGCGTTCTTCGATCTGCAGGCTGAGCGAGTTGATTTTTGCGACGCGTTTACCATCGCTGAACTCCCAGTCCGAATCGAGGTCGGCGATCTCAAACGCCACCCCGGTATAATCCGCCCTGGCAAGGCCGAGGCAGCAGAACAACAAAAGAAAGAGACTAAATCGCACCGGCAATGGCCTGCAAACCGCTCAATCCTGTGACTGGGTAGGAACGCCTGGCGACCGGGGATTGGCACAACTGATTATCGATATAATGCCTGGCCGCCTGCAACATCGGTTCAGATAGATCCCCAAAAGCCTTGCGGGTATCATCACCGACAGCACATTGTGCTGCGATACCACTGAAATAATCACCCTCACCATCGACATTGAAACTCGCGAAATTGACGGCCAACAATGTCTGCTCGCAGAAATTGACGGGAATCATCCCGACAGGCTTTCCACAACTGGTTCCACCGATTGTAGTCACCCGATTGAGATAAGGCTTTAGCGCAGCAACAATCAACTCACTTGCTGAACATGTCATTTCAGTCGTTATCACGGTTAATTCATCGAGAGCCAGTGTATTCGGCTCGGGTCGCAGATAATAGTTGAGATTTTCGGATGAGTATTTGTCGTTAAAACGCAGCTCGACAAACAGGTCCCGGTTGGGGACTGTCGTGCTGCGGATATAACTCGCCAGGCTGCGCGCGACTTCAACACTTCCGCCGCCATTGTAGCGCAGATCCAGAATCAACTGATTAACCCCCAGCAGCTTGAATTGCCGAAATACCGCATCGAGTTCTGCGACGGATGTGCGCAGAAAACTGTTGAATACCAGGTAACCGATTTGATAGGGGTCGCTGTCGATCACTTCACTGTGTAAAACCGTATTGATTGTCACCTTGCTCTTATCCAGGATCAGCGTTTCAACCAGGCCCGGGTTTCGACGCAGCTTTATGGTCAGTGGCACGCCGATCCGCGGAGCACCAAAAATACTGTCCCAGGAATTAGCCGCAATGATGTTTGCCACCGCCTGTCCGTTGAGTTCAAGGATTTCATCCCCCCGCAAAATGCCCGCCATCCCGGCGGCAGACTGTTGATAAACAAATCGGACCCGCACCGAATTGGCAGATTCGATACGGTATGAAAAACCGTAGCCAATATAGGTGCCATCATTAAACAGGTTTTCATACTCGGATTGTGAGGTTATATAGGAAAATCGGTCATATCGCTCGTAGCGCAGATAGTCGAGGATTTGCTGTGGCGAAGTAAAACGGTCGTAGTCGACCTGCTCGGGAACCTGTTGATACCAATAGTAGCGATCCAGCATCTCGTTATGCACAAACTGGTTGCGCTGGGTTACATCGCAGCTGCCACTCAAACTAGCACCATTATCTCCACCGTCGGAGCAACTCGCGAGCAATACAAGCAGGGACAGGACGAAGCCGAATGAATACTTGTGCCGGTAACTATAACTGAAAGTCGTCACCCACCGGCCCCATCGCTAATCAGTGCGGTCTGCGGGCAGCACACCGATCCGTTTCAATTGCTCCGGATCGCTGATAGCCGCGCATTCACGGGTAATCCAGTCACCGACTTCGGCAATGATAGCTTCCGGCTTTTTGCCTTCGGGCTCCACCGGCGGGCCGATCACTACGCGAATCGTACCCGGCCATTTGATCCAACTGTGGCGTGGCCAGAACTCACCGGCATTATGCGCCACCGGCAACACCGCATAACCGGTACGCTGTGAAACGATGGCGCCACCGAGTTTGAATGGTTTGGTCTGCATTGGCAAAACCCGCGTACCCTCCGGAAACATCGCCAGGATGCGACCCTGGTCCATGCGCTGTTTGCTTTCCCGAATCAACTGGTTGATCGCCTTGCGCCCCGTGCCACGATCCAACGCAATCACATTCATCGCCTTTAGCGCCCAGCCGAAAAACGGTATCCATGTCAATTCACGTTTCACTACCCAAACCATCGGCCTGAAAAATCGCTGAATCGCTATGGTTTCCCAGGTCGAGCTATGCTTGCTCATCACAATGAATCCATCCTCGGGTATATTCTCCATTCCTTCGACTGTGTATTTTAGCCCACAGGTAATGCGTAAACTGGCGAGCGAATAAGCGATCCAGAAATTGACGATGCCCATGCGAAACCACAGCGGCATATAAAAAGTGAGCGAAGCAAATGTCGCGCAAACCAACACGCCGGGCAGAAAAAGTATCCAGAATAAAGTTGATCGTATGATCAACCAGACTTTATATATGGGATTCACCACGGGGCGGTCCTATTTACGCCGCAGGGTTTCACGAACGAAGTGAGCCAGATCATCGTATACGGGAACATCGAGCGCTTCGGGAAAATGCTGCATGGTGTACTCGCCGTTACCAGTACGCACCAAAACCGGTTTGGCATTGGCCATCCTGGCCGCCCCGATATCACCGATGTTGTCCCCTACCAACGGTGTTTCGGACAGCTCGACATCAAACTGTTTGGCGATCTGATACAGCAACCCGGGCTTGGGTTTCCGACAAATGCAATTGGATTCCGGCCCGTGTGGACAATAGAATATACCGTCTACGCTGGCACCTCGTGTTGACAGCATGCGTTGCATTTTGGCGTGCATTTTTTGCAGGTCTTCCTCGCTGTAGTGGCCACGTGCAATACCAGAATTGTTAGATGCAATGGTAACCAGATAGCCGGCCTTCTTCAGCCGATTGATCGCTTCGATGCTACCCGAAATCGGGTCCCATCCTTCGACCGTTGTCACGTTTTCCTTTTGCCGATGGTTGATCACACCATCCCTTTCCAGGATTACCATTTTGGCCAACTGTCGGACTCCTTAGTTGAAACGGGGCATTCAGGACTGTATACGCGATAAATCAGCGACTTGCCTGAAACTTTGCAATAGTTCATCAAGGAGTGCAAGCCGGTTATTCTGCAACGCCAGGTCTTCACTCATCACCATGACCTCGTCAAAAAAACGATCAACCGCAGGTCGCAACTGCGCCAACTGTTCGAGCCCTTCGAGATAATCTGCGTTGGCAAACAATTCCGCCACCTCGGTATCGAGTGACCTGAGCTGCTGATAAAGCTCGATTTCAGCACCTTCCTGTAACAGCTTCAGATCGACCAGGCCAACCGCCTGTGTTTGCTTCCTGAGTATATTGGCAATACGTTTATTAGCCGCAGCCAGCGCCAGCGCAGCTTCATGGCCCTGAAATTCCTGCAGTGCGCGGATACGTAAATCACAGTCATATAACGACCCGGGGTGGTCATGTACCACCGCATCGACAACATCAAAGCGAATATCCTGTTCCTGGTAATAGCCCTTCTGCCGATCAAAGATATATTCGATCACGGCGTCGACAGAGGCGCCAGCATCCAGTTCATCTGCATATGCCTCGGCGGCCAGGCGACACAGAATCCTGATATCCAGCGCCAGATCGTTCTCGACAATGATACGTAACACGGCAAGCGCGGCACGACGCAAGGCGAATGGATCCTTGTCACCACCCGGCTTTTCACCGATGGCAAAAATACCGATAAGACTATCCAGCCGATCAGCCAGCGCAATCGCCTGCGCAATCGCTGATACAGGCAAGCGATCGCCTGCGTAGCGTGGCCAGTAATGTTGTTCAATGGCATCGCAAACGCCCGCATCCTCTTCTTGCAGTGCACCGTAGTAACGGCCCATGATGCCCTGCAGTTTGGGAAACTCACCGACCATGTCGCTCATCAGGTCGGCCTTGCACAGATCGGCCGCACGGCAGGTCAGTTGCACATCGGCGCCGATCAGGCGCGCAATCTCTGCTGCAAGACGGGAAACGCGCCTGGTTTTATCGCCAATGCTGCCGAGCTTCCTCTGGAAAACAACCGCATCCAGGCGCGCGCGCATCCGCTCCAGACCCTGCTTGCGATCCTGCGAAAAAAAGAATTCCGCATCAGCAAAGCGTGGCCGTATGACGCGCTCATTACCACTGGCAACTACTTCGGGTTTACGACTATCAATATTGGCGATCGAAATGAAATTCGGCAGCAATCCACCGACAGAGTCGAACAACGCAAAGTAACGCTGGTTATCCTGCATAGTCGTCACCAGCACTTCCGCCGGCAAATCCAGAAAACTGCTGTCGAATTCGCCACAAACCACCACCGGATACTCAACCAGCGCGGTGACTTCATCGAGCAATGCATCGTCGATATCGACCACGCCACCCAAACTCAGCGCTGCCTGCTCCACCAGTTTACGAATGCTGTCCCGCCGCTTTTCGAAGCTGGCGATTACCATTCCACGCTCAAGCAACCGCTTTTCGTAATTACCGGCATCGTCGATTTCCAGTTTACCGGGTGCGTGGAAACGATGTCCGTAGCTATAATTGCCGGAACGCAGGCCGAAAACCTCGGCATCGACGACCTCGCGGTCCAGCATCATCAGCAACCATTTAACGGGGCGCACGAATTCTTCGCTACGATCACCCCAGCGCATTCGTTTGGGCACCGGCAGGGCGGCCAGTGCGGTGGTGACTATCCCCGGTAACAATTCGCGCAGGGTTCTGCCGGACTCAATTGCGCAGAAATACAGCCAGCTACCTTTATCCGTCTCGCGCTGCTCGAGCTGCTCGAATTCGACCCCACAGGAGCGCGCGAAGCCAACGGCCGCTTTGGACATATTTCCATCGGCATCAAAAGCCACAGCAAGTGCTGGCCCACGTTTTTCGATCTGACGGTCTGATTGTTGCAGGGGCACCTCACTCAACAGCATCGCCAGGCGTCGCGGTGTAGCAAACACCTCGACCGACCGAGGGTTGAGTCCAGCATCGTCCAGACCTTTTTGCACCAGACTGGCAAAATCTCCAGCCAGCGACTGCAGCGCACGCGGGGGTAACTCCTCGGTGCCGATTTCGATCAGACAATGGCTACTCATCACCACTTCCCTCGCGCATCAGCGGAAAACCGAGCGCTTCCCGCGACGCATAATAGGCCTCGGCCACGGCGCGCGACAAACTGCGCACACGCAGAATAAATCGTTGTCGCTCGGTGACTGAAATGGCATGTCGGGCATCGAGCAGATTAAATGCATGCGATGCCTTCATGACCTGTTCGTAAGCCGGCAGGGGCAATTTTTTCTCCACCAGTAACTGACATTGGGCCTCACAGACGTCAAACCAGTGAAACAGGGCGTCGGTATCGGCCAGCTCGAAGTTGTAGGTCGATTGCTCGACTTCGTTCTGCAGGTAGATATCCCCATAGGTCACTGTGCCCTGCGGTCCACTACCCCACACCAGATCGTATAAATTATCGACCCCTTGCAAATACATCGCCAGGCGCTCCAGGCCATAGGTAATCTCACCCGACACCGGGTGGCACTCGAGGCCACCGACCTGCTGAAAGTAGGTAAACTGGGTCACTTCCATACCATTCAGCCACACCTCCCAACCCAGGCCCCAGGCCCCGAGGGTTGGCGATTCCCAGTCGTCTTCGACAAAGCGAATATCGTGCACCAGCATGTCAAAACCGAGCGCCGCCAGCGAGCCCAGGTAGAGTTCCTGAAAATTATCAGGCGAAGGCTTGAGCAGCACCTGGAACTGGAAATAATGTTGCAGGCGATTCGGGTTCTCGCCATAGCGCCCATCGGTAGGACGGCGGCTCGGTTGCACATAGGCGGCGCGCCAGGGTTCAGGACCAATCGCGCGAATAAAGGTCGCGGGATGAAAGGTTCCGGCACCGACCTCCATGTCCAGCGGCTGCATGATCATGCAGCCCTGCTCAGCCCAATAATTTTGCAGAGTCTGGATTAGCCCCTGGAAGCTGGTCAAATTGCCGATTGCTTGGGTGGCGGATATCTCGCTCATTTAATTCGTTGGCCAAAAGGCGGGATTATAACCAAATGGCATTTTTTACTCATTCATTTTCCCGAGTTATTGTGTTGAGTTTTGAACCAGTTATGATGTCGGCCATGCAAAATCTCATCGGGCAATGGCTGACCAGCGTAAAGCACTACCTGTTAATGTGCCTCTTGCTATCCAGTCCAGACCGCCTGCCCCACAACCCATTTAGCCTGTTACTGACGGGCTTTGCCTATTTTCTCGTCGGTTTATTGCTGGTGGACGCCGAGCACAGCTACGTGCTGATCTGTGCCCAGATCACGCTGGAGCTTGTGATGCTGGGCCTGATCAGCTATGTCGGACTGAATCTGCGCAACTCGCTGCCACGATTCCAGCAAACATTTTCCGCACTGCTCGGCACAAACGTTATCATCTCCGCGGTCACCATCCCCGCTTATCGATTCGCTACCAGTAACGGTAACTCCGAAGACAATCTGCTGATTTACGTTACCCTGGCCTTCCTGATCTGGAACCTGGCGGTGCTGTCGTTGATATTTAAGCGTTCCTTTGATATCTCGACCCATCTTTCAGCTATGATATCGTTCAGTTACTTTATTATTTTCCAACTCACCGTTATCTGGCTTTTTCCTTGAAGATTTACATTCTCGGCATCTGCGGCACCTTCATGGCAGGTCTCGCGCAACTGGCACGCGAGTCGGGGCATCAGGTCTGTGGTTCCGACGCCAATGTCTACCCGCCGATGAGCACGCAACTTGAACGCATCGGCATTGAACTCGACAATGGCTACGAGGCCGCCACGCTCCCCGAAGACTGCGATGTATACGTCGTCGGCAACGCGATTACACGCGGCAATCCGCAATTTGAAAAGATACTGGAACAGGGCCTGCC
>Ga0055584_100006301_pt1 | contig 11638 bp, 10 predicted proteins | sample OSDHelmetaG_FD_58716 | JGI IMG/M metagenome (GOLD analysis project Ga0055584, IMG submission 58716) | Pelagic marine sediment microbial communities from the LTER site Helgoland, North Sea, for post-phytoplankton bloom and carbon turnover... | ecosystem: Environmental > Aquatic > Marine >...
AAAAATCATATTGAGCAAAGAATGAAAGAAGGAACAAGTTTAGCATTTGCTCATGGTTTAAATATTCATTTCAATTTAATTAATGCAAGAAAAGATTTAGATGTTTTTATGGTAGCCCCTAAGGGACCTGGTCATACTGTTAGAAGCGAATATCAAAAAGGGGGAGGTGTACCTTGTCTTATGGCTGTACATAAGGACAGCTCAGGCAAAGCAAGGGACTTAGCGTTATCTTATGCTTCTGCGATTGGTGGAGGTAAATCTGGAATTATAGAAACATCATTTAAAGATGAATGTGAAACTGATTTATTTGGAGAACAAACTGTTCTTTGCGGAGGTTTAGTAGAACTGATTAAAAATGGTTTTGAAACTTTAACCGAAGCTGGATATCCACCAGAAATGGCTTACTTTGAAACCCTACATGAAGTAAAATTGATCGTAGATCTAATCTACGAGGGTGGAATAGCAAACATGAATTATTCTATTTCTAATACAGCAGAATATGGAGAGTATGTTTCTGGCAGAAAAATAGTTGACAGTAAAACTAAAGAAAAAATGAAAGAAGTTCTTAAAGATATCCAATCGGGAAAATTTACAAAACAGTGGATGGACGAACATAAAGCAGGTCAAAAGAATTTTCTAAAAATGAGAAAAGATTTAGCTGATCATCCAATTGAAAAAGTCGGGAAAGAGCTTAGAGCTATGATGCCTTGGATAGGCAAAAATAAATTGGTCGATAAAGATAAAAATTAACCCAATCTGATCAAAAAAATAAACTGATTTAAGTATAAGTATTTGCAAATTCTAGTTTTAATTGTAATATACTATTCATTTTATGTCTGACAAAAATAGAATAATAATTTTTGATACAACTATGCGTGATGGAGAGCAGTCTCCGGGAGCCTCTATGAGTTTGGAAGAAAAACTTCAAATTTCAAGAGTTTTTGATGAACTTGGAATAGATGTTATAGAAGCTGGTTTCCCTATTGCATCTCCTGGTGACTTTGAAGCAGTAACAGAAATTAGCAAAACTTTAAAAAACTCAGTTCCTGCTGGACTAGCAAGAGCAACAAAAAAAGATATTGATGCTTGTCATGATGCATTAAGACATGCAAAAAAATTTAGAATTCATACTTTTATTTCTACCAGTCCATTGCATATGAAACATAAATTAAATAAATCACCTGAAGAAGTTTTAGAAGCAATTACAGAAAGTGTTACATATGCAAGAAAATTTACTGATGACGTGGAGTGGTCTTGTGAAGATGGAACACGAACTGATATGGATTACTTGTGTAAATCTGTTGAGCTTGCAATTAAAAGTGGAGCAAAAACAATAAATATTCCAGATACTGTAGGATATACTGTACCATCAGAATTCAAAAAAATAATTGAAACATTAATAAATAAAGTTCCAAATATTGATAAAGCTATTCTTTCAACCCATTGTCATAACGATTTAGGATTAGCTGTAGCTAATTCTCTGGCAGGAGTTATGGCAGGTGCTAGACAAATTGAATGTACTATAAATGGAATAGGTGAAAGAGCTGGAAATGCTGCTTTGGAAGAAGTTGTAATGGCAATGAAAACAAGGCACGATTTAATGCCTTACTCTACAAATATTAATACTAAACTTATAAGTAAAGCATCTAAAGTTGTTTCAAATGCAACGGGTTTTCCAGTTCAGTTTAACAAAGCAATTGTTGGAAAAAATGCTTTTGCTCATGAGTCAGGCATTCATCAGGATGGCATGTTAAAAAATAGAAACACTTATGAAATAATGACACCGGAGAGTGTAGGTGTTCACAAAACGTCTTTAGTAATGGGCAAACATTCAGGTCGTCATGCTTTTAAAGATAAACTAAATGATCTTGGTTATGTAGGAGTTACAGATGACGTGATCCAAACAGCTTTTGGAAAATTTAAAGTTCTAGCAGATAAAAAGAAACATATTTATGACGAAGATATTGCTGCAATCGTAGACGATAGTTTGGTGACGGAAGACAACGTAATAAAATTAAAGTCTTTAAAAGTTTTTGCCGGAACAGGTGAACCTCAAAAAGCTGAAATGACGCTAGAAGTTTTTGGAGAAGTAAAAAATGCATCTGAAACTGGAGACGGACCTGTTGATGCAATTTTTAAATGTATTAAAAAACTTTATCCGCATGAGGTAAAGCTTTTATTGTATAATGTTCATGCAGTTACAGAAGGAACAGATGCCCAGGCAACTGTCAGTGTTAGAATAGAAGAAAAAGGAAAAACTACAGTAGGCCAAGCAGCAGATACAGATACACTAGTAGCATCTGCTAATGCTTATTTAGGTGCCTTGAATAAACTAATAATTAAAAGAAAAAAAACAGCACCAGACTCAAGTTTGAGTGCTCAAATATAAAAAGGAGAACAACAAATGTTTAAAGGACTAACAGGATTATCTTCATTATGGTCACAAGATATGGCTATTGATTTAGGAACAGCTAACACTTTAGTTGTATTAAAAGACCAAGGAGTGGTGTTAAACGAACCATCTGTAGTGGCTGTAATTGAGGATGGAGGTAAAAAATCTGTGCTTGCAGTGGGAGATGAAGCAAAAACTATGTTGGGAAGAACACCAGGGAATATTTCAGCTATTAGACCTCTAAAAGATGGTGTAATTGCAGATTTCGTAGTAACTGAAGAAATGATTAAGCACTTTATTAAAAAAGTACATAAAAAAAGTGCTTTTGCAAATCCAAGAATTTTAATTTGCGTACCTACTGGCTCAACTCCAGTAGAGAGGAAAGCAATTCAGGACTCCGCTTTGGCGGCAGGAGCAAGAAAAGTACAATTAATTGAAGAACCTATTGCTGCCGCAATAGGTGCAGGGTTGCCAATTTCAGAAGCAACTGGTTCAATGGTAGTTGATATTGGAGGTGGCACAACGGAAATTGCAGTAATGTCTTTAGGAGGCGTAGTTTACTCAAAATCATTAAGAGTTGCGGGTGATGCATTAGATAGATCAATTATAGATTATATGAGAAAAAAAATGAATTTATTGATTGGTGACTCTACTGCGGAAAAAATAAAAAAGGAAATTGGAACTGCCATTCCATCAACACCTAATACTTTTTTAATGAAAGGAAGAGATATAAGATCAGGAACCCCAAAAGAAATTGAATTGACAGAAAAAGATGCTTGTGAAGCATTAATGCCTATTTTGAATCAAATTTTAGGGGGAATTAAAGAAGCTCTTGAAAACACACCGCCAGAATTATCCGCAGATTTAATTGATATGGGACTAGTTCTTACAGGAGGCGGAGCTTTATTAAAAAATATTGATAAGTTAATATCTCAAGACACTGGTTTACCTGTAACGATAGCGGATGATCCCTTATCGTGTGTAGCTGTAGGTACTGGTAGAGCTTTAGAAAATGAAGAATTATTTTCTACAATGCTATCTGAATATTAATTGATTAAAAAAAATAAATGTCTTCTAGTAGAGATGATTTTACCATAGCTTTTCGCTCTGCTCTTTTGCAAAGAGGAGCAGCACAAAAATTTTCATTATTTTTTTTAATAATCTTTGCTGTTATCATTTTTTTTCTTGATACTAATGGTTTTTCTTTTGTGAAACCAATCAGAGCCGTTATCAATGATGGAGTTTATAGAGTTTCTTTAGTAGCTTCGTCTCCTTCAAGATTTATCCCCCAAGTAACAAATAGTTTTACAGATTTAATCAATATAAAAAATGAAAATATAAAATTAAAGAATGAAATAGAAGCTTTAAAGCAAAAAGAACTTAAAGTTGAATTTTTGACTAATGAAAACAAAAATTTAAAAAAAATTTTAAACAGTAATGAAAATTTTGGAAAGGATAATTTTGTTCTTGCAAAAGTGCTAATTGATAAAAGCAGCCCATACATAAAATCAATTATTATCAACAGAGGATCTAGCTCAGGCATTTTAAAAGGAATGCCAGTTTTAGATAAAGACTTTTTGGTTGGAAGAATAGTAGAGACTAACTATCTATCAGCAAGAGTTTTACTTTTAAATGATTTAAACAGCAGAATTCCTGTAACGTTTGGTCAAGATGGAATTCAAGCAATTTTAAAAGGTACTGGATCGTCTCGACCTATATTAGAATATTTACCGGAAGATTACATTATTGAAGAAGGAATAGATGTTTTTACTTCTGGAAAAGACAGAATATTTTTTTCTGGCTCTCCGATTGGAAAAACAAATAATAAAGGTGAGGTAATACTTTTTTCAGAGTCAAGTCAACTTTCATTTGTTACAGTTGATAAATCTAAACAAAAAAAAGAGGTTTTTTAGATGTCAAAACTTACACCAATACCAAAACTAATAAATCTTGGACCAATTATTTTTTTATACTATTTATCCATTAGTGAGATAGATACCCATTTTGAAAATTTTTTTGAAATTTTATCTTTCAACATCCAATTAATTATAATTTACTTTTGGTCATTAAAGAGGCCTCAAATTATTGGCAATGGACATATTTTTTTTGCAGGCTTAATTAATGATACCGTTATGGGAATACCCCTAGGTTTAAGTTCTATATCTTACTTGATTGTGTCACTTGTTGCGACATACATAAGAAATATGACTGTTAACACAAGTATAACAACTGACTGGTTTACATTTTTTATCGCGATTTGTTTATCAAACTCAGCAGTTTTAATTTTGATAACTAATTTTACAGAATTATCGATAAGCTTTGTAGAAATATCATATAATACCTTCTTTTCATTAATCTTTTATCCTTTTTTTTGGTTCTTTTTTAATCTTTACAACTCATTCATAACAACTGGTAAAAATGCTTAGCTCTGGTTCTGGCAATACAGTAATAAAATCAAAATTAATAAGTAGAAGAATGTTTCTATTGTCTATTGGTAAAGCAGCTGTAGTAGTTGGTATTATAGGTCGATTAATTTCACTTCAAATTAATGAAAGTAAAAAATATAAAACTTTGTCTGATAAAAATAGATTTAGAGAGTGGAAACTAGCTCCAGAAAGAGGAGTGATAAAGGATTATTTTAATCAAGAAGTAGCCTCTAATAGACAAGTTTACCAAATACATTTAATTCCGGAAAATGCACGTAGTATTAACGAATTATTTTTTAGGTTGAAATCAATATTAAATATAACAGACAGAAAAATATTTTCTATAAAGAAAAAAATTAAAAAACAAAAACCTTGGGAACCGATCATTATTTCTGATAATTTAAATTGGTCTGAATTTTCAAGAATAAATTTATTTTTAAATGAACTACCAGGAGTAGAACCTATTGTCTCAGTTGCTAGGGTATATAAAGATAAATCTTCTGCGCATATTTTAGGCTACGTTTCCCAAGTTAGCGCTAAAGATCTAAAAAATAAAAAATACTTAAAAGAAATGGCAGTTTCTGGAATAGCTGTAGGTAAGACAGGATTAGAACGAAGGTTAGATGAGGAAATAATTGGAGAAGTAGGATTTCAAAGGTATGAAGTAAATGCATTTGGAAAACGAATTAAACAAATTCAAATTGACCAAGGTCAAGCAGGAAAAAATTATAAGACTACACTTGATTTGGAGATTCAAAAATATACATCTGAAATTTTAGAAGACAAGGCTGCTTCTGTATGTGTTATGGATGTATACAATGGTGACATTGTATCCTTAGTCTCATCGCCAATTTATGATCCAAATACTTTTGTGCATGGAGTAGAAAAAGATTATTGGGATAGTTTAATTAGCAACGAAAGAAAACCTTTAATTAATAAGGCTTTATCAGGACTATACCCACCAGGATCAACAATTAAAACTTTGGTAGCTTTAAGCGCTTTAGAAAATAAGATAGTAACCCCATTAAAATCAGTCAAGTGCACAGGTAAAATCGAAATGCATGGAGAAAAATTTCATTGTTGGAAAAAAAAAGGTCATGGAATTGTTAATATGAGATCAGCCATAAAAAGGTCCTGCGATGTTTATTTTTATGAGATTGCTAGAAAACTGGGTGTAGATCGATTATCTGTAACAGCAAAAAAATTTGGTCTAGGAGAGAAAGTATTAAAAGGTTTTTCTGAGGAACGTTCAGGAGTTGTACCTAACACGTCTTGGAAAAAAAAATATATTGGTCAAAATTGGTATATAGGAGAAACGCTACACACCGGAATTGGACAAGGATATTTTCAAAGCACGCCAATTCAATTATGTTTAATGACTGCCCAAATTGCTAATGGAGGTTTTAAAATCAAACCTAGAATAATATTTGATAAAAAGAAAAATGATTTAAAAGAGTACTTAAAATTTAAAAAAGAAAATCCTGATCAACCATTACCTCAAAATCTCTTATTAAACAATCTTGATCTTAAACCATTATTTAAAAATCAAGAAAATATAAAAATTATTCAAGACGCAATGTTTTCATCATCAAATGAACCAGGTGGAACGTCTTATAGATCAAGGCTTGAAGATAAAAAATTCACTTTTGCTGGAAAGACTGGTTCGTCTCAAATAAAAAAATTTACAGAGGAGCAAAGAGAGGCTGAAGTAAAACAAGAAAATATACCATACAAAAGTCGAGACCACGCTTTATTTATTGCTTATGCTCCAGTAAGTGATCCAAAATATGCAATCAGTGTTGTTGTTGAACATGGAGGTTCAGGAAGTAAAGCTGCAGCCCCTATAGCAAAGAAAGTTATTAAAAAAGTTTTAGAGCGCCATGACCTAAGACAGTCTGAAAATAATTTACTTGGAGAATCTATTTAATGTATCAACCAAGATCTATACAATCATCCTTAAGTTTTAAAGATAAGCTTCAATCTATAGATTATATCTTAGTTTTTTCTGTTTTAGTTTTAGGAATAATAAGTATGTTTGCAATGTATTCTACAGATGGAGGAGAATTTGCATATCACACAAAAAGTCATATCTTAAGGTTTTGTGTTTTTTTTGTAATATTCTTTATTTTATCTTTTGTTCAAATAAGACTATGGCATAGCACTAGTTATTTGTTTTATATTATTTTTTTCATTCTTCTGTTATGTGTTAAATATTTTGGGTTAACTTCTTCAGGCTCCCAGAGATGGTTGAATTTGCCATATATGCACCTTCAACCTTCAGAGTTAATGAAGATTGGTTTAATTCTGTTTTTAGCAAAATATTATCATCGTGTTTCTTTAGAAAATGTTAATAAGGTAAGATTTCTATTTATTCCAATAGTAGCTTTAATTGCCCCAGTTCTTCTAGTAGTAATGCAGCCAGATCTTGGAACTTCTATTTTAATTGCATCTGGAGGTTTTGTAGCAGCTTGGCTAGCAGGGGTAAGAGCAAAATTTTTTATATACTTTTCATTAATTCTTCTTTCATTATTACCAGTTGCAATTTCTTTTTTAAAACCATATCAAAAGGCAAGAATATTGACTTTTTTAAATCCTGAAAAGGATCCCTTGGGAGCTGGCTATCAAATTATACAGTCAAAAATTGCAATTGGATCAGGAGGACTTTTTGGAAAAGGTTTTTTAAATGGATCTCAAAGTTACCTGGATTATTTACCAGAAAAACACACAGATTTTATCTTTACCTTGTTCACCGAAGAGTTTGGTTTTTTTGGGTCATTGTTCATTTTGCTTCTTTATGGAATAATTATTTCAAGAATAATAAAAATAGGTCATATAACAAGAAGTAATTTTGGAAAACTTTATTGTTTTAGTTTTGCAACTGTTTTTTTTATTTATGTGATAGTAAACATGGGAATGGTGCTAGGATTGCTTCCAATAGTAGGCTCTCCTCTGCCTATTATGTCTTATGGAGGGTCATCAATGATGGCTATTATGCTTGGTTTAGGGATAACAATGTCATGTAAAGTCTACAAGGATACTCCCGTAAACTAAAAAAAAAGACCTAAATTGATGAAAATTATTTTAAAAAAATACTTGTTAAATAAGCAGATAGATGATTAGATTAATAATAATTATATGTTCGGTGATAAAAAAAATAAGATAAAAGATACAGAAAGATCACTAATAAGTGAAACTGTGAGCGTTGAAGGAACAATAAATAGTTCTGGCTCCATAGATGTTGCGGGTTTAATTAAAGGACCGGTTTATTCAAAAGAAATTATAGTTAGAGAAACAGGATCAATAACAGGCTCTATAGAGGCAGATCACGTAGAAATACATGGTCATATGGACGGAAAAGTTTCTGGAACTGACGTAATTGTAGGAAGCTCCGGCACTGTTAAAGGGGATATAGAATTTTCCAATAACTTACGAACAGAAAATGGTGCAGATATTGATGGTTATATTAAGAAAACAAATTCAGTAAAATCTAAATTATCAGCTGATTTCCTATTCAGTAAATCAAAAGAAGAAAAAAAAATTAAGGAAAATGGCGGCTCTGAAACAATAGTTAATAAAAAAGAAGAGTCTGAAGTACTAGTCTAATCTACCACACTACAAAAACATAAAACTTTGCATTATAAATTTCTTATGGAAAAGTATAAATGTAAATCTGTGGGCATCATTGGTTCAGGAATACAAGGTATTTGTATTGGGCTTCAACTAATAAAAAAAGGAATTCCAGTAACTATATTTGATAGATTAGATCCACTTTCTTTGGATTTTAAATCAGCTTCATATGGTAATGCAGGACACTTCTCACCTTATGCAGTTTTACAATTCAATAGAAAAGATATTTTAACTGATGTACCAAAAATGCTTTTAAGCTCTAACGGTCCTTTAGCTTTAAAATGGAATCACGTGCTTAAAATGACACCTTGGTTTTTTCATTATTTAAAAAACTTCAATCAAAAATCAATGTTACATACGGCGAAGTATATGCACCAAATTTTAAGTTTATCAAATGATGCTTATGAAGACATATTTAAGGAAATTGACATGACAAACTTGATAGAAAAAAAAGGCATTATTTATGTTTGGACAAACAAAAATTTAAAAAGCAGAGAACTTGAGATTAAGGTTAGGAATGATCTTGGTATAGAACAAAAACTTTTAACACAAAAGGAAATATTGGAGTTAGAGCCTAATTTAAATCCTGTTTTTGACGCAGGTGTAATTTATGAAAATGCAATGCATGCAAGAGATCCACATGGAATTTTAAAAAAAATATTTAAGTTATTTTTGACAAAAGGAGGAAAGTTTATTCAAGAAAATATATCTAGTTTAAAACAAATAAACGTAAGACAAACAATTATAAAATCAGAAAAAAATGAATATACTTTTGAAAAATCTGTAATTGCCACTGGAGCTTTTTCAAAAAATTTAACAGATCAACTAGGCGAAAAGATTCCTTTAGATACTGAAAGAGGATATCATGTTCATTTTAAAAATATGGATCATCTGGTATCAAGACCTGTAATATTTCTAGACAGAGGTTTTGGGATGACACCAATGAGACAAGGATTAAGAGCGGTCGGCACAGTAGAATTAGGAGGTCTTAAAAATCCTCCTTCAAAAAAAAGAATTGAATACATTGTACAATGTGCAAAAGAACTTTTACCACAGCTTAAAGAATATGATGATGAATGGTTAGGTTTTAGACCGACATTGCCAGATTTTTTACCTATTATTGGCCCTTCTTTAAAGAATAAAAATATTATTTATGCATTCGGACATCATCATTTAGGGTGGACTCTTGGAGCAATTACAGGCAAAATTATCTCAGGAATAGTTGCGGAAGAAAAAACTAATTTAGATTTATCTCCCTACAGTTCAAAAAGATTTAATTAGGAATTATTTGTCCAAAAAATATTTAGCTTATCTATTGCTTGTGTTAGCAACACTATTTTGGTCTGGAAATTTCATTGTTGGAAAATTTGCAACTCTATTTCAAATTCCTCCATTAACTCTTAATGTTTTTAGATGGATCACAGTTTGGTTTATTTTAATACCTTTTACTTATAAAGAAATTTTAAATAGTTTACCGAGTATTAAAAAAAATTGGTTTGTAATTAGTTTTATGGGAGTAATTACAATTAGTACATTTAACTCAGTTGTTTATTTTGCACTTAATTATACTCAAGTAATTAATGCTGTTTTAGTATTAGCTGCAATTCCAGCAGCTACAATTGTTTTTTCTTCATTAATGAGAATTGAAAAAACAAATATTTTTCAACTAACTGGATTATTTTTATCAATCGTAGGTATTGGATCAATTATATCCACGGGAGATATTGAAAAAATAATTTCTTTAAGTTTTAATAAAGGTGATTTATGGATGTTAGTTTGCGTATTTACTTGGGCGCTTTATTCTACTTTACTTAAAAAAAAGAATTTTAAACTCTCGCAGTTTTCTTTAATACAGCTCATGGTTTCAGCTGGAATAATTTTTTTAATACCTCAATTTTTTTATGAAAAATCAATTGGTCTAGATGTAAATTATAATAAAGCATTCTTTATAATTCTTTTTTATGTTGTAGTTTTTCCAGCGATAGCTGCTTATTATTGTTGGCAAAAAGGAGTAGAAATTATTGGACCAAATAAAGCAAGTATGTTTATTCAGTTGATGCCTCTGTTTAGCGCAGTTATGGCAATAATTATTTTTAATGAAAAATTTGAATTATATCATTTTGCAGGAGCATCATTTATAATATTAGGTATTTATTTATCAAACAAAAAAGCCAATGATTAAAGTTGCTGTTTTAGATGATTATCAAGATATTTTTCGACAAATAGTTGATATACAAAAATATAAAGATAAATTTGAATTTAAAGTTTTTAATAGCTCATTTAATAATGAAAAAGAAGCTATTGTAGAACTGGAAGACTTTCAAGCTTTGTTCATTATGAGAGAAAGAACTTCTATAACAAAATCGCTAATTGAGAGTTTACCAAAATTAAAATTTATCATGACTTCTGGGATGCGAAATAACGCCATAGATTTTGAAACTGTAAGAAAAAAAAAGATAATTGTTTGTGGAACAGAGATTAATCCTAATCCTGCAGCTGAATTAACTTGGGCCTTAATTCTAGGTCTTTTTAGAAACATGAGGCAAGAAATAGATAATATGTTCCAAGGTTATTGGCAATCAACTATAGGGTTTGAACTAAAAGGTAAAGTATTAGGTTTAATTGGTTTAGGAAAAATAGGAACTCAAGTTGCAAAAGTTGCAAAAGCTTTTGGCATGGAAGTCTGTGCTTGGAGTGAGAATTTAAATTTAACTTATGCAAATGAAATTGGAGTTCTTCCAATGAACAAAGATGATTTGCTTAAATCAGCCGATGTTATTTCAATACACGTTGTCTTTGGAGATAGATATAAAAATTTAATTACTAGTAAAGAAATAGAAATGATGAAAAAATCTTGTTTTTTAATAAACACATCGCGCGGACCAATTATTAATGAAGTTGATTTAATTGAAGCGCTAAAAGATGAAAAAATTGCTGGAGTTGGTTTAGATGTTTTTGATAAAGAGCCATTACCTCAAGATCATAAATTAAGATTTCTTCAGAATGCACTCATTTTACCTCATATTGGTTATGTAACAGCAGAGAATTACTCTAAGTTTTACACACAAATGTTAGAAAACTTACTCTCTATAGTGAAAAATAAACCTATAAGAACCATTTAATAATCACTTCCATCACAGGTTGTATTTGATATACTCATAATGATCAGTGTTATTATTTTTTTAAATTAAAA
>Ga0055584_100006302_pt1 | contig 11637 bp, 11 predicted proteins | sample OSDHelmetaG_FD_58716 | JGI IMG/M metagenome (GOLD analysis project Ga0055584, IMG submission 58716) | Pelagic marine sediment microbial communities from the LTER site Helgoland, North Sea, for post-phytoplankton bloom and carbon turnover... | ecosystem: Environmental > Aquatic > Marine >...
GTACGAGAGGCCGACGACCATCTCGAATACGCCGAAGCCCACCGCCATCGCGAGGATCCTCGCGCGGGCGCGGACGAGGGACAGGGTCAGGATCGCCCTCACCGCGCGGCCTCGGCCGGTTCGGGGTCCTCCTCGAGGCGCGGGGGCGGGCCGCCCAGATACAGGTCGCGGAAGATGTCCTCGAGGCGGGGCCGCTCGATCGAGACGTCGGCGACCGGAAGCCCCGAGAGCAGCCGGAGCAACGCGACCGGATCCCCCGCCAGCGCGAAGCGGTGCACGAGGCCGTCCACCTCCAGCGCCCGCAGGTCGATCCCCGCGTAGACGTCCGGCGCGACCGGTTCCTCGTAGCGCACCTCCACCGAGCGGCGCGCCTCGGCCCGCAGCCGGGCCACCGGACCGACGAGCAGGAGACGCCCCTCGCGCACCATGGCGACCCGATCGCAGATCGCCTCGACCTCGGTCAGGACGTGGCTGGAGAACAGAAGCGTGCGCCCGCCCCCCGCCCACGCGGCGAGCCACTCGAGCAGCCCGCTCTGGACCACCGGGTCGAGGCCGCCGGTCGGCTCGTCGAGGATCGCGAGCGGCGGATCGTGCTGCAGGGCGGCCGCGAGGCCCACCTTCTGCTTCATCCCCCGCGAGTACTCGCGCACCGGCCGCCGCAGGTCGGCGGGACCGAGCTCCAGCATGTCGAGCAGTTCGTCCCGGAGCACCGGGGGACGTGGATGGAGCCGGGCCAGCAGATCGAGCGTCCGGGCGCCCGACAGCGCGCCGAACAGGCCGAGCTCGCCGGGGAGGTATCCGATCCCGGCCAGCGCGGCCATGCGGTCGCCGGCAACGTCGTGACCACCCACGGACACGCGCCCCGCACTCGGGCGCAGCAGGCCGAGCGCGAGCCGGATGAAGGTCGTCTTGCCGGCGCCGTTGGGGCCGAGAAACCCCAGCCTCTCACCGGTTCCCACGGTGAGGCTGACCCTCTCGACTCCGACGGCGTCCCCGAACCGTTTCGTGAGCTCGATCGCCTCGAGCGCGGGGGCGTCCACCCGTCCGACGATACCCCACGCCGGACGACCGACCCGCGGTACCCGACCGTCACCCGATCGGCGCCGGTCGGCCTTCTTCGGTCACGCCCAGCCGGACAGACTGTCGGTATGCCAACGACGCTCGTCTGGTTCCGCCGCGATCTCCGGGTCGCCGACCTGCCGACCCTCCGCCACGCCGCGGGCCGCGGGGCCGTGGCATGCCTGTTCGTGCTCGACCCGATGCTCCTCGCGCGGAGGCATCTGCAATCGCCGCCGCGCCTGCGGTTCCTGCGCGCGGGGCTCGTCGCCCTCGACGACGAGTTGACGAGCAGGGGCGTGCGGCTGCTCGTCCGTCATGGCGATCCGGCGGTCGTGGTGCCGGGGGTCGCGCACGAGGCCTGCGCCGATCTCGTGCTCTGGACGCGCGAGGTCTCACCGCTCGGCCGTGCACGGGACGCCCGCGTCGCGGCGGCGCTCGACGCGGATCGCGTGGCCCATGGGGCGATGTCCGGCGACCTCGTCGTCGAACCCGCCGATCTCGGAGGGCGCGAGGGGCGCGGGTATCTGGTCTTCACCCCCTTCTGGAAGACGTGGTCGGGCCACCCCGTGCCGCCGCGCGCCGCGGCGCCGGAACGCCTCGACGGCCCCGAGTTACCCTCGGAGGGCACCGGGCGACTGCCCGACGGGGACCCGCCGCTCCCGGCCGGGCCCGTCGCCGCACGCGACCGCCTGGTGGAGTTCGTGCGCTCCGGGGTCGCGGACACGTACGGTGACGGACGCAACGACCTGGGCCGCGACGGTACATCCGGGCTGTCCGCCTACCTGAGGCTCGGCATGTGCTCGGCTGCCCAGGTGGGACGCGCGCTCGGCCTACCGGGGGCGGTCTCCGAAGGACGACGGGCGTTCTGGCGCCAGCTCTGCTGGCGCGAGTTCTACCACCACCATCTGTCCCGCCATCCCGAAGTCGCCCGGCAGGCGCTGCGCCCCGAGTTGCGGGGCATCGCATGGCCGGGGACCGCTGCCGATCTGCGGGCCTGGCGGGCGGGTGAGACCGGCTACCCGCTGGTCGACGCGTCCATGCGACAGCTCGCCGACACGGCGTGGATGCACAACCGAGGCCGCATGGTCGTCGCATCGTTCCTCGTCAAGGATCTGCTGGTCGACTGGCGTCGCGGCGAGACGGTCTTCATGCAGTCGCTCGTCGACGGGGACCCCGCCAACAACAACGGCGGATGGCAGTGGACTGCGGGGACTGGGACCGATGCCGCACCGTACTTCCGCGTCATGAGCCCCATCCGCCAAGGCGAGCGCTTCGATCCGGACGGGGCATTCGTGCGCCGGTGGCTGCCGGCGCTACGTGACGTGCCCGACCGGCGGATCCACGAGCCGTGGCGCATGACCGACGAAGAGCAGCGCGCCGCCGGATGCCGGATCGGCGTCGACTATCCCGCGCCGAGGGTCGACCACGCCGAGCGCCGGACACGTGTGCTCGCGCTCTACGAGGAGGCCCGTCGGCGGGCGGGCGCGGCCTCGGGCTGAGATGGGCTCGGGATGTCGGTGCCTCCGGCGCAAGGACGGCGTCGAGGCGCACGGCGGGGCCGCCGGCGCTCAATCTCGGCGCGACGCGGTCGATACGGGCCGCGACCATCGAGCGCCCGTATCGAGCCGCATGCGCCCCGCACCGACGCGCCCGCCCGCCCACCGCACCGCGACGCTCGCCATCGGGGCGGTGCTCGCCGCCGAAGCGATGCCGAGCGTCGTCCCCGCGTCCGCAAATGTCGATACCTTGAGAGGCGGGGCGACCCAAGCCACGCTCCGCGCGACGGAGCGCACCGGCGTCCAGGAGCTCTTCGCCGTTCCCGCCGGCAGGGGAAGTCTCACGCGCGCGCCGGGCGGGTACCGGCTCGTGCTCCAGACGCGCGGCGACCTCGCTCGGTTCACCGACCGCCCCGCGCGGCGCGCCGACAACCAATCGATTCGCGCCTTCATCCGCAATTGGGCCCACAACGGCTTCGTCGTCGATCCGCCGAACGCAGCCCTCGTCGTGGCCAATACCTCGAAGCGGCGCGACGTCGTGATCGTCGAATTGACGCGGCCTCGCATCTCGGGTCGCACGGTGGCGTTCCGGGCCCGGCCCGCCCGACGGGCCTCATCGGGACTCCTCAGGTTCTCGGCGCGCGCGGACCGGCCCCGCCCGATGCGCTTCGGGGCGGCCAGCCTCTTCGTGGACGGCGCACCCGGCACCGCGGGGACCCGCTTCGCGCGGGCGACCATCACGTTCTCCAACGTCCAGCCGGACCAGCAGCTGGACGCCCAGCTCACCCCGAGCGGCGGCCCCATCGCCTTCTCCTCGGGCCCCGCCGGGACCGAGGAGCCGGGCCTGGTGGTGAGCTCCCAGGGCGCACTCCCCCTTCAATCCCTGCGCGTGAGCGACAGCCAGATCGTCGCGCAGACGAACGCGGCGTTCGGCGGAACGCCGGGGGCCCTCAGCGTGACGACCTTCCTCGCAAGCGCGAACCGGGAGGAGACGTTCTTCGTCCGCGCCGTCGCCGGCCCGGGCGTGGAGGTGACCCTCGCGCTCGAGGACGCGCCTCCGCAGGTCGTCAACCCGACCCAGACGCTCTTCTCCTGGGGCGGATTCGACTGAGTACGCGCAACGATCTCAGAGGGTTCGCGCGGCGAGCCGGGCGGCGTCGACGCCGGAACGCCACACACCCTCCAGGTCGAGCCCGACGAACACATCGCCCGCGAGGACGATCGGCGATCCCTGCGCGACGGCGATCGACGGATCGAGACGCCCAACGGGAAGCGCATAGCGCCAGCGTTTGACCTGCGTCCACGGGACCGGTCGCAGACCCAGCATTGCGCCAACGAGCGGCAGCACGACGTCGAGCACGTCCCCGTCGGGCGCGTCGATGAGCGACGCGCTCGTGGGACCGTCGAGTCGTGCGACGACCGCGCGCGGCCCCGGGCGCTTGCGCCACTCCAGGCTGATCGCGGCGAGCGGTGGCGCAGCCGGGATGACGGGCCGTGGATCCTCCGGATCGCCCTCCACCTCGGTCAGGACACACACCGCCGCGTCGTACTCCGCCTGCGCGACCGCTGCGGCCCGCGCCACCTCGCCGCTCGCCTCGAGCAGCGCCGCCGCCTGGGGCCCCGGGGCGGTCACGATCGCGGCGGCCGCCAAGCCGTGGCCGTTGCCCTGCTCGTCCGCGATCTCGACGCCACCGGCGACCCGACGGAGTGCCGAGACGCGCACCCCGCGTCGCACGTCGACGCCGTCGGCGAGCGCCTTCGCGAGGCGCGTCTGCCCCGCGGCGAACCCGATGGCCGTCACCCCGGCTCGAGGCTCGGGGAGGCGAACGATGTCATCGAGGCCGAGATCCTCGATCGCGCGTGCGAGCGGTCCATCGGCGGGTGCCTCGATCACCGGGCAGCCGTGGTCGAGGACCCCGCCCTCGACCCGGCGCGTGGCCAGGCGCCCCCCGAGGCCGCGGCTCTTCTCGAGCACCACCACCTCATGGCCGGCGACCGCCAGCTCCCGCGCCGCGCTCAGCCCCGCCAGCCCGGCGCCCACCACCGCGATGCGGCTCACGCAGGCACGGTCCGATCAGGGTGTCGCGTCGCCGACAACGGCGATAGCGTACCGACATGACAGGATCGGAAACATCCCCACCCATGGCCACGTCGATGGTCGACTGGATGGCCGACAACCGCGAGATGCTCGACCGCTTCATGGCCGAGGAGGGCTCGCGGGCGATCCACGAGGAGTTCCTGCTCGCCGAGAGCGGATCGCTCCCCGATCGTGCGACGCGCATCGAGCGAGCCCGCACCGCCAGCGCCCGCGCGTGGCTGCGCCTGCTCGCACGCGCGCTCGAGTCGAGCTGGCCCGACGCGCCGGAGGCGCTCGCCACCAAGATCGAGGGGCGCGGCGCGGCGGCGGCCGAACGCCGCGAGGCGCTCGAGCTCGAGGAGGCGGCGATCGAGGAGCGTCGCGGAGCCTCCGGCGACCCGGAGGACGATCTTCGACGCGTTGCGCTTCGCGCACATGCCCGAGCGTTCGCCGAGGTCGTCGGTGAGCTCACGCTCGAGGAGGACGGCGCGGGGCCCGCGCTGGGTCGGCGCGTCGGCGCCCGAATCCGGGCCGATGAGGACCGGCTTCGCGTGATCGAAGCCGAGGCGCGAACTGCCTGGAGCACGCGGGACGTGAGCGAGGAGCCCGAGACGCGCTCCATGTCCGCGGCCCAGCCTGACGCGGACGCGACCAGGATCGTCGAAGCGGCGGCCGTCTGGGCCCATGTGCGGCTCTTGACGGACGCCCTCGCCGCGGAGCTCGGCGACCCCGGAGCGGGCGGGACAGACGGGGCGCCGGGGGGCACGGCGGCCTAGCCCCGGCAGAGCTCAGGCCGCGTCGGCCTCCCGGCCGAGCTCCGCCCGCATCGCGCCCTCGAGCCCGGGGTATTCGAACGCGTACCCAGCCGCGGTCATCCTCGCGGGCACTGCCCGCTGGCCGGTGAGGGCGATCTCGGACATCTCTCCCATCGCCAGCCGCAGCACGAACGACGGTGTCGGGAGCACGGCGGGGCGCCCGAGTACGCGACCGAGCGCCTTCGCGTACTCGCGCTGGCGCACCGGCTCGGGTCCCGTCGCGTTGAAGGCACCGTCCACGGCGTCGTCGTCGACGGCCTTCAGAATCATGCCGACCACGTCGTCGATGTGGATCCACGGCTGCCACTGGCGCCCGTCGCCGAGCGGCCCGCCGACGAACAACCGAACTGGCCTCGCGGTCACCGGCAGGATCCCGCCCTCGGCCGCCAGCACCAGGCCGGTGCGGCCCAGGGCGACTCGAACGCGGTCGGACGCCGCCGCTCGGGCGGCCGCCTCCCAGGCGGCGCACAGGTCACCCAGGAACCCGGTGCCCGGAGGGTGGTCCTCGTCGATCATCTCGTCGCCGCAGGCCCCGTAGTAGCCCACGGCGCTCGCGTTGACCAGCACGCGGACCTCCGAGCCGCCGAGCGACTCGACGAGGCGCTGCGTTGTGCCGACGCGGCTGTCCCACAACTCACGCTTGCGCTGCGCGGTCCAGCGACGGCCCTGGATCGGCGCTCCCGCGAGGTTGACTGCGGCGTCGGCGCCGGCGAGCACGTCGGGCCGCAAGGGCCCCTCGACCGGGTCCCACCGCGTCCCGGACACACCGGCGACCTCGCCACCGCGACGCGAGAGTGGGACCACCTCGTCGCCCCGCGCGACCAGCGCCGCCACCAGGCGACGTCCGATCAGGCCCGTTGCGCCGACGACGGCGACCCTCATCCCCACACCTCCGGACGGACGACGCCCGAAGTGTACGGGCCACGACGCCGGCCACCGTGGGCACCCGCGCGGGTGTCCACGGTGGCCACGACGCGCGGCTGCTACCTGATCCGGGCCTGCACCCGGGCGGTGCCGAGCTCGAGCCCCTCGGCGAAGGCGGTCACGCCGAACGCCTGGTTGAGCGCGGCCGCCGCGCCCGCCGTGAGCGACGCCTTGACGTTCGTCACGACGGCCTGACGGCTCGACACGCCGGTCTTCGAGTTCGCGAGGTCGAGCCCGAGGATCTCGGTGCGGCTGCCGCCGACGAGCGCGGTGAGATTCGGGCTCGCGGTGACGTTGATGTCGAAGCTGGTCAGCTCGACGGTCGTGCTGCCCGCCGTCAACGAGATCCCGCCGGAGTGGCTGATCTGCCCGACGAAGTTGTTCGCGCGGATGCGCTGGCCGGTCACCGGGAACTCGAGCGCCCCGGCGGTGTTCGCCGCGGCCGGCGGAACGTTGCCCACGGTCACGCCGAGGCCCTGAAGGGCGGCCGCGGTGGCGGGCGCCAGGCTCAGGCTGGTGTCGCCGCCTCGGAGCAGGTACTGGCCGGGCTCGGTGAGGACGTCCACCCGCCCGAGCGAGATGCCCTTGGCGAACAGGTCGGTGTCGAACGCGGCGTTGAGCGCGGCCGCGCCGGTGGCCGACAGCTCGGCCTGCACGCGGACGATCCAGGTCTCCGCGCGGCCGGTGCCGCGACGGATGACGGCTGCCTTGGACGTGTCGAGGTCGATGATCCTGACCCGCGACGAGCCGACCTGCGCGGTCAGCGCACCGGTCCGTGTGTTGACGGAGAAGTTGCGGAGGCGAACCGTGGTTCCACCGGCCGAGAAGGACAGGCCGCCGGAGTGCAGGACGGTGCCGGCGCCGTTGGTCGGGTTGATGCGCCCACCGGTGATCGGGAACGTCACGCGCGTGCCGCTGGCGGTCGCAGGACCGATCGGGGCGACGGCGACGCCGTTGTCGGCGAGCACGCCGGCGGTGGCGGTGTTCAGGTGCAGGCGGGTGTCGCCGCCCGCGAGCGGGACGGTGTCGGCCGACTGGGCGACGGCCGCTGGTGCGACGGCGCCGATGACGCCCGCGCCCACGGCCAGGCCGGCCAGGGTGCGTGAACGTCGCGAGCGGAGCAGGGACATACGGTCCTCCGAGATGGTGAGTGTTCTGGCCATACATGCGAGCCGCGCGGCCGGATCGGTTCATTCGGCGCGGCGATGCGTGCCCGACGCCGCGTTTTCGGGCCCGCCGAACCAGTTGCGGGCGCACATGCGTACAACCGTGTGAAATGTCGATGTCCAATGCAGCCACCGCGACCATCCCGCTGGCGCAGCCGGTCAGCAAGCCCCAGGTCCACAAGCCGCTCGTGAGCGCCCGTGATTCCGGCCGCCGGCTCGCGTCGCGGCTCCGCAGACGGGACCCCGCAGCGCTGACCGAGCTCTACGAGGCGCATGGCTCGCGCGTCTTCTCGTACCTCAACCACGTGCTGGGGGATCGGGCGACCGCCGAAGACGTCTGCCAGGAGGTCTTCGTCGAGGCCTGGCGCAAGGGGGCCCGCTTCGACCCCGACCGGGCGGGGGCGGGCACGTGGCTGATGACGATCGCCCGCTCTCGGGCGATCGACCAGATGCGCCGCCGCGTCCCGGAGCCACGCGAGAGCCTCACGAGCGGCGCGGCGTTCGCCGACACTGAGGATCAGAGCGCGTCGGTCGAGGTCCTCCATGAGCGATGGCGCATGGCCACGCATCTGGACCGGCTGCCGGACGAGCAGGCCGCGGTGCTCCGACTGCGTTTTCATGGCGGGCTCAGCCAGAGCGAGATCGCCGAGTCGACCGGGATCCCGATCGGCACCGTCAAGACGCGAATGGCCACCGCGCTCAACCGTCTCCGTCATTTCATGGACGAAGAGGAGGGGTCATGAGCAGCCCGATCGACGCCGCCGGCTATCTGCTCGGCGAGCTGAGCCCGGATGCGCAAGCCGAGGCGGAGCGCCGGATGCGCGACGACGACGAGTTCGCCCGGGAGGTCGATCGGCTCCGGCCGGTGCTCGTCGGATTGGAGGACCTGCCCACCGAGGCATGGGAGCGGCTCGAGCCGCCGCCCATCGTCATCCCGGAGGGGGCGTCTTCGACGTCGCCCGCGATGATCGACCGGCTCCGGGGCGCCTTCGCGGCACCCGGCATGCGGATCGCGACCGGGGCGGTCGCGGTCGTGGCCGCACTAGCGGTAGGATTCGGCGTGGGAGTACTTGCGGGAGACGATGACCCCCCGGCGCCCGAGCGCACGCTCGCCCTGGCCGGCCTGCCCGAGGCACCCGGCGCCCAAGGGACCGCGCAGGTGTTCACCGCGGCGGGCGGCGGCGAGCTCGAGGTCGACGTGAGCGGCCTCGACCCGAGCGGTCCGGACGAGGTCTACGAGCTGTGGCTGCTCAACACACCCGCCGACCTGCGCTCCCTCGGAACCTTCAAGGTTCCCGACTCGGGGACGGCCAGCGTCAGCGTGCCGCTCCCCGTGCCGCCCGAGCAGTTCGCGGTCGTCGACGTCTCCCGCGAAACGGTCGGTGGCGATCCGAGCCACTCGGGCCGCTCCGTCCTCCGCGCCGACACCGCCTGAGCACGCGAGCCGACGGGGGTCGCGCTCACACCTTCGGGGGATACGCGAGCGGGGTCAATCGGGTCAGCGTCCCGACAGCCCGCACACCGATCCCGGAGGACCCATGGCCGACCCCCTTCGTGCCGTCTTGCTCAACTGCACCCTCAAGCCATCGCCCGAGCGCTCGCACACACAGGGCCTCATGGACATCGTGATCGCGCACATGGAAGGCCTCGGCGTCGAGTGCGAGACCATCCGGGTCGTCGACCACCGGATCCCGTTCGGCACCAGCTCGGACATGGGCGAGGGGGACGAATGGCCGACGATCCTCGAGCGGATCCTTGCCGCCGACATCCTCGTGATCGGCACGCCGATCTGGTTCGGGGTGCGGGGAAGCGTCGCACAGGTCGTGATCGAGCGGCTCGACGGCACCTACGACTCGACGAATGCGGTCGGCCAGTACCCGCTCTACAACACGGTCGGAGGAGTCGTCGTGACCGGCAACGAGGATGGTGCCCACGACGCCGCCGCAACCACCCTGTTCAACCTGTCGCACCTCGGCTGCACGATCCCGCCGAACGCCGACACCTATTGGGTCGGCTCGGCCGGCCCGGGGCCGTCGTTCCTCGACGCGGGAGGCGCGGAGCACCCCTACACGCTGAAGACCGCGTCGTGGATGTCCCACAACCTGGTGCACATGGCACGGATCCTCCGCGCCAGCCCGATCCCGCCGGAGGGCAATACCGTCCCCGGCGCCTGAGCGCGCGTCGGAGGGGTCGTCGGCTCACCGCGGGCCGGCGGCCTCCCGCATCTCGGCCCCGACCTTCGCGATCCATGGCTGGTCGATGCCGATGCCCGTCGCGTGGGCGATCGCGTCCTCGACGGTCGGGCGCGTGGCGTTCAGATCGTGCTCCACGCCCTCGGGAGCGCAGATCCACCCGTTCGGCGGCCACCCGGCCGACGCACCGGGCATCGGCTTGCCGGGGCGGACCCGGCTGATGCCGAACCGACGCCCGTCGGGCGTCTCGAACGTATGGATGGCGGCGGTGCGGGCCATGCGTGGATCCCCCTCGGGCGGACGCGCCGCAGGCTAGCGCACCGACTGCCAGGAATCGGCCTGGCCGCGGCGAAACCGTGGCCGACCGACCGTGCCGACGGGAGCCGCAATGCGCCTCGAACGACCCCTCGCTTCACTGGCCGTCATCGCCCTGGGGGTGTCGCTCCTCCTGGTCGCCTGGTCGCTCGGGCTGGCCGGCTGAGCCACCCCTCCCGGTGTGAACGCCCGGGACCGCTCAGCCGGTCCGCGCGGGCGGTGAGCCGATACCCTGATCTGTGGAGTGCCGCAGGGCTCGGTCCGCGGCCGACGCATGCGCGAAGCGCGCCGGAAAGGACCGCGTGACCTCCCCACCCAGCACAACGGGCACATCCCAGCCCGGTGAGCGCAGCGCCCTCGGCCCGCTCGCGCCGCTGATCAGGTCGCCCGCGGCGGGCGGCGCGGCGCTCGGGATCGCGACCATCGTGGCGCTCGTCTGGGCCAACGTCGCGCCGGACGCGTATACGGACTTCTGGTCGACGAAGATCGACCTCTCGCTCGGGTCCGAGTACGACCTGGAGGTCAAGCTCAGCACGATCATCAAGAACGCGGTCATGAGCGTCTTCTTCTTGGTCGTGGGGCTCGAGATCAAGCGCGAGCTGACCGTCGGCGAGCTCGCTGACCGCCGGATCGCGATCCTTCCTTTCTTCGCCGCGGCCGGCGGGATGCTCGTTCCGGTGGGCGTCTTCCTGGCGATCACCGCGGGCACCGCCGGCGCCGCCGGTTGGGGAATCCCGATGGCGACCGACATCGCGTTCGCGCTCGCCGCGCTCCGGCTGCTCGGGGGGCGCGTGCCCGTGCAGCTGATCGCGCTCATGCTGGCGATCGCCGTCATCGACGACATCGGCGCCATCCTGGTGATCGCCGTCGCCTACTCCGATGCGCTCGCGATCGGCTGGCTGGCGGCCTCGCTCGGGGCACTCGCGCTCGTCGCCGTGCTGTTGCGACTCCGGGTGACCGCCCTCACCCCTCACGTGACGCTCTTTCTGATCGCCTGGGCGTGCATGGCGCAGTCCGGCGTCAGTCCCACGATCGCGGCCGTGGCGTTCGGGCTCCTGATGCCGGCCACGGTGATCGCGGCCCGCCACGGGCGGCACCACGGGGACCACGGCGAGGGGCACGGGCACGACCCCCGGATCGAGGCGATGGACGCCGCCCGGGCCAAGGTGCCGATCCTCCACCGCATGGAGCACTCGTTGGCGCCCTGGTCGAGCTTCGTGGTGCTGCCGCTGTTCGCGCTCGCGTTCGCCGGGATCCGGATCGACGCCGACACCGTCCAGGCCGCACTCGAGAGCCGCGTGACCTTCGGGGTGGCGCTCGGCCTGATCGTGGGCAAGACCGTCGGCGTCACGCTCGGCGCGCTCCTCGCGCTGCGGCTCGGGATCGGCCGACTGCCCCCACGCGTCAACATGGTGCATGTCGTGGGGGTGGGAGCACTCGCGGGAATCGGCTTCACGGTCTCGCTGTTCGTCGCGACACTGGCGTACAGCGACCCCGGGCTCGTCGACGAGGCGCGGATGGGCATCCTGGCGGGCTCGGTGATCGCGGCCGTGGTCGGTCTCGGCGCCCTGCTCATGACCGCCCGCCGGGACG
>Ga0055584_100006303_pt1 | contig 11636 bp, 12 predicted proteins | sample OSDHelmetaG_FD_58716 | JGI IMG/M metagenome (GOLD analysis project Ga0055584, IMG submission 58716) | Pelagic marine sediment microbial communities from the LTER site Helgoland, North Sea, for post-phytoplankton bloom and carbon turnover... | ecosystem: Environmental > Aquatic > Marine >...
GTAGTACGTGAGCTTCCCAAGCTTGAGGGCGGGGTTCGATTCCCCGCGCCCGCACCAATTAAACATTGTACAATTCCTGTGCGTATTTGCTTATCTTTAGCTCTCTCATTATCGGCACTGCTTCTCTTGAGCTGCATTCCCATCCAACCAAGCCCCCAGTTAAAGACAAAAAAAGAAAGCACAAAGGAAATTCATCACTTTGTTCTTTGCTGGCTGAAAGATCCAGGGAATCTTGACCATAGGAAGCAAATTATCGAGGCTACCCATTCTTTTAGAAAAATCCCTGCTGTCATTGAGGCAAAAGCTGGAACAGCTGTACCAAGCGACCGCTCGATTGTCGATGATTCCTTTGATGTGGGTATTCTGGTCGTGGTCAAAGATGAGAAGTCTTTAAGCTCTTATTTGGAGCACCCACACCATCAAAAGGTTAAAAAAGAAACGCTTCTGCCCTTGGTTGAAAAGATTTTAGTTTACGATATTAAAAACTAGAACCTTCCAAGAGCCTATTGCTTCCGGAAATCTATAATATATTTTACTACTTTCTCGAGTTCAAGCTCCGCCCCGTAGGTGAAGGTTATGAGCTTGGATTCATCTTTGCCTAAGGCAAGGATTTGCTTTGCACGGCCGATTTCTTTTCCTTCAGCATTCATTGCCTTGGCCAAGAGTTCACCTTCTACTGCGTCGACAGTAATAAGGTAGGCAACGACATTTAAATTCTCAACAGAAGAGGAAGTCATCGTGATCTTCTTTTCAATGAGAGAAGGTGCCAGTGTTACCGGTTTCTCAACTTCCATACACGAAGACAAGACGCCTAGCAGTGACAGGGTGAGGAGGGCGATGCAAATTTTAACCATTTTTCGATTTTCTAAGTTATGTTTAATTTATCGTTAAACAAGATACCCGAAATTTCAAGCATCTTGCGCAACCGAGTTGACTGATTATTCGCGAATGGGCTTCAAGGTGAATGAAGTGGACCCCCATCCTCCGGAATCCCCTTCTCCCAAGGCAAAGGATAGAATGTGACGGTTTGATCTAAGCTGAGAGTGTACAATTTCTCTTAAAGTCCCTATTCCTTTTCCGTGAATGATACGGCCCTGCATAATTCCTCTTTCAAAGCAAATGGAGAGATATTCAGGAATTAAGGCTTTTATTTCAGAAGGTTGGAAACCGTGGAGGTCCAAGGTGCCTGTTATGGGTACCTCAATTGGATCTCCCCCATTCTCTTCAATCACTCTGGAAAGGGTAGGTCGGGGAAGTCATGCCGGGGGCTGCCCTTAACAACTTTCCCCTTTGCTTCGTGGAATGACTTGTTCGGGTCTTGCTTGTCGCTGGCGTTATTTGGTTGAGCCCGCGTTCGAGTAATCGGGGTATTGTTTCCTCGAGCAGGCGTAGGCGGTTTTTCGGCTTCTTGCTCTATACCCTCAAACTCGTAAGGCTTTGGGTTTTGTTGCAATTCGCAACCAAGAAACGGGAAACAGAAAATAAAGGCTAACAGCAAACGATTCACAACAAGACAATTAATTTTGGAGAGGCTCTCGTCAAGCGATCACTTGATTCAATCAATGTTTTGAAAGAGTATTCTAAACTTTACAGGGTGGTAAATTGCGATCTTGTCGCATAGGGTAAGGGGATTAATGTTTTCAGTTGTGAAGAATATTCTTTTGCTTGTACTTTTACTTGAAGCCAGTGGTTGTGTTCATTCGCAAAACGACTCCATAAAAGAAATTGAAGCCCGAGAGGGAAATCTCAACGACTCTTGGATTTTCGGCCAACTCTCTACCTACGAATACCTGTCTGCTTCAATCGGTCTGGCCCATGCTAAAAGCGTTATTCATTTTCGTAAGCACAAGGCACTTCTTACGCGCTACCCGAAGTGGGTGCCGAGTTTGCATCCAAGGACTGATACGAAGTTAAGGGAAAGAATGCTGGAGGCTTACGGGAAAGGACGATTAAATGATATCGAGTACGAGAGCTTAATGGAGCAACTTACTGTTTTGCTTGAACGATGGGGTGCTCAAAGGAGAACATTGATGAAAGAAAGGTTTAATTTGCGTTACCCAAGATAAGCGTTGTAAGCACAGCGTTTCGCGTAAGAATGAATTATGCCTTTGCTCAAAGTACAACTCTCCCTTCCTGAAATATCATCGGCTTCTTCCCGCAATGCAAGGATCGAGGCTACCGAGATTTTATCAAGCGTACTGGGGAAATCCCCCGATTTCGTTATGGTTATGATCGAGGTTGGTTTGTCCGCTTCCTTCGGTGCAAACCTAACTGAACCATGTGCCTACCTAGAAGTCAAAAATGTAGGTAAGCTGAACCTTGGAGTTACGGATAAATTGAGCCACCGTCTCGAGGAGCTTGTTGTAAGAGAGTTTGGCATTCCTTCTGGCAGAACTTATATCGAGTTCCAAGAATCAAAACGGCACCTTTGGGGATGGAGCGGAAAGACATTTTCCTGAATATTAGAGGTTAGCTGATTTGTTCCAGAAAATCACAAGGTTGTGCGTTTGACGCCCTGCAGCAATAATCTCAGGCCTTTGGTCGCCATCCAGATCAGCAACCTTTAGGTCTTCCACAGCAATTTCTTTTGTGCTGAGCCTAAACTCTTTCCAGTTTCGAAAGGTCCTATCAGTAGGTGCGAAAAGCTTGAGGCCAGGCTCGCCACTCGGTCTCATTGCCCGCCAGCCTGCTACGATTTGGTCATAGCCCAAGCCAAGAAAGTCTCCTGTGCCAAGGGCGTGTCCGTCTTTTAAGGTCGTGTCTAGTACGACTCTGTCCCAAGAGTCCTTAGCTTTCAGGTAACAGGCTACAACTGAGCCGTGTCGTGGCTCGATCGTGGTAACGAAATGGTTACCCTTGGAGTCCTTTCCATGCCGGACTTCTCCACCAAATGGCTTGGCGATAAGTTCGGCTTTCCATTTTTCTTTTTTTTGGTCGATCAACCAAGTTCCTTCGATGCCAGTTATGAGGATTTCTTCCTCTTCGTCTGAGTCCCAGTTTACTGGGTGGAAATTATGGCTATTGTGTAAGAAGTCACAAACCAAACTTGTTTCCCAATTACTTTTAGTTGGAGAATCTGGGATTTTGTAGGCAAGAACTTTGATTGGTGCTCCGGCATTATTCTTGTTTCCCCGTCCGTGGAGTGGTTTGACTATTAAATAAAAAGTGCCGCGCTTACCTTTAACCCAGTGCATCCTGTGGGTTGTCGGTTCATGTGGGAGTGGGTAATGTTTCCAGATCCCTTCACCTGATTCGTTTGGCGAAAGAAAGAAAATTGCCCCGCTTTTATCGGTGTCTCCCGGGTTCCACTCTCCTCCCATGGCAAGTTCCGCTACACCATCTCCATTTAGATCACGGGCAGTTAGGCAAACATGATCACGTCGGGTCAGGTGGTTTACTATGATATGCTTTTCCCAACTTGGGTTTTCGTACCAAGCTACATTGTCTTTGTCTACGAGGAGAATGTCAGTCTTTCCATCCGAATTCATATCGGCCAATTGAATGCCGTATCCTATTCCTACCTTGTCATCTATTGTTTGCATTTCAAATCTTGGGTTTTTGCCCAAAAGAGAAATCCCTGAGAGGAAAAGAATGGATAAGTGAAAAGTTTTCATAAGTGCCTTAAAGAGTTATACCTCTGTAAATACAATACTTAAGCTGCCTTTTATGCGTTTTGTCTTTCGATTAGCCTTGATTGAATTGATGGTAAGAAATCAGTTTCGGTTATCTTTATACTTTGCAAAAATGTAGTCTCTTTTCATGATAAAAGAATGAGTTCCTATTCTTTTTTCTTTGTTATGGCTTTTGTGTTTTTTGTCATTTCGTCATGTTCTCGGGAAAGTGAGGAAGGGACTTCGGGAGCAGAGAGTGGAACATTTGCTCAACGAAGCAAAAGCGAGAACTCGATTGATCAGTCAATGGATGGATATCAAGACGGTGAGTCAAATTACTCTGCGGTTTTATCTTCAACTGATACCATGTCAATTGATCAAGCCACCTTTTCGGAGATGATCGACTTTAATGAGGAAGGGCAATGTTTTGACAAAAAAACAGGGGGTTTGATAGAGGGTAGGTTTAGGATCTTATCGCAAACAGGTTCTCTTTTATCCTCCTCCTCTTTTAAGAACGGATTCTATCATGGAAAAAGAGAGGAGTACCATGAAAATGGGGTGCCATCATTATCCTCAAATTATATTTATGGGAAAAAGAACGGGGTCGAGCACTGGCGTTCTGAAACTGGGATTAAGACCTACGAGGCTAACTTCCGACAGGGATTGATTGAAGGGATCGAGACAGCGTGGGGTGAGAATGGTCAAGTGATATCTAAATTTCGATTTAAAGAAGGGGAAGTGGTGGAAAGATTGATTGAAAACGGAGTCGTTTTAAAAAAATGAGCAAAATATGTGATCAAGCAAAGAAGTTTTCCCAAGTTTTGTACCCTACTCATTTGTCTCTCCTGCAAACACAACGAAATTGTTGTGGGGATGCCTGAAACTTGACAGTTCTCCATCAAGCGATTCCAATAGTCCGTGTGAAGATTATAAGCATACTATCAATATCTCTTTTCCTTTGTAGCATAGCGAGTGCGGAACCCGAAGCCGTTCGAGTACCCGTGAAGAAGGTTCTTCAAGGAATTGAGAAAGCAAAGCCCATTATGATTTTACCTGTACCCGATCAATCGGGTAGGAGTCTCCTTGTACTTCAGGGTGGTGAAATCCTTCTTTTGAGCAAAACGCTAAAACCATCGACTTTTATCGATATGACGAGTGAAGAAATGATCGATAACTCTTTCGAAGAGGGATTACTTGGTTTAGCTTTTCATCCAGACTATCCAAAGGATAAGAGGTTTTTTCTTTATCATTCACTTCAAAACCCCAAGCGCTCTGTCTTAGTTGAGCATAAGATCGACGACCCGATCAAGCTTACCGTCAATGAATCCTATCGTCGCATACTTTTAGAGGTCAGGCAACCATACTGGAATCATAATTCTGGGATTCCAGTCTTTGGACCAGACGGATACCTTTATTTGTCTACTGGAGATGGAGGGAAAGCAAACGACCCCCATGATTTTAGCCAAAATACATTTTCTTTACTCGGGAAGATCCTGAGGATTGATGTCGAGACCAAGTCTGGAGATATGGAATACGGTATTCCCCCTGGAAACCCATTTACTGGAAAGCCCGGGTTTAGGCCTGAAATATGGGCGTTGGGCCTACGAAACCCGTGGATGCTACACTGGGATCATTCTGCAAGTGTACTTTATTGCGCTGATGTTGGACAGCATCAGAAAGAGGAAGTTAACCTTATCCAAAAAGGAGGTAACTACGGATGGAGTTTTCGAGAAGGCACCCAGGCCTTTGATTTGAAAAAAAAATCACCTCCCATAAATCTTAAGTTTATCGATCCCGTATTTGAGTACGGTCATGAGCAAGGTACGAGTATTAGTGGTGGTTCTGTATATAAAGGCTCACTGTTCCCCGCTCTGCAGGGGCACTATATTTTTGGAGACTGGGGGACAGGGAAGTGCTGGGCAATAAGACTTTCTGAAGGTAAAGTAGTGTCTGAGAAAAACATAATATTTACGGAGTCAGGGGTGGACTTGAACGCAGGTTTTGAGCTTGTGAAAGGGAAACCCCAAAGCTCTTTCAAGCCAGTAAACTTTTGCCTCGATCCTTCTGGAGAACTCGTGGTTCTTGATTGGACCGGTCTCGTTTACTTGAGTTACTGAAGGTTAAATGACAGTTGATTCGATAGGCATCCTCGAAGAAGAGGAGAAACGTGTTCGTGGGAAATCTCACCTTCATGAACTCGAGCACCGTTGGCGTAACGCAATGGTTAATCTATCGAGTGAAGACGAATTCCACTTTTTGGTTCATCATAATCGATTTAGGTTGAGAAACATATCGAGCCTGAAAGAAAAAAGGCCTAGGATTCTTTTAGGATATATAAATAACAGTCGCTTCCCTAATTTTCAAACGGTCGAAATATTGAAGGTGGCGGACATTGTTTCTCTTACTTTGAACAAACCTTCATCTAGTGAAATAGACCGTGTTTGGTATGACTTGGTAACCGAGGACATAAATTCCATACTTAAAAGACTGCCCAAGGGGTTTAACCCAACTTTTTTCTGGGATATGCAGGCAGCCCACGCCCATGTTCACCCTCGGGGTCTTTCCTGTGCTCCTTTTCCTTCCGTTGCAAGCATCTGTCATGTCCAGCAAGGACCAGCCATAAAAACCATATGCCAAATGTTTGATTTCGTTTTACCCGTTGGGAAAGTTTTTTCCCGTGCGGTTTCCTACGGCAAGGCTTCCGTTTTAGATCTTCCTTTCGGGTTTAACTGGGCTTCCTTTCACCGCTCCTTTAAGAAAAGTGAAAGATCTAGAGATGTCGATATCTCCGTTACTTTTTCCACATCCACAAATCCAGCGTATCACGGGCTCCGTAATCGAGTGACCTCACTGGTTTCAGATCTTCAAAAGAAGTGGGCGGGGCGATTTCGTATTGAAATAAGATCAGACCTACCTAAGGAAGATTATAGAGACTTGCTCATGAGGAGTAAAATCTCACTCAATGTGGTTGGGATTAACGGCCCTTTTAATTACAGGAGTTGTGAAATAGTCAACGCCCGAGCTTTGCTTTTTCAGGCCAATATTTCAGAGGCAGGTTTGCCTGTTGATTATGAAGGAGTCTTAGAGGATAAAAAACACTTTGTTTCCTTCACCCTCGAGGATCTTGAGGCAAAGTTGCTCGAATATCTTAAAGATGAGCAAAGGATAATTGATATAGCCTTGGCAGCTTCTGATCGCCTTACAGAAGAATATTCATACGGGAAGCAGTCGAGATCATTGATAAGCAAGGTATCGGATGCAAATTTCTGCAGAGACTTTTCGTCATTGAATAAAGATGATTTCTGGCTCGGAACCTTTCTTTGGCAACAACATCAAATCGAAGACACTCGACTTTTAGGTGCCGCATTAATTGGGCAAACTTTGGCCCATTGCTCGGATGACATACTTTTTTTCTCCAACTTCTTAGCAATTCTACCAGAAGTTACCCGTTCTTTGGGTTTTGATTTTCTCAAGAAGACTATCTTCAGTCGAAGTGAAGTTCTCGCAGAGTCTCTTGATCCATCTAATCTGAAGCAAATTGGCGTTCAGTTGTTCTCCGTTAAAGTCGATCATGTAGCCACTTGCTATAACTTTATTTCCCTTTCTTTAGAGCTTCAATGGAGTACTGCAGAAACCCTGCGACCACTCGCTGAGCAGGCTTTTGTAAACAAGCAATGGCCAGGGTTCTCAGGGGATTGGATTTTGCGGCCATGCGGGGTATTACAAGATATGGATTTAATTGAATTTAGAGCTTTACGCTACCAACAGTTTCACCTGCCTCTGCTAAAAGCTGTAGACCAAGAACAGGAATGGATTGTCTATCGGGACTATCTTCTTGCCCTTTTGGAGATAAAAGCTTGAAGGGGGAGATATAGATGGATTTCGAAAAGCAAAGATTTCCAGTTTTACTTAGGGGGGCTTGGTTTGGGATCAATAAGGCCTTTCGTCGAAAGTTGGAAAGTATTTCTATTACGCCGGTTCAGTATACGGTCTTGAGAAATCTGATCGAAGGCGAGGGGAGGGTTCTTCGTCAGCAGAGCCTTGCTGATTCTCTGAGTACAAATAAAAACAACTTGGCTGATTTGCTTGCTCGAATGGAAGAGAAGAGACTAATCAATCGCCACGACAATACGAAAGATCAAAGATATAAAAGTGTTTCTATCACCCCAAAAGGCGTGCAGGAATTTCTACAAGCCCGTAAGCATGCACTAGCTCTTCAGGATGAAATCCTGTCCCTTTTCAACAAGAAAGAGCAAGTCTTGCTTCTTTCCTATTTTGACCGCTGCAATGATCGCCTTGAGGAAATTTCATGATTCAACTGTGATACTTAGATCAAGTAGTTTTCGAGCCGAAATACCAAACCCTAAGGGTTGTTGTAATTCCCCTCACTAAGCTAGGTCAGCCTTTCTGCATGATGATCGAGAAATTTTGTCACGTATGGTTTTTTAATTTCTAAATATAAGATCGAGACGAGCACAATCATCGAGGAATGATTATAAGTGTAATAATCGAACATAACCAAGTAGGATGCAATGTGAACAATTAGGGAAACAAGAACAACGAGTGAGTGCTTATTTTAAGGACATATTCCCTTAAGCAGAATATTGAAAAGTGAAAACCTTTTCTTTTGAGAAAAACCTCATTTAGCGTGCTGTCGTTCTGTAAACCCAGAGCCAAAAGCGATACCTACAACTTGATAGGTAATTATTATGATTCGGGAAGGAGATTGGGTTTCTGCTAAACCTATTAACCCTCGTTTACATAGGGCGCTTCGAGCCCTTGGCCCAAGTTTTCCAACTCCAAAGTCATTGCGTCGAGGTTTTCCTTGATCGAGGTGGCTCTTGATACAAGTCCGTTAATTCTGTGGTCGAGAGATCTTTGTTGAGTTTCAATAGCCAGTCGAGGACCCGCACCAGCTACTGCAACTGCAGTTTTTCGCTCTTCGACATTAGGCCAAAAGAAACCGCCAAGACTTAAGGCTATACCAATGGCTGCATAGTAAGACCCAAAGGAATCACTGAATAAACTTGCTGCGATCGTTCCCAGACCAATGAAAAGGAGGAGTTTGTTTGAGCTAAAGCTATATTCTCTTTTGGTGCTAGTATTTGATTTTTTTGGGTTTTTAAAATCATTGTGAATCTTTTCTTTTAGAAGTACCAGACCTTCGACTTGACTTGCAATATCGGTCGCCTCTTCGCTTAAACTCAACTGCTCTAACTCCATTCTGCGACGCCTTTCGGTTGCTGCCTTACTGTCCAATTCCCACTGCTTGCTAGCTTTTTCCAAAAAACCCTTTCTTGTCGTGCCCCCACCAACTTCAATGAATCTTTGGGTGAGTAATTTTGTATCTGAAGCTAGGCACATTTGCCTACCTGTGAAAACGATTTCATCACTGTGTTTATCAATAAATGAAAAAACAATCGAAGCTTCCTCTTCGGAAAATAATTTTCGACATAAATCCTTGGTAAACGAGTCGAGTGCCTGCAGGTGTACCGCGATCCAATGCGTTTCTGAGTCGGGAAAGATCGCAATGAAGGCATCAATAATCGTGGCAATTACATTCAAGCGTTCAGCTTCTTCGGGATTGTCCTGCCGGTGGAATTCTTGGATTTGATCCCTGATTTCCTGATTAATGACTATACATCCGTCAGGTTCTAGGTTGGCAATGCGCTTTTGCCTCTTGAGCCAATTGTAACTGAATGCAGCATCTCGTGGAGAGCAAAGGAACTCCAAGTTATAGCGATTGACCCTCTTGAAGTAAGATGCGAAGAGGAGATGCTGAAACTCTTCATCGGTGAAATCCGAGAAGTGGGGAAGCGTTTTTTTTGACTGTTCTGACATAACTGGAGGCTTTGCTTTTGGTAATGTAGTAGATTTCTTGAACATATTCAACAATTTCAGTGGATTACCTTGGGTTCTTTCTTTTAGTTCTTCTCCAGACATAGACTGGAAACCGTTTAATCTTGCAAATCTTTCGCATAGTGCTGGTCCTAATGGAGATAGATTGAACTCCTGCACCCGTTCGAAGCCGAATCGATCGCAAGTATCAAGAAGAGCTTGATTATTAAGCTCAGCTGAAAACAGAAACCTGCAACGTTTAAATAATTCCGACGAACGTATTGCCTGATTAAAAGGCCCTGTCAACCAGTCGATTCCTTCCTTAGGGTATTGATCCAAGTCATCAAGAATAAGAACAGGCGTAATGTCACTGATCGGAACTTGACCCAAAGAAAGTGACTTCTCAAGGGTTGTCACAAATGAGTTTGCGAGCTTGATTCTCCATTCGTCTTTGTTTTCATCAACAGCTCTGAGACGTTGGAACGAAATCACCAAGCTACCCCATTTTCGTGCAAAGTCATTCAATGCTGACTGCACTATGTCACTGCTTGCCCTCGCCGAACGTGCCAAGGATGCCGACAAATTTAATGGATTGGAGAAGGCGGAGGCTTTATGGGAGAAGCATAGATGAACTTGCTGGCTATTTATTAGCTTTTCTTGTGCTTCAAGAAGCAAAGCGGATTTGCCTATACCTTCATCCCCAAGAATAACAGCTGCCCGGAGGCTGCCCACTGAGGAGAGAGACCTGGTTAGATCAGATAGTTCCTTGTCCCTTCCTAAGAGTTGCGTTTTCATTTGGTTGATAATTATATTTCGTTGGTGAGTACAGTCGTTCCCTCTCCGCTCCATTTTGGAACGGAGAGGACAACCGAAAGGTCCTTCGTTAATCTATCAGGATCTTATGCTGGGTAACTTCAGCAGATCGAGGACGACCTGCATACTGAGGTTGGATTGAGCCAACGCGGCTGCTCCTGCTTGATACTGCAAGCTGTACTTCGAGTAGTTAATAGACTCTTCAGCTATATCCGCATCCATGATTCTGCTGTTCGCAGCCTCAAGACTTGCTGATTTCTTCCCAAGGTATTCGGAGACAAAACCCAGAGTCGAAAGCTTCCCTCCGCTTTGAGCTCTCAAGCCTGATATATTGTCAAAAGCACCTTGTAACTCTGTGTCAGTAACTTGGCTAATGCTCAGCGCATCGCCAGTAGCGGGCGAGGGGGTGCCCGGTGCCATCACAACAGTTCCAGCTTGCGTTGCGTTTGCTAAGTTTCCTGAACCAACGCCAAAGGCTCCATTATAATTCATCATTCCAAGAGAGATCTTTGATCCGCTTGCTCCCTGGGATGATGTATAAATAATCTTTGCGTTGCTTGGATCCACATTAAACAGGCTGGACCCATTGAGTTTTTCGCCCTGCAGTTGCCCAAGCTGAACTTGCAGATCTCTGAACTGTCTTGCGTAAACTTCGGCCGTAGCACTGTTCGAGTTTCCAATGGCAGTATCATAGTCGTTCTTGAGCGTTCTCATTTGGGTGACCAAGTCACCGGCTGTCTTCAGGGCTCCGTCTTGAACTTCAAGGAAGGATTTCCCGTTTTCAACACTCGACTGCACTGTATTGTTGATGGTCAGTTCGCTCTGCAAGCGCATGGAGAAAGCAAGCCCCCCTGGGTCATCACCCGAGCTGAGGATTCGCTTCCCGCTTGAGATTCTTTGCAGGCTTTTGTCCATCAATGACTTGGTCTGACTGAGATATTGCATGTTACGCATCGATGCTGCAGCACTAGTTCCTAGGGTTAATGCCATAATGGTATCCCCCCTTCTATTTGATTGGTTCCACAGAGCTTCTTCGCGGGCACTGCAAAACTGTATTTAGTTTGATCTTTCATAGCTATATCCTCCTTGATATTTTGGTTATACACTGGCGACTTCCTGTCTTCATTTCCGATTACTAATCTCCGTTTTTGTGCGGATTTCATTTACGCTTCCTTTTTCTCTTACCGTAGAAGCAGGAGCGCTACATCGTTGGTTGTGTTGGCTTGAGCCACCATGGCTGCTGCTGCTTGCGTGAGGATGCTGTACTTAGCTAAGTTCGCACTCTCTTCAGCGATATCGACATCTTCGATTCGTCCTACTGCCGCCCGAACATTGGTCTCCTGGAGAGCTAGAGAATCCGCTGCAAAAGACAGC
>Ga0055584_100006304_pt1 | contig 11635 bp, 8 predicted proteins | sample OSDHelmetaG_FD_58716 | JGI IMG/M metagenome (GOLD analysis project Ga0055584, IMG submission 58716) | Pelagic marine sediment microbial communities from the LTER site Helgoland, North Sea, for post-phytoplankton bloom and carbon turnover... | ecosystem: Environmental > Aquatic > Marine >...
TTTCAAAAACTGGATGCGGACAGCAACAGCTATTATGAAGGTCTGGAAGACCGTGATCAGACTCTCGACGCTGGTTTTGAGCTTGGCATTCGACAGAAATGGGGCGAGCTCAAGCTTGACTGGGTAACCGATACGCTCAACAAACACGACGGTCAGGAAGTACGATTTGCCTACCGGTATCGATTTGAAGCCGGCCCCTGGTCACTATCACCGTTTATCAGCTGGACATGGCAGGACGCAAACCTGACGAACTACTACTTCGGGGTCAGCGAAGCCGAAGCGACACCCGACCGTCCAGCCTATCAGCCGGGTGAATCACAATGGGTTGGGTTCGGCCTGAATACCGCCTGGCATGCGACAGATCGTATTGTCATCTTCGGCAATGTCGGTTTTGGTGGTAGCGACTCTGGCGTTACCAATAGCCCGCTCATTGAGGAAGACGGCATATCCAGTGCGTTCGTTGGCGGCACGTATCTGTTTGGAAATGCGCGAAAACCCGATTACATTGTTAGCGAAGAACGCTTTGGCGAGTGGTCGTGGCGAGTCAACTATGGCTATCAGGCCGACGGCAACATTGTCAGTGAGATAGATCAGGGCGACTTCAGCAAGAGCTCAGTCGCCGATACCAATATCGGCGGATTCACACTGAGCAAGCTGTTGTCTGAGGGTAAACGTGTCGACTTTCTCGGCAAGCTCGCCGTGTTCCGCCATTTCGAAAGCGACGAAGGCAACGGCAACTTTCAAAGCTATGCCGCCTATGTCTCTGCCATGGGCAAAGGGTACTCATCCTGGAGCAATGAGGAGTGGTTCCGTTGGAGTTTCGGCTTTGGCATGTCCTACGCGACAAAAATCCCGATTGCGGAGCAACGCAAGCAAGCGGAAAAAAACGACAATACATCGCATTTTCTGAATTACCTTGAAATGACACTCGACTTTCCTTTGCGTCGGGCGTCAAAGGCATCCTGGCTGCAGAACTGCTATGCCGGGCTGACTATCGTGCACCGATCAGGAATTTTCGGTACCTCGGACTTTCTCGGTGACGTCTCGGGTGGCGCCGATTGGCTCACAGCCCATCTGGAGTGCACACGATGAATCGCCTGAAAATCTTTGTATTGATCCTCACGGCCCTCTTCTTCGCGAGCCCCACCCTTGCGGACTGGGCAGCAAACGCGGCTGACAAGCAGCAAATGAAAGCCGTAAGTGCCATTGAAAAGATGCGCACAGCGATCCCCAGAACAGAGCAGTATTTCGAACAAGCCTACGCCTACGCCATCCTGCCATCCGTCACTCGCGTCGGGTTTGGTTTTGGCGGTGCCGGCGGTAAAGGGTTTGTAATTGCAGGCGACAATGCCATCGGCAAGACCCGATTCTGGCAATTTACATCGGGCATTCAGGCGGGAGCCAAGAACTTCAGTATGATCGTTTTCTTCAAGGACAAAACGGCACTCGAGAAATTCAAAGCCAGTGACATCCAGTTTATGGGACAGGCCGGCGTTGCATTTGCGACTGCAGGTTTGGCCGGCACGCCAACCTATAGCGATGGGGTCGCCATCGTTACGATGACTCGATTTGGACTGATGGGTGAGTTTACGATCTCCGGCGCGAAGTTTTCCTACAAAGCGCTTGCAGCCGAAAAAGAACCCGCCGAATAAAGCCGACGCGACCTGACTAGAACGACATACTAATGGTCACTTTTGGCCCGTGCTGACGCAGTCGAAACAAACCACGAAGGTCCTCGTCCCTGGATTTCAGTCTTGTTCCGTAAAAACTGTAGCCAATCCCCGCACCAATATGGTCACCAAAGTTGCGATCGAAGCCAACATTCATATAGCCCGTATATCCCTTGAAGCGATCGAACTCCAGGGCAAAGGCATTGATGTCAGCACTGAGACGCCATTTGGCGCCAACGGCGACCGAACCAAACACTCCGATTGTCGGAACGAGCGTATTTGCCCGCACGCGCTCGAATTGCTGCGTTGAGTCCGCCGTAACGGTCGTTTCAAACCGCGAATAACTCAATCCTGCTGTCACACCAAGTTCTTTTTGCATGTCCCGCATTAGCGAATAGGAATATGCGAATCGCAACACCTTCGACGTCGTACCAAGCTCCACCTCCGTACCGGCATTGAAATTTTCATCGCCAAATACAAGGTCCTGCTCAAGTGTTTTGGAAGACCGCCGCAGCAGCTCAAAATAACCCAGTTCGAATCGATGATAATAGGCGACACGGAAAAACGAATCGAACTGCACAACCGTCTCTCGGTCCGCAATACCCAGAACATCTTCCAGGTCGATTTCTTCTCCTGGCTCGCCACCGGCCGCGTCTCGAATGATTTTGGTGTCCGTGGAACTGCTGAGCCCACTCAGGCGCACCTCGAATCTCGGTTGAACGTCGCCGACGTCCTTCGCTGATTCGAATATATCGGCGTTATACGCCAGACCAACGCTGACCGACCACAGCTTGTCGCGATCAACAATTGGACTGGATGTCACAGCCGAATCGAGGAATTCAATACCAACAGTCGTTGACAACAGCCAGCGGGGTGTCAGTTCGTAGCCCAATGAAAAACCCGCCCAGGTATTGACCGCATCACCCGGTTGGTATGCCGCACGAGAAGGCGTCGCCTCATAATCAGCAACACCATAGTAATAGCCGCTGTAATCGTCACTCAGATAAGAAAATTTGACGCTTGGAACAAAATAGCCCCGGTCAAACTGCCGCGGCAGCGAGAATTCCACTTCGCTGGTCGTTCCTTTGTGCCGATCGAGCAATTCCCAGTATGATCGAAACTGAACATGGACAGGCCAGCGGCGCCAACCAATGATGGGTCCCGCCTCTATCGTCGCCCGGCGTTCGTCCAGCCCCCTTAAAGCATCGTTTTGCGCGCCACCCAGACCGAGCGTTTGTAGTCTGCCAATAACACCCAGTTCCCAGTCGCTTTCTGTGATGTAACGAAACCCGATATTTTCACCACGGATCAGCAACCAGTCATCGGTGAAGGCCGAGTGCCGAAAGCTGGTCAGATAGGGGTACGCGAAATTCGAACTGGAGACACCCGCAAAGGGATTCTCCGACGTTGCGATAGAAACACCCAACGAATAATTATTTAAATCGTATTCTCGAATGTAGTCGAGTAATGGTCCTGCTATTGCAGACTGGCACGCAATAGACACACATACCGCAAAGCAAGTCGCCCTGCGCCGCAAGAACCGCCTTCGATTAGTAAAGCCGTCCACCGACCGTCACACTCGTACCGTATCGCGGGCCGCCATGATAGCCGCCATAGCCGCTGTAACCGCTATAGCCAACGCTGCCGTACACACGAACATCGTCGCATCCGGCCAGGGATGAACCGATTGCGAGCACTGTCGCAATTTTGATGAGTACAAATACATTTTTCATCACATGATCCTTCTAGTTCTTTTGATCGAGGGGCCAGGTTTGCAACGCAATGCCGGCTCCGGATGGTCCTGCGATAAACGCTACTTCGCCGCCCAGCGGTCTAGCCTGCGCTTCTATGATCACGCGCCCGCCAAACGCATCGGCCCTGCCCGCGATGTCAGCCGGACTCTCTACGCGCAGATAGCTGACCCAAACCGGGCCCAGATCCTCCAACGGGTTCGCCATGATGCCCACTCTCGGAATTTCACCCGACTTCAGGAGACGATAGGTAGCGTTCGAACTCTGATCCTCATCAATATCCCATTCGTCTGCCTGCAGACCGGTTACGCTGCCGTAAAAAACCGTCGCCTTGTCAGTACTCGAGGTCCACAACTCATCCCACAGAAACTCGTTGATAACTGGTTCGCTATCAGCCGGATCTCCGTCGCGCGTTTGTAACAGCGCCAGCAGAGCACCTTCAGCATCTCTGACGAGCGCAAGCCGGCCACGACGCTGCAAGTCGGTTGGAGCGGCAATCACCTCACCACCATCTGCTTCGAACTGGGCCGCGGCCGTATCGACATTCAGCACCGACATCACGACAACCCACTGTGAGATGTCATCTCTGCCGTTCAAGGCCACTGTATCGATCATCCCGCCGATCAGATTGCCGTTGTGCCGTATCAACGTGTAGGCGGATTCGTTACTGAACCCTGAGTCGCGTCCGATGCTCTCGAATTCCCATCCAAACAACGATCCATAAAACTTTTTCGACCCAGCCAGATCGTTGGTCAAAAGATCGTGCCAGATAATTTTTCCGGGCGAACGCTCACCGCTTGACGCCTCCGAGACAGACGGCAAATCGATCTGAACAGTCGCGCAGGCGACGACAAATAGCGCGCAGACAAGTGCCGCTGCAGGCCGCAATTGTTTAGATAACATCAGAATCCTCAAAGTCGATCAGTATGCGATGGTACACGTACATGTGAGCCGCTTCAGTACAAAGCTGACAGGAGTGACCTCAGCCTCACCTGCTAGCGCCTGCGTTGCCTGCCTTGCCTGCTTTGGCGATCGAAGGACTGCGAACGCTGGGCACCTTGCTGTCGTGCATTGAAATCCCGTTCGAGCTGCGGTCGAGTCGCAGGACGCGTGCGTGAATCAAAGCCTTGCGAGGGCCGGGTCGCAGGCATTTGCGATGGCCGCGTGCTCGGCAATGACGGCGACGATCGATCCAGATTCTGTGGTTGTGACCAACGTCCGTTATCGCGCTGACTCCAGTCACCGCTGTTGCTTCGCTGATAAACGTTTCCAGAGCGGTCAGCCAACACATTGTTCTGCACATTGTTCGCCGGGCGAGCCTGCCGATCACTGGGAACCGCCGGGCGCTCCGCGTTTCTGGTTCGATTTTCCGGTCGATTGTAAACACTTGGTCTGGTTTCCGGACGATTGCGCCCGCCGCCAATATTGACATCGCCATTTATGTTGATGTTTGTCTTTCGGTAGCCACCGTGAACGTACGGTCTGGGATACGGACGGTAGCCGCCCACTCCCCACCAGGCACCGTGACCCGAAAATGTAAAGCGGAAAGGTCCATTGGTCCATGAAACACCTACGCCCCACCCGTACCAGGGGTTGTAAGTCACGTGCAAGCCCCAGGTGGGATAACGGGGGTAATAGTGCGGTCCGTACCAGGGTTGGTAATACCATCCGGAGCCATAGACCACGGCGCCATGGTAATAGTAGCTACCGTAGTAACCTGGTGTGTAGCCGACATACACAACTTCGGGCGTGACGTCATAGACTTTTACGTACGTCACATTGTGGTGCGCATTGGACGTCGGAATCTTGTATATGGCATCGGGCACATCGGTCGCGACCGTCCAGGAACCCGTCGCGCTGTTGGATACGTACCAAACCCCGTCGTCGCAGGCGTAATAAAGTTGTCCGTACTTAAACACCGCGGAACTGGTGTTCTGTGCGTACTCGACGTTGATCTCCTCGATAGGCGCAAAGTCGGGGGCCCCGTCATATTCGACGCTAAATGACGCATCTGAACGGCTGATCGCCGCCGTTTGTGGAATTGTGTTGTCTAATACCGCCTCGCGAGCTTGTGACGTACCGGCAACCTGACTCAGTATCGCGCCGTTGACCGAGTCTTCCGGCACGTCGCCAAAGGGCGATGGCAACTCATCATTGGGAACATGCTCCCAGTCCGATTCCCCGACGATCCCCGCGCTTCGATACCACCGTCCCGACAGGAGCACGTAGTACTTTTGCGTTGATAACTCGAGAAACGCATTGCTGTCGGTGTTATCCAGATACAGCAGGTTCATTCCTTCGACGGGTGCCCAGGTGGGTACGCCGTCGGTGACCACCAGCTCTGTCGGTTCGGTTGCGATGATGATGTCAACGTCACCGACTTCTTCGCTATCGTCAGCCACTTCAACCAGTCCGGCAACGCCACTTGGAACAGCGCTCGCTCGACTCCACAAACCATCAATGGCTCTGGCCACGTACCAGACATTACTGCCGATATACAGATAGTAGTCACGTCCATCCCTGGCAATCAGAAACGCCGTGTTGACCACCCGCTCATAATCCGTGCCCTCAATCTCCTTAAGGACTGGCTCGCCATCAATAGAGATCAACATGGCCGGTTTGGTCGACAGGATTATTGCAGGCGGTTCATGCTTCAGCCCGACCGGCCCGGCAGACTGTGAATCAAGATCAGCAAGCAATTGGTCGACTGAAATTTCGAAGTTGGCCCCTTCAATTTCCGCCTCGATAAAATCAGCGAGATTTTGCCGCTGCTCTCCGCTCGCATCGGCAAATCTGACATCGCCAATATCAACATCGCGGATGATCGCCGTGCGCGCGTCACGATCAACATCAATTTTGGCCTGGATCCATATCGCACCAAAGGCCGGTACATCGTTGGTCGCTTTCGATTTCACCGACACAGCAGCGCGCGCTTCGATGCTGTTGCCCGAAAACGTCTCAACCTGCGGTTGATAAATCAAAACCTCGGCGTCATTCTCCCCCACCAGCACTTGTGGCCAACTCACCACATCGGCCTGCGCAGTCGACCCGACAAAAACCAACAGAGCGAAAATACAGCCTGCAGCTTGTTTAATCATGGAAACCTCTCAAGAGCGATAGACAGAGTGCGCCCTAATTGTTGCACAGTTTTACCGGCTACGGTCGACCTCAACGATTTGTCCCTGTAATGTGTCACCCCAACCTGATTGGCAGGTTTAATAACGTCCTGTGGCAATCAGGATTGGACGATTTAAGGATATTTCATGATTAGGAAGTTCGTACTATTGACGGCCATCGCACTCTTGAGTGCCTGCGCCGGGCCACAAGTAACGCGCGTACAAACATTGTCAGATACATCTGACGCGCCGTATCAGAACGTACTGGTCATATCTTTGTTTCAATCTTTCGACATGCGGCGCTATCTTGAGGACGCGATTGTAAAAGAGCTGACTGCACGAGGTGTGAGCGCGGTCGCCAGCACATCGATGATGAATACGAAGACGCCCGTCACCCGGCAGACCTTCCTGGCAATGGTCGAAGAGCTGGGTTCTGACGCGGTACTGGTCTCTCAGCTCGCAAGCTACGATTCGAAAGTCCAGAAAAAGGACGCCAGACCCGAAGCGACCCATATCGTCCGACCGACCTATTACTACAATGTCTGGAGTGTTGAACTGACAGAGTTTGTTGAACCCCAGTTCCTCAAGTTCGAACACACGATCGCTCTGGCGACACAACTTTTCTCGGCGAACTCTCGCGATTCGGTATGGGCGATCGAATCGAAATCGAAAATCGTCCAAAACCGGGAAACTCGCGGTGACGTTTCAGTCATTACGGATGAAGCAAAGGCCATCGTGCGTTACTTGTCTGCGGACGGATTACTGGCTCGATAGCGGCATTTGTGCAGCCCCGAACTGAAAAGAGCCACCGAAGTGGCTCTCTCCATCGCTAATCGCGAATTTAACTGATTCGAGTCGTCGCTCCGATCAGGTAGCCGATGCGGCAGCAATACTGGCGATTGACGCGTCCAAAGTAGCGTCGAATTCGTCAGCTGATTGCTGCGCACTCAGTCCCTCAGACAAGGCACGAGAGAAGCTTGCAACCATGCCAATTTGGCGGGACAGACGATCGTTAGCTTCGTCACGAGAATAGCCGCCGGACAGTGCGACAACGCGGGCCACATTCGGATGGGCCACGCACTCAGCATACAAGCCATCTTTCTCCGGCAAAGTGAGTTTCAACATGACCACTTCGTCTTCGTTCAGACTATTCAGCTGCTGCATTATCGCGGCAAGCAGCATATCTTCTGCGGCGGCTTTGTCCGGGCAATGAATATCAACTTCCGGCTCAATGATCGGAACCAGGCCAGCTGCGACGATTTGTCGCCCGATTTCAAATTGCTGCTCAACGACCGCATTGACACCAGACTCGTTCGCTTCTTTGATAACCGAGCGCATTTTCGTGCCAAATATGCCGGCCGCTTTGGCTTTTTCCAGCAACTTGTCGAGGTCTGGCATGGGGTTCATTACCTGAGCGCCATCAACAATATCGGCCAGACCTTTGTCGACCTTAAGGAAAGGCACAACGTTCTTCACTTCCCAGAGATAGGATGCCGTCGACTGGCCTTCCACCTGCCGGTCCATGGTGTTCTCGAACAGGATTGCCCCAAGAATTCGATCACCGCCGAATGAAGGGCTGGTCATGATTCGAGTTCGCATGTTGTGGACGACCGTGAACATCTCTTCGTCATTTGACCAGGCATCGGGGGTAACACCGTACAGGCCAAGTGCTTTGGGCGTACTACCGCCACTTTGATCCAATGCTGCGATAAATCCGGGTGCGGTTCTAATTTTCTGTAGTTGGTCTGCGTTGCTCACGTTAGCCTCTCGAAATACGGTTATGGATTAGGAATTGAGGCGCGATTCTACAGGATTATTGACGACTTAGGGATGCGGCTTGTACGGAGAGAATTGGGTCTTCGAACGAATCGCCCGATTCTGGGCTTAGCCTATGTGATCAGCCTGACTCGCCGTGAACCGCATTCGCCCCGACCGCGCGCGCATATCGTCAACGATGACGGCGACCGCCGGTGTAACAAACAACACCATGAAACCGGACACGATAATACCGAAGCCCAGACTGACACCCATGGGTATTAGAAACTGTGCCTGTGGGCTTGTTTCCAGCAGTAGCGGAGCCAGTCCCAACGCTGTGGTTAGAGTTGTCAAAAGAATCGGCCGAAAACGGCGACTCGACGCTTCCGCCGCCGCGTCAATAGATGAAAAACCAGCGGCACGCTTTTGATTGTAGAAGTCGACTAAAACCACAGATGAGTTTACGGCTACACCGGACAGGGCGACGATACCGAAGATGGACACAAACGACAGCGGGTAGCCGAGGACCAAGTGTCCAAGGATTGCGCCGGCCACGCCAAGCGGGATTGATACAAGGATAGCGAGCGGTTGCAGATACGAACGCAGTTGCGTGGCGATCAACGCAAAAATTACCAGGATGACCACGATAAACGCCTGTGCCAACGACGCCAGATCCTCGTTCTGCTCGCGGGTCGCACCGGCTCGAATCCAACGCAATCCCGGGAATTGTGACTCAAGCGATGGCATCACCCGATCCAGAATCGCCTGGTTTGCATCATTGGGCGTTGAGATGGCCTCGTCGACATTGGCACTGACGGTGACAACGCGACGACCGTCAATGCGTTCAATGGACGAATAGGCGCGACTCTCGGCGACTTTTGCGACGGTCAGGAGTGGCGCACGACTGCCGTTCGGCAGCACGACCTGAAACTTGTCCAACGCGTCAAGGTTGGCGCGCGTCGACTCGGGGTAACGGACATACACGCGCATCTCTTCGCGACCACGCTGAATGCGTTGCACCTCTTCACCGAAGAAACCTCGACGAACCTGCAAAGCAATGTCGGCTTCACGCAACCCGGCGGCGCGCCCTGCATCGGTTAACTCAAAAACGAGTTGTCGCTTGCCCAGATCGAAGCTGTCCTCTATCTCGTCAACACCTTCAACATCCGCGAGAAGGCGTTTCATCTGCTCCGCGGCAGCGATAAGCTGATCTTCGTCACCGTGAGCAAGCTCGAATTCGACGTCCTCGCCGAAGCTGACGAAGCTGGATGAGAAATTGACCTGATCAGCACCTTCGATCTCACCGACTGCTTGCCTCCAGGCTCTCTCGATATCAATCCCTGGTGTGAAACGCTCGCCGAAGGCCGTCAACTCGATACGGACTTGCCCAATATTTTCCTGCGATGAAAAGCTCGACTGTGAACCTGGGCCTCTATCAGCCGACGCACGACCGCCGGTCGTAGCGGTCAACGACGCAATCAGCGTTTCGCCGGTCTTTGCCTCGATCTCAGCAGCTACGGCGTAGGCTGACTCGGTCATTCGTTGAATCGCATCGTCTGTCCGCTCAAAGAGTGCGCCCTCTGGCATCGTCACGGATGCCGTCAGACTGTTGCCTTCAATGATCGGGAAGAAAATGAATCGGACGTTGCCGTTGCTAACCAGTCCGATGCAGAGTAGAAAAAACGCGAACGCAATGCCGACTGTCGCGTAGCGCCATGTCGCTGCAAATTTGGCCCCCGGTCGAACCACGTTTTCACGGACGTGAGCGACCCATCTGGAAACCCGCTCTCCCTCAGCCTTCAAGATACCGCGCGACCATTGACCACCTTTGCTCAGATGCGATGGAAGTATCCAGAAGGCTTCGATAACCGACACCAGAAGTACACTGATAACGACAATGGGTATGGAACGGGTAATATCACTGAAGGTGCCGCTCGTTAATAGCAACGGTGCGAACGCGGCAACGGTGGTTAGTACACCGACCACAACCGGGGCGAATACATTACGAGCACCACCCGAGGCGGCTTCCGCCCCGCTCTTGCCAGCGGCACGCTCTGCGTCGATATTCTCGCCGATTACAATTGCATCATCTACGACCAGTCCGAGGACGATGATCAAGCCGAATAGCGAGATCATGGTGATCGTTACACCCAGCGCACCGAACAACAGAATGCCACCCATGAATGCCGTCGCTATGCCAATACTTACCCAGACGGCGAGCTTCAGATCAAGCATCAAAACAAGAAACAGAAAAACCAGTGCAAAACCGATCAAACCATTTTTCAGGAGTAGATTGATACGCTCACGGAGCAGGTCAGTTTCATCGTCAAGCTCGAGCAACTCCACACCGAACGGAGTCGCGTAGTCAGCCAGGAACTGATCGACCCGAGCCTTGACGACCAGAACGTCTTCGGCTTCCGCCCGACTCACTTTGACAAAAATAGCCGGACGACCGTTGTACAGGTTAAGTAGTTCAGCGCGTACGAAGCCGTCCCGGATAGTCGCTACGTCAGCGAGAGTAATGATGGAACCGTCCGACTGTGAGCGCACGACAACTGACTCGAATTCTTTTCCGGTCTGCCGCTTCTGGTTTGTTCGCAGAAGAATCTCACCCGATTGTGAATTGATCGAGCCCCCCGCGAGGTCCAGCGACGAGCGACGAACGGCATTCGCCACGTCTTCAAAACTGAGATCCAATCGCCTGAGCATTGCCTCGCTCACTTCAATTGAGATCTCGAGATCACGGGCGCCCTGAAGCGAGACGAGAGAGATCCCGGGTTGCGTTAGAAGATCTCGTTCAACCTGTTCGGCCGCTCTTCGTAAGGTCATCGGGTCAACATCCCCGACAACCACCAGAGTGACAACACCACCGGTTGGCTGTGGTGCGGCGATTATCGGTGCCTCAGCATTCTCCGGCGGGAAGTCGCTGAGCCGGTCGATCGCCGACTCGATGTCATCCTTTACCAGCTGCACATCTGAGAAATCACTCGTCTCGACAACGATTGATGCTCGATTCTCAGAGGCGGTGGAGCGAACTCGCTTGACGCCATCGATGCCAAGAACCGCTTCATCAACACGCCGGGTGATGCCCTCCTCCACTTCGGCGGGCGTAGCGCCGGGATACGGAACGGTTACAACAACGGTTCCCGGTGAGATTGTTGGAAATACCTGCCGCTGCAGGCTGGTCGCTGACATCGCACCTCCGACCAGCAGCACGACCATTAGCAGGTTCGCGGCAACGGGGTTACCGATGAACCAACTGATCAGTCCTTGACTGAGGGCGCGGTCATCGGGTGAATTATTCTCCGACATCGGCATCCTCTAACGACGTCAGAGGTTCGAT
>Ga0055584_100006305_pt1 | contig 11634 bp, 9 predicted proteins | sample OSDHelmetaG_FD_58716 | JGI IMG/M metagenome (GOLD analysis project Ga0055584, IMG submission 58716) | Pelagic marine sediment microbial communities from the LTER site Helgoland, North Sea, for post-phytoplankton bloom and carbon turnover... | ecosystem: Environmental > Aquatic > Marine >...
CTCGGCGACCGTCTCGCCGTCGAGCACTCACCGCGGCCGAACGTCGACGAGGGCATCGTCGCCGTCGAACTCGAGAGCGCGAGCGGACGGCGACTGGCGGTCGAGCGGATCGCGGGTCGCGCCACGGCGGCGGTGAGCGTGTCCTCCCCGGCCGGACGCCCCCGCCGGCGCGTTCTGCCGATGCCCGTCCCGGTCCGGTCCCGCCTGCTCGCGGGTGAGCTCGAGTACATCGAGCGGGACACGGCCTTCGAACACGCGGTCGCGGCCGCGATGGAGCTGATCTCATGAGTCGACGCGACGTCCAAGTGGTCTCCGACGGCGCGGCCCTCGCCGACATCGCGGCCGCTCACATCGAGCGGGTGCTCCAGGGGGCGAGCGCGGCGACGCCGGCGACGGTGGCGCTCGCGGGCGGCCACACGCCGCGCGCGACCTACCAGCACCTGGCCGCACGCCCCGCGAGGTGGCGTCACGTCGAGTTCTTCTTCGGTGACGAGCGGTGCGTGCCGCCCGACGACGACGGCTCCAACTACCTCATGGCCCACCAGGCGCTGTTCGCGCGCGTGCCCCTGACCCCCGAGCAGGTCCATCGCATCCCCGGTGAGCTCGAGCCCGAGCAGGCCGCGTTCGCCGCCGACGAGGACCTGCGACGGGCCTTCCCGGGCGACGGGCCACCGGCGCTCGACCTCATCCTCCTGGGTCTCGGGCCCGAGGGGCACACCGCCTCCCTGTTCCCCGAGGCGCCCGAGCTCGAGATCACGGACCGGCTGATGGTCCCGGTCAACCGGCCCGACCTGCCGCAGCCGTGGCGGGTGTCGATGACGCTGCCGGTCCTGAACGCCGCCAAGCACGTGATGTTCCTCGTGGACGGTGCCGAGAAGGCCCCGGTGGTCGCGCGCGCGATCGCGGGCGACGATGCGCTGCCCGCGGGCCGGATCCGTCCTGCCGGGGACCTCACCTGGCTCGTGACCGAGGCGGCGGCCGCGGACCTCCCGACCGACTGAGCCACGCGGTGGAGCCGGGCCTCAGCCCGGGCGGACGGCGGGACCGGGACGCGTGCCGTCGGAGCCGGTGACCAGATCGGCCGCGGCCTCGACGTCGGGAACCAGCCGAACCAGGCCCATGTCGCGGTCGTCGACCACGAGCAGGCGCGCGATCTGCGGAGCCAACTCGGCCCACCGGGGTCCGACGAGCACGAGCGGCCGGGCCTCCGCCGGCCAGCTCTGGTGGAGGTTCCACGCCAGCGCGACCTCGGCGAGCGTGCCCATCCCGCCCGCGAGCGCGATCCATGCGTCGGCCTCGACCAGTCGGCGCACGCGGGCGAACAGATCCGCGGTCTCGCGCTCCTCGAGCACCCATCGATTGGGCGCTTTCGTCCCCCGAAAGCTCTGCAGGGTGACGCCGACCACGTGGCCGCCGGCGGCGTGGGCGCCGCTCGACACCGCCCCCATCAGGCCGTCGTAGCCCCCGGTCTGGACCGTCCACCCGGCACCGGCCAGCAGGCGGCCGAGGCGGACGCCCTCCTGGTACTCCGGCTCGTCCGGCGCCAGGCGGGCGCTCCCGAACACTGCCGCGACCGGCCGGCCCGGCCAGGGGCTCATGCGGTGGCCCGGGGGACGACCCCCTCGACCAACGCCCGCGCCATGGGATCGTCGGCCATCGCGCCGAGAAGCGCCACCGTGGCCACGACCCGGGGGTCGCCGGGCCCGAGCGACGCCGCGAGCGCGCGCAGCCGTGCGGCGGGCGCGCACCGCTCGCCGTCCGCGCCGGTGGTCACGATCGCGATGTCGAGCAGGCGCCCGGCACGCGCGAGGTCTCCGAGCGGCGGGGCGAACTCGTCGGCGAGCGGCGCCATGCCGCGTCGCCCGCACTCCACGAGCGCTCCACCCGAGTAGGCGACGATCGAGGCGAGCCCCACGTGGCCAGCGGCCCGAAGGGCCCTGGCCGCCCCGAGCTGCGGGAGCGGCGCGGGGCCGACGGCGTGCAGCCAGGCGGCCGCGAGCAGACGGGCCCGGTCGGCCCGGGCCAGATGGGTCGGGATCGCGAGCCGGGCCGCCTGCTGGGCGACGCCCCGGGTGCGCTCATAGGCCGCCCGGTCGAGGTGCTGCTCGGCGAGGGCGTGCGCGGCCACCGGTTCCTCGGCGCTGCCCCAGTCCGCCCGGTCGTCCACGGCTCAGATGAGGGCGATCTTCGCCTCGTCGATGACGCGATCGCCCTCCAGGTCGGCGCGGGCGCGCTCGCCCGCCGGGACCTCGGGCTCCGTGTCGTCGAGCAGTCGGCGCGACATGGCGTGCCCGGTGCGCTCCTCTGCCGAGCGGTGCCAGTCGTCGGGGACCTCGTCCGGCACGGGGATGCCCGCGAGTTCTGAGAACAGCATCGCCCATGCCCGCGGCACGATGTCGTCGGCATAGCCGCCGCCGCCGAGCGCGACCCACCTGCCGCCGGCGGCCGAGTCGGCCAAGTCGTGGAGGGTCGCGTAGAGGCGGGGGAAGGTCGGCATCGTCACCGTGAGGTGCGCGAGCGGATCGACATGGTGCGGGTCGGCGCCGTCCTGGGTCACGATCACGTCCGGGCGGAAGGCGTGGACCGCCGGGCAGATCACCTCCTCGACGGCGCGCAGATAGGGGCGGTCGCCGGCGTAGGGCGGCAGCGGGATGTTGATGGCCGTGCCGAGCGCCTCGCCCACGCCGCGCTCGCCGATGCCACCGGTCCCGGGGAAGAGGTAGCGCCCGCTCTCGTGGACGGAGGCGGTCAGGACGCGCGGGTCCTCGTAGAAGAGCCACTGCGTCCCGTCGCCGTGATGCACGTCCACGTCCACGTAGGCCACGCGTTCGGCACCCGCGTCGAGGAGGGCGCGGATCGCCACCGCGGGGTCGTTGTAGACGCAGAACCCGTGCGCGCGGTTGCCCATCGCGTGGTGCAGGCCGCCGCCGACGTGGAACGCACGGCGCACCCGGCCGCTCCAGACCGCCTCGGCCGCCGCGATCGACCCGCCGCAGACCGCCGCGGCCGCCTCGTGCATGCCCGGAAAGGCGGGTGTGTCACCAATCCGGTTGAGCCCCCAGATGACCGCGTTGGGGTCGTCGGCGCCGTCGGGTCGCGCGCCGAGGCGCTTGACCGCCTCGACGTAGTCGGGCGCATGGACGGCCGCGATGCGGGCGTCATCGGCGGGCGCGGCCTCGATCATCTCGACGCTCGGCGCGTCGGCGAGCCCGTACGCCCGGATCAGCTCGAGCGCGAGATGGCGGCGGAGCGGATCCATCGGGTGCCCCTCGCCGAGATCGTAGGCGGTGGGCGAGGCGGAGACGACGAGCGCGACGGGATCGGGCATTGCCGAAGCCTAGGCGAGACGACGGGGTGGGCGCGAGCGGTGACGCGAACCGTCAGTGCACATGAGCGTGTCCGCCCCCCAGGTCCGCGGGGGCCACCTGGGTCGCCAGGTACGCCGCGATCGCGGTGGTCACGGGTGCCGCGGCGATGAGACCGATGGACCCCACGAGCGTCGCCACGATCTCCGCCGCGACGACCTCACTCGTCGCCGCGTCGAGGAACGACGTGTCGACGATCCCGAAGACGAGGAGGGTCGGCAGCGCCGCCCCGACGTACGCCAGCACCAGAGTGTTGACCGTCGACACGACATGGTCGTGCCCCACCGACATACCTCTGCGAAACAACTCGCGGGTCCCGAGCGCGGGGTTGGCCGCCCGGAGGGCCATGACGGTCGACGCCTGGCTGACGGTCAGGTCGTCGAGCACGCCGAGCGCCGCGATCACGACCCCGGCGATCAGCACGCCCCGAAGGGACACGTCGGCGCCGCTGGCGCGCAGGAGCGTCGCGTCGTCCGACGCGAAGCCGGTCAGCTGGGCGGCGGAGGTCATGATCGCCGCAAGGGTCAGCGTCAGCACCAGGGCCGCAGCGGTCCCGACCATGGCCGCGAGGGACCGCGGCCCGAGCCCGTGGGCGATCGGGATCGTCCCGAACATGATCGCCAGCGCACCGACGAAGGCGACCGCCACCGCCGGTCGGCCGTCGAGGATCGCCGGGACGATGAAGCCGATCACCACGAGCAGGCTGATGCCGAGCCCGACCAGCGCGCGCAGGCCCTTCCAGCCGGCGGTCGCGACCACCAGCAGGGCGAATGCCGCGGCCAGCCACGCGAGCGGCGTGCCGCGCTCGAAGTCGGCGAAGCCGTAGCGGTCGATCTCGGCCCCGCCGATCACCGCGCCGTCGGGGATTTCGGCCCGCGTCACGCGGACGCCGTCGCCGACGTCGACCGCCACGTCGATCACGTCGAACGCGGCGGTCTGACCCCGCTCGGGCCCCTCGCGGAGCCGCACCGTCACCCGTCGGCACTCGGGCGCGGCCTCTCCCGGGAGGGCCTGGGACCGGCAGCCCGTGGCATCGACCGCGACCACCTCGGCGCCCAGCGTGTCCAGCTGAGGTGGGCTGGCGGTCCCGGCAGCTCCGCCCGGACGCAGATCGATCAGCCCGATGACGGCGATGAGTGCCAGGACGCCCAAGATCGCGGCGAGCACGATCGCACCGGGGCGCGTGTAGGGCCAACGCAGACGCGGCACGACGGCAGTCTGCCAGCCACCGGGGTCACTCCATGACGCGCAGGGACGCCGGCACGTCCATCCGCCTGATGCGCGGGAGCGTCAGCAGTGGCGCCAGCGTCACTGCGACCACGCCCGCGAGCGCGGCCTGAAGCAGCGTTCCGCCCGAGAGGACCACGCGCGCGCCCACCTCCGGAAGGACGTCCGGGAACTGCACGTACACGATCCAGCCCAAGAGCAGCACGCCGAGCACGAGCCCGATGGCGGTCCCGACCACGCCCACGATCAGGCTCTCCCCCATCGAGATCGCGATGGGGGTGCGCGGGCGGAGCCCGAACGCGAACATCGTCGCGTTCTCGCGGGTGCGCTCGTCGGCGCCGATGGTGCTGGAGTTGAACGCGATCAGCAGGGCGAGGACCACGCCGACGCCGATCGGGACCAGGAGGATCGCCTGGTACTCGTCGATCGCATCGCTGAGGGCCGTCGTGGAGGCCGATGCGGGCTCCACGGTCGCGACGCCCGGGATGCCGACCAGCGCCCGCACCACGTCGTCCGGGGGCGTCCCCGGCGCCGGGAGCACGTCGACCGAGTTCGCCAGGCCCGTGAGCCCCAAGCGGCTCGCGCCGGCCGGGCCCATGTAGGCGGGCGCACGGAAGGGGTCCGCGTGGGTCCCTGCCACCTCGACCGGGGAGCTGGCGAGGGCGATCACGCCCCCGGCGCCCGGGCGAGAATAGGTGAGCACCACTTCGTCGCCGACGCCGACGCCGAGCTCGTCGGCGGCGACCTCGGAGATCAGCAACCCCTCCGATCCGGCGTCGAACGCGCCCGAGCTCGCATTCGGGCGCCAGATACCCGTGTCGGCCTCCGGGATCCCCAGCAGGAGATCGATCGGCTCCTCGCCCGCGGAGCGGGCGATGGCCGCCGGAGCCCGCAGCCAGGGCTCGGCCTCGGAGACGGCCGGGCTCGAGGCGATCGCCCGAACGGGTGCGCCATCGGACGCGACCACCGTGTCAAGGGTGGCGATGACCCGCGTCGGGGCGCCCGCCACGGTCTCGCGCTCGCTGCGGTCGATCATGTCCGTTAAGGCGTCGAGCGTGCCGAGCAGGGCGACCACGACCGCGATCACGGCACCCAGGCCGAGCGCGGTCACGAGGGTGCGCCGGGGGGCGCGCAGGACACTCCGCACCGGCATCTGCGCGATGCTCCCGCCCGGCAGCCGCAGCCGCTTGGCCAGCGTCACCGCGCCGGCGCGGGTGGCCGAGAGGGCGCTGCTCCGGATCGCCTTGATGGGCGGGACCCGCACACCGCGCCAGACCGGGAAGAGCGTGGCGAGGACGATCACCGCCAAGCCCACGAGCGCGCCGTTCACGAAGACCGAGAGCTGGAAGGGCGTCTCGATCACGGGGAGCCCGGGCAGCGCGTCGGCGAGCACGTCGGCGAGCAGCGCCTGGATCACGAGGCCGGCGATCACACCCAGGACGACGCCCAGGATCGCGATCTCGAGCCCGAGCAGCATCGGCCGGATCGCGACCCGCAGCGACGAGGCGCCGAGCGCCCTCCCGATGCCGATCTCGCGGCGCTGCGACTCCACGATCCGGCTGATGAGGTTGAAGGCCGCGAGCGCCGCTCCGGCGAGGACGAGCGCCGCGAACACGTTCATCAGCTCCTGGTCGCCCTGCGCATCCCGGTACAGGATGCGGTGCGCCCCGATGTCCTCGGTCGTGGTCACGGTGGTGCCGACCTCGGGCAACGCCACCTGGAGTCCACGCTCCAGCTCGGCGGCGACCCGGTCGCGGTCCACGCCCGGCGCCAGCCGCAGCACGAGGTCGTTCACCTGCCCCGGACGGCCCGCCAGGTTCCCCGCGACCCCGAGCGGCGCATAGACGAAGGCGAAGCTCCCCGGCAGCACGAACCCGCCCTCGCCCTCGGTCAGGTAGAACTGCTCAGGGGTCCGAGCATGACCGACGTACTCGACGGTGCGAGCGCCGACCTGCACGGGTCCGCTCGGAGGCAGCCCCATCTCCTGGGCGAAGGCGGTCTCGAGCACGACCCGGCCGGACGCCGCCTCGTCGGGCCCGGGGAGGCGGCCGGCGGAAACGTCGATCGCGTCGACCGTCAGCTCGCCCACCACATCGCCGCTCCCCACGATCTTGCCGGGCACGAGGACGTCGCCATCGCCGGTGGCGACGTCGATCTGCGTCGGGACGATGAGACGCTCCTCGAGCGCCACGACGTCGTCGCCGACCGATGTCTCGGCCACGGCCGCCTCGAGGCGGCCGCGCCCGAGGTACGCCCCATCAGGCAACGCCACCCGCAGGTCGTGGACGCGGAGCAACGCGAAGCTCGCGTCGTTGGAGGCGACACGCCAGGCCTCCATGCTGCCCAGGCCGGTGAACAGGCCGGTTCCGAGCGCGATGAGGAGCGCGATCGCGCCGACCAGCGCCCACCTCTGGCGGAGGTCGCGCAGCGACCAGCGGGTGGCGAGCGCGACGCGGCGGCGGCGGCCACTCACCACTGCAGCTCGGAGATCGATGCCGGACCGGCCTCGTTGGGCGCGTCCGCGACCACCCTTCCGCTCGAGAGCTCGATCACGCGATCCGCGACGCGGGCGATCTCGCGATTGTGCGTCACGACGATCACCGCCATCCCCTCCTCGTGCGTCTGGTCGTGGAGGAGCTGCAGGATCTGGACACCGGTGCGGAAGTCGAGCTCGCCCGTCGGCTCGTCCGCAAGCAGGATGGGATTGCCCGAGGCGAGCCCGCGTGCGACGGCCACCCGCTGCTGCTCGCCGCCCGAGAGCTCGTGCGGAAAATGGTCGATCCGCTCGCCCAGGCCGACCCGCTCCAGCGTCTCGCGCGCCACCTCCCGGGCCCGCGGCCGACGGCTCACGTCCGCGCCGAACTCGACGTTCTCGAGCGCCGTGAGCTGCGGGAAGAGGTTGAAGGTCTGGAAGATGAAGCTGACCGCGCCGCGGCGAAACCGCGCCAGCTCACGCGAGCGCGCGCGTGTGATGTCCTGCCCCGCGATGACGACGCTGCCGCTGGTCGGGCTGTCGAGGGCGCCGATGACGTTCAGAAGCGTCGACTTGCCGCTCCCGGAGGGGCCCAGCACGACCACGAACTCCCCGCGGGTGATGTCGAGATCGACCGCGTCGAGCGCGATGACCTCGGAGTCCCCGACCACGTAGCGACGTCCGACGCCGCGCAACGCGATCAGCGCGCCGCCGCTCCCGCTGGCGGCGGACGCGCCCGTGCGGCCCGCAGTGGTCTCGTCCATGGTCCGATTGACCCACCCCTGCCGAGCCGGCGCATCGGGACCCCCCGGCATCGGCGTGCGGATGATCCGCAGACCGCGCCCCGCGGGGCGGGCGCCCGTGCCCGCCCCGCGGGGCGCCCCCTCTTGTCGATTCCCCGCGACGGGACGATCGGGAAGATGCGCGCCGGTTCACCCCGGGCGCGCAGGACGTCCCGTCGGTGCTTGCGCTCGCGATCTCGGCGACACCGTCGTCGGGCACGTCGAACGACGACAGCGGGGCGGATGACTCCACTGCGGGGGCGCCGAACGCGGCGCCGGGGGCGGGGCGATGGCGAGCGACGCGGCCGGTGCGGCGGCGACGTCGCGACGGCGGATCCGGCGGACGCGCGCGCACATCCTCCCGGGGCCGAGAGCCTCAGCATGGGGCACACCTCTCGGCTCGTTGGGCACGGCCCATCCACCGGGCCGGCGGCGGGCCGCATCACGCGATGGCCCGCGCCGTGACGTACCTGTGAAGGCGGCGTGTCCTCGCATGTCATGCCGCGACGGCGGGCGTCGCGGGTCCTCGCTGCCGATCGCACCCGGAGAGTTTGCGGGCCGCCCGCAAGACGACCCGCGAACCACCCCGATGCACACCGCGAGCCCGCGGCTGACACTGCATCTATCGTCGACGGGGCGGACCGGAGGAATGCGATGACGACGAACGTGCTCGTACTCGGTGGCAACTTCGGAGGTCTCACGGCCGCGATCAGCGTCAAACGCATGCTCGGGGACGAGGCAGAGGTGACCGTCGTCTCCAAGGCGAACGGCTTCCTGTTCAACCCGTCCCTGATCTGGGTCCCGTTCGGAAAGCGCTCGATTCGCGACCTGACGTTCCCGCTCGCGCCGACGTTCGACCGCGCGGGGGTCCATTTCGTCCACGCGGAGGCCACCCGGATCGACCCCGTCGCCCGCCGAGTCGAGACCACGTCGGGCCCGCGCGACTACGACCACCTGGTCATCGCGACGGGGTACCGAAACGACTTCTCGGTGGCGCCTGGCCTCGGCCCGGGTGGCAATGCCGAGACGATCACGACGGCCTCCGACGCGGAGCGCGCCGGCGACGCATGGGCGCGGTTCGTTGAGTCGCCCGGGCCGCTCGTGGTCGCAGCGACGCAGGGCGCCGCGTGCTTTGGCGCCGCCTACGAGTTCCTCTTCAATGCGGCACACCAGATCAAGCGACTCGGACTCCGGGGCGCCGTCCCAATCACGTACGTGACGGCGGAACCGTTCCTCGGCCACTTCGGGATCGGTGGAATGCGTGGCGGCGAACGCATGCTCTCTGCGTTCCTGGGGTTCCAGCACATCGACGCCGTGCCGAACGTCGGGATCGAGTCGGTGGATGCCGGCGAGATGACCCTGAGCGACGGCTCGCGCCTTCCGTTCGGCTACGCGATGGTCGTCCCGCCATTCGTCGGCGCCGAGGTCGTTCGAGAGTCGGGGCTCGGGAACTCCAAGGGGTTCATCGAGGTCGACGACACGTACGAGAGCGTCGCAAACCGCAATGTCTGGGCGGTGGGCATCGCTGCCGCGGTCAACGCCCCCTGGCACACCGCCTATCCGGTGGGAATCCCAAAAACCGGCTTCCCAACGGAGACGATGGCCAAGGTCGCGGCGCGGAACATCGTGGCCAGAGCACGAGGGGGGGAGGCCACCGAGCGACAGGATTTCGGGGAGATCCCGGCCGTGTGCATCATGGATGCGGGCAACAACGGCGTCATCATCCTCGGCGACCATCTCCTGCCGCCGCGCAGGGCGGCGGCGATGATCCCGGGCCCACAGTCTCATTGGGCGAAGCTCGCATTCGAGCGCTACTACCTTTGGAAGTCCCGGCGCGGGCTCGTGCAGTTCCCCTGAATCGCGTCAGCTCTGGCGAACCACCACATTCCAGGGCTCGATCCGAATCGCCGTGACGAGTCCCGCGCGGACGTACGGATCGTCGGCGGTCATGCGTTCGGCGTCGTCGACCGGGACCGACAGCACGATGGCGGCACCGCTGGGCGGGTCGCCCAGCGCCCCCGCGGCGATCAGGCGCCCCTCGTCGGCCCAGGCGCGAAGCCGCGCCAGGTGGTCGTCGCGGTGCGGAGCCCTCCGCTCCAGGATGTCGGGGACGTACTCGTAGAGGACGAGTGTCCGCGTGGGCGCGAGCTCGCTCACGAGGCCCGTGTCACCTTGACGCGAAGCGCATAGTCGCCGCCACCGCGGCGGGCGAAGACGTTCAGGAAGTGTCGTCCCGAGCGCTCCGCGGTGAAGGTGACGACCTGACGGCGTCCGCTCTTGCGTCCGCTGTAGCCGGCGAGGTTCGCCTCCAGATTGGTCTGGCCGGTGAGCCGCACGGTCCGCGTCCTGGGCTTCCACAGGTAGAGGTCCACCTGCCCGCCGGCCTTCGGGTAGTCGAGTTGCGCCCGGACCCTGTCGCCCCTTCGCAGGACGACGCCGTACACGTCGTCGGGGTCCTCGGTCTGGTCGATCACGGCCGCGATCGTGCGCGAGCGGGCCCTCTCCGCCGGAGGCCTGGCCGACGACACGAACTTGATGTCGTCGTTGACCTCGTCGGTGTCGTCAGCCGCGACGGGGAGGGTCACCGCGCCCTTGGGATTCACGACGCCCGCACCGCTACGGCTGTCCCGCCCGCGCGGGCCGACGTCGGTCGCCGTGTTCGTGATCTGGCGGTGGACCTGGAACGGGCTCAGCGTGTCCGGATTGTTGGCCATCACCAGCGCGGCCACCCCCGCCACCATCGGCGTCGCCATCGAGGTGCCGTCCTTGACCCCGTAGCCGGGGGTGACCACGCCCTCGCGGACGTCGCGCGGAATGGTCGAGATGATCGAGACGCCTGGCGCGATGACGTCCACGCTACGGTTGCGGTTGCTGAAGGTGGCGGTGCCGTACGGCGTCGGGCAGTCGAACGAACGCTCGCCGTCGCACTCCGCGCCCACCCCGAGCACCCGCGGATATGCGGCCGGGTAGTTGAGACCGTTCTCCTCGCCGCCCTCGTTCCCGACCGACGCCACCACGATCGCGCCGCGCTGGGTCGCCCAGAGGACCGTGTCCTGGAACGCGCGCGAATAGCCGGGACCGCCAGCCGAGATGTTGATCACCTTGGCGCCGTTTCTCACCGCCCAGCGGATACCCCGCATCATGGTGTCGTCGGTGCTGCGCCCCGCCCGATCTGCGATCTGGACCGGGATCACCTGCCCGCCCTGGGCGCGCGCGGGGGCGACGCCGACCACCCCCACGCCGTCGATCGGCGCGGCCGCGATGCCCGCCACGTGGGTCCCGTGACCGGTGATGCTGTGATCGTCGGCCTCGCGGACACCGCGAAGGCTGCTGAACGGGGCCACCAGCAGGCCCGGGGTGCGCCACTCCGGGTGATCACGGTCCACGCCGCTGTCGAGGACCGCCAGCCGGGGCCGCGGACGTTGCGCGAGCGCCGTGGACCAGTTCCCCCGGAACAGCCCCCACTGCAGGTCGGGACGGTGCAGAGGATCCCCGACCGGCGCGGGCTCGCCGATGTCGAACGGTTCGCGCGGTGCCGCGGCGACCGTCCGCGTCCGCGACCACTCGGCGGCGATGACGCCCTGGCGTCGCGTCGCCCGCGCAGGCGTGAGCGCCGATCCGCGCAGGCTCCAGATCCCCGCCTCCGGCACGACCGGACGGACCTCGCCGAGCCCGTCGAGGCGGCGGAGCACGTCGACGCGGGTGGGGCGGTCGCCGAAGGTCACGACAAGCACGGGTGCGCCGGCCGAGAAGGCCGCCTTCGGGGCGGTGCCGACGGCGGCGGGAT
>Ga0055584_100006306_pt1 | contig 11634 bp, 15 predicted proteins | sample OSDHelmetaG_FD_58716 | JGI IMG/M metagenome (GOLD analysis project Ga0055584, IMG submission 58716) | Pelagic marine sediment microbial communities from the LTER site Helgoland, North Sea, for post-phytoplankton bloom and carbon turnover... | ecosystem: Environmental > Aquatic > Marine >...
CTCGTCAATGCACTAGGCCTAATTGACGTTCGCGTGCTGGACCATTTGATCATAGGCAAAGCAACCATGTCGTTTGCTGAAAACAATTTACTTCCCGTAGCGTCAACAATCATTAACTAACTAGAGAATACAATTATGAAACTGAACTTTGATAAAGCTCAGGGCTTTGTTGTGCCCGCAAAATTTTATTCATTACTTAACTTTGAATTAGCAAAAGCAGAAATGCCTAATCCAAACTTATGTGCCCTTACCTTCAACTTTAGAGATCCCAACTACACCGCAGATAAGGGAGGTTATCACCCAGTCGAGTTACGATTAGAGAAACATAACGAATTATGGCAATTTATTTATATAACTGATTTCTCCTATCAAGGAAGTTCCTACCCTGAATTAGTGAAAGAAATTGATGTGTGTTTCGAAACGAAACGAGTGTACAGCCTGTTTGGAGGTTGGCTGAATCAACGTAACGCTAAAGAGCTTATCAAGCTGTTCATTAGTAATTTCATCGAATACCACGCTATGGATATATACCAAACCAAAATCAACTTTAGATAACCCATGCTGGCGCTGCGCCAGCTATTGAATAATAAAGTGGTCAATCCTGGCTACTTTACCTAAATCAAACACCGATACGGCATAGAAAGCTGAACTACCCAAATTGAAGATATGGGTAGTTGCCATCCCTTATAGAATAAGGGGTTGGCTATATAAGTGTGCCTGAAGTGCTCATAACGGTGTCTCACGACAAAAAAGGAACATGACCATGGCAACAGTAGATGCAATCAAAAACCCTGATACAATTAAGCTTATAAGCCACTTGTTAGAAATCAGGTTTAGTAAGCAAATGAGTCAAGTATGGGATATTGGTCTCAACTTAGCTTTACGTATTTCTGATCTCCTCTCAATCAAGTTTAGTGATATTGACGGTGACAGGTTAATCATTAAAGAAGGTAAAACAGGTAAGCAAGCTAACATTAAGTTAAATGTTAAAGCTCAGCTGGTAATTAATCAAATTCAGTTAGATCACCCAAATCATGTTTTCCTCTTTCAATCATACCTTAGTCAACATGCGATTAACTCATTACCTAAACCACTAACACGAAGAGCTGTATCGCAAGCCTTTGCTGAGGTTGGTAAAGAAGTTAAAGTGAAGTTAGGCACTCACTCCATGCGTAAAACTAGAGGGTTCATGCTTTATAATAATACCAAGGATATTGCCAGAGTTATGAATATGCTCAGGCATTCTTCAGTTGGTGTTACTCTTCGTTATGTGGGTTTAACACAATTGTCGATCGACAAGGATTTTGATGATCTAGAGATTTAATTATAACAGAGGGCTTTGATAGCCCTCTTTCTTATTCAAATCTTTTTTTGTATTGTTTTACCCATTATATGAATCCAACTAAATGGGGGGTTTGGGGGGCAAATCAATAAAAGGAGTAGTGAAGGAATGAAATGACTGAGCTACGACAACTACAAAGAGTAAACAATGATAGCCTTACTAAAGACTACTCTCACTTTAATAAGACTAATTACCATAAGCTAAAACGCAACATCTAATAAAGGCTAACAGCTTGCATCAGTATTATCACAATAATAATTAGTTAAGCTTATACGTTTAATCTAAGAGGGATAATTACTATAATTGAACCAGCACAGATCTAGCTTAAGACTCTAGCCCTTTCAATGATTCTAATAGGGATATAAAGTCAACTTCTCCAAGAGCAGTATTCCAATCATAATTGCCTAACTCTAGCTCTTTTCCATTTACATGCGAACCATGAAGTGTATACATTAAGTCGTTCAGAAAATGTAAAGTCTCCTCTATATTATTTGATGCGGTAGCTGTCCAAAGATCGTCAGTTCTGCCTAAAGATTCTATATCTTTATGTGCAAATATTTTGTTTCTTAATGGCCTATAGTAAGCATCAAATCTATTCTTGTGTTGTCGAACTTCTCCTCTCAGTCTTTGAAAGTCAGCCTCAACAGGCACTACAGTATTATCCATATATACATCTAGGGTCAGTTCTTCAAAATCACTCCAACCAACCCTTTTGCGTTCAAGCAAAGAATCTCTACTAAATAAATTAATATTATCAATAGAATATCTAAGTAGTTTGTCGACTGATAATGCATCTGGTTCACTATCAAATATTCTCCCCAGGGACATAATAAGGCTAAGCATCAAAGATTGTCGAATTAATATCCAACTGGAAGGGTTTCTATTCAACGCATTGAGTAGCTCACTATCATCAGCAGGTAAATTTTGGATGGTCCTCCAGCTTAGGTAGCTAGAGGAAGCCAGCTGTACTTCATCGAATACTTCTTTGTAATAGCTGTTGAATGTAGTATCTGGCATTAACGATAGCCTAAGTATTGTTTAATAATAACGATTAAATACATGCTAACACAGTGATACTGAGAATCTATTTCTCTAGATCAACTTTGCGTCTTGCCTTTAATTACATGCAGACACTAGTTCATTTCCAGTGCCTTGAACTCTACATATACGGTTATTACGCTCTATCTCCCAATCACTTACAGGATCTACTTTATCCCACTGCTCTAGCATAGAGCGTTTATCATCACTAAATTTAAAACCTAGGGCTAGGCCATATGTTGCTTCTAGGTACAGTTGAATACGTGCGATGTCACTTCTAATCTGCGTTCCTGGTTCGACTACCTTATTTACTTGATCGTATTCAAAATCACATTGACCGTATGCACGTTCTTCACCTATGATTCCTGAATAAGATAAGTTACTTCTATCAGCGTTTACCTCACCAATAGCTGGCGTAAGATTAACTAAGTCATTATGAGCATTTCGAAAGTCTCGGTTTACTTTTTGACAACACTCACGACCAGACTTTAGCTTGCCATTAGATTTCACGCATTGAGGAAACTGACTACGCTCACTCCCCCAACAAGCCCATTTTACTTGCAGGCAATACATGCTCCCACTCAATCCTATTATCACGAATGTTTTCTTTACCTGATGCCGTTATAGGGGTTCTAGGCTGATATCCGCAGCTAGCCTGGTCTACTTGCTTCATAGCGTTAAAAGAGCAACCACAATAAAAAGATTGATGATGATCTTTATAAATCTGAGTTAACGCCAGCTTTTTAGCTTTGCTGAACGAGCTTGGTATATCTGCCGTGTAGCCGATAGTTGTTATCAATGATAATAGTAATAGAAAGATCTTCATGAAGTAGTCATTGGCTTATTTTTTGATGTTGGTCTAATGTTATATCGTTACGATATTAATTCAAGGATGACATAATGAATCAACAACTTCCACCGTGGGCGCTAGTAAAAACCTGGCTAGAGATTATTCAACAAGAAGATATTCCACTCCCTGTTATACAAAGACGTATTAAGTTGATTAACTATTACTTTGGATCAATTGAGTTTGCGGATGTGTACGTCGAGCAAGAGCAGCATAATTATAAAAAGGCATCCTAGTTATCTAGTGCTAACCTTCGAGCTACTGCTCACAAAAGCAAACTGCAACATTGTTAATAGCTAGTTATGTATGTTTCTTCTTGGATGGGCAGACCTCATGGTTAGGATCAAACCAAAGGACTTTAAGGAAACATCTATCCCTAATACCCCAAATTCTCTGAGTCCCTGATAAACGCAATGAAAATAATGAATCTAAATCATTTTGCTTAATCTCCTTAAGCCTGTCTCTAGCTGTTTTGATTAACTTATGAAGTTCAACATTGTGTGAGCCTGATCTCTTTAAGTCATTCCAGTTGTGATCTTCTTTTTTACCTAATCGATCATGAATGACTTCCCATATAGCATCAGGTTGGTGGTTCGACCAACCCCAAGGACCTTCATGATCTATTAATTGGAATTGCCATGATATCGGCATTTTATCAAAACTAGTAGGATTTACACCTGAGTCTTTAATCTGCTTAGTTGAGTTTTGTCCTGATGTGGCAGATGCTGGAATAGATTTCCGTTTCTTGGACATTTGAATATAACTTGGTTAGTTAAGGCTACTGTAATATTCAGCCATATCACTTATTAAAATAGTTTCATTTGACCATTCACCATCTTCCGCTAAGTCTCTATCTCTAGCGAGCTTCCACGGGTCTTCCATATGCGTTTTATCACTTAACCATTGAGACGATTTATTACCATAGTTTTTAATTACAATGTCAATCGTTTCTATTTGATCAGGTGTAAGGTTTTCAATGCTACCAGATTTTATTTGACGGTCTTTTATGTTGTATAAACCTCTATGCTCTTGATATAACGCAGCACAAACAGGCCCATTCTTCCATGCTTCTATGATTTCAGAAAATAAAGGTTCTTCATCCCACACTAATGACCATGCTTGTGAGTAGTATACTAATTTCTGAAGCTTCATCGTTGTGATTGCCCCTGTTTTGCTTAATATATACTTTGCAACATCAAATACTGTTGTCATGTGTTTCCCCTTAATATTTCAAACGCATGGTAACAAAAATAGAAATACTTACAACTAAAACTAGTTGTAATCTTTAAATATGTAAACCTTAGTAAGACGAGTTCCACTCAATAACTACTGACACCACTGACGTTCACAAGGTATGCCATCTCGATCGCCATCCATTTTAGTATTTGGACAGTGTTGTATAAAATACGTAGCTTCAGCACAAGAAGACATTTGCGAACAATGCTGTCTACCATCACAAGCAAACTTGGGTTGTTGTGGGGTAACTTTTATAGCGCGTTTACTAGGTACGGTGTGCGATACTTGTGAATCAGGCTTAGAGACTTTAACCTGACTATCAGTGTAAAACTTCCCCCCTTCAAATATAATAAACGCTAGCATCAACAGATTTTTCATAGCTACTCCTTACTATTGATTATAATTTTAACTCAATGCTCTGCGCCCCTGATAAACTAATTTCTTTTAATTCGAGCTCTAACAGTCAATGCAAACAAACCAGCAAGAACAGGGCCTATGATTGCGTACACAAGATTAATAAAGCTGACAAGTGCCTTATCTGCACTTTGCGGAATCAAATCAAGCTTATCCCTCTGCAATGTCATCGTTTGCAATGAATACACTAAAGAATCAAAGTTGATGTAGCCCAACAGAACATCATGCGATGCACCAAGAAAAACAACGAACTCATCCAAGCTAACCTCTCCAACAAAAGCAATAGCCCCTTGTTTTAAAGCTGCCCAATTGTCAACCGTTGAAATGTTGATTTGAGAAGAGATTAGAGTACTATGAATCATTGCAAAGACGATAAAGCACAGAATGCAACGCATGGGACTTGTTCCATATTTACTTACCATATTATATACTGCATCCACACTGAACAGGTGTCGCTTATAAAACGGTAACTGTTTGCGTTTCGCCTCCATCTCACCAATAAAGAAATCATTGGCACTAGCAAAATCTTTGGAAGCTTCCATTGCAAACCGAATGTTTCTATAAGTGTTTTCTAAATCAGGTAATTGCTCCCGTTTGTCATAGTAATTCTTAGTATTTCTGTACCTAATTTCTTCTTTGAGTCCATTTCGTTTTAATATTGGATTAAACCAAACATTACCAATGAAGGTAACCTCCCTTAAGTCTGTTCCACCAAATGACGCCTTGGTCAAGTCCACCCCTTTGAAAAGCACACGACTTGGTTCGTTAAAAGTAATATTTTGCAGATGTGCTTCACCTAGAAACAAAGCGTGCTTTTCAACGCCTTCTCGCTTGTGAGGAAACATTGAACGGAATGACTTGTACTTGTTAGATGATTTAGATTTAGTATCGACATACAGCTTTTTAATTTTTACACTTGCTTGTTTTATCTTCTTAATAGCTAGGGCTTTATACGTTCGGTATCCTTTCATTAGGTTCAACCAAAACAATTGTAAAACTGATTCATTACCATTACTTAAAGTAACAACTCCCATAACAGAAGATGACATTGCCATACTAGAAGTAAGTGTGCTAATAGTTATATTTTTATACTGAGTAAATCTTGCTTGCTTTTCGAATACTCCCTGGTTTAAATTACAATTCCCCTTCAAAGCACCTGACAGCAAAAAGTCTCCTTTAAAATGGCAAGTGTTAGCCTGTAGCCCGATCTCAACATGTAAAGACGTCAAGTGGCAAGCTTTAGAAAAAGTAGAGCCTTGAAAGTTTAAGGAGTCGTTGAACTTAGAACCAGAACAAGTGACATCACCGCTAAATTCAGAATTTGATAAATTAACTAGATGTTCAAATTCACACTGCTTCAAAGTAACTTCACCAAACTTTCCATATGAGGTATTAATACTAATCGGAATATTCAGCCGTTCAAACTTGATGGATTCAGGGTAAACGAAGCCACGCCAATCAGTGTCACCTTTTTTGATGAGGCGATACAGCCCACGAAAGAAAGCATCATCAGTTACACGAGAATCAAGGTCTTGTGGTGTATGAAAAGTACAATAGCCACTCCCTGATGAGCTAGGTAGCCTTTTACAGTTACCTTCTGGTATGTAGCTGTATTTACATGCATTTTGATTAACTTTCGATTCCTTTCTCATTCATCACCTTTCATTAACATCCAACCAGTTTACTATTCTATAAGCTTACAGTGGTGCCTATAGTCCACTGAAGTGTATTCTGACAATATAATTCAATTATTAAGTTCCACAAGCCCACTTCACAACAACCTTGGCCTTCTAACCCTGATCACTATTGTTTTTTATTATTCACCAGGTAGAATCTCAATACTCGCTGAAAGCCTATTGTCACAATTATCTATATAGCTGATACTATTTATTCTTAACAATGTTAATCAATGCTAATTTTGTAAGTGCTGTAGACTTTTCAAAATGAGCTTTACGATGGTCTGTTGGACAAAGCGCAATTACATTTATCACACTATCACCTCCTCCTTCACTCAAGGGCTTTATGTGGTGTGTTTCAAGATAACGACTACCTGAAGTAGTTTGGAAACCTAGTTCATGGCAAAACTCACACTTTCCATTCGCACGATGTAATACACGTTGGCGAACTAAGGGGGAGCGATAATAGCTAGATGATACGCTGGTAACTTTTCTATTTGATAAGCTTATTGAAAACTGATCAATAGGCATTGGATCAATATTGAGACCATCAATAGATTGTTTATAGGTCAATGACTTCTCACATTGTTCAACCAGTTCATCCAACTTCAGAGAAGATCTACCAAGTATGTGGTCTTTACTAATAAAATATATTGAGTAGCTCTCATTGCAGTTCCAGCCAAAAGCAAAGTAATCCTTATTTGCCATGTGCGGATAATGACTTTTACCATAGACTTGAAAAGAGTTCGTAGGTTCTTCAGCTATGACAGCAAGATGGATAATGCCAAGCTCACTAGACTTTACAACCACTTGAGATGTATCACCCTCACTATTCGTATAATTGTTAATAAGTTCAACATCAAAACCAAGATTGGTTAAGTGTTTAACAATTAAGCTGGCGAGTGACTTTTTTCTTTGTGTTCTTGAATTACCTTCAATCATTATACGGCTCTACTACTAGGTACTTTACGAAGACATTAGCCGTTGCAATCTTATACCTACGATAGTAAATATCAACTACTCAACAATATCTGTAGTATATATTATCTTTAAAAATGCTGTTAAAACAACTACACACAGGTTGTGCAAAGAACATTGCAACAAGAAGTAGCCTGCGTAAGCAGGCTTTGATATTACTAAGTTAAGTGCCTACAACGTCAAAACAAATGTCTTGAACAACATTTACTGTATGTGGTGTTGTAACACACTCTTGACTATCAATAACTATCTCAGACAAATTAGCAGTTATAGCAACTGCCCACTCTACATTCCCAAAATCGGTGTTAGCAGAAAAGCTGACAACAGATTGTTGACCGTCTCCTTTGTAGGCAGGATCTGATATTGTTTCCCAGGCCCCTTCTACTATTTCGCTTGATTGAACCTCTACACGCTCATTTGAACCACTTTGACTAAGAATTAATGTTCCAACAGGTACTACTTGAAAAGACATGTGTATCTCCTTTTGTGTTGTCTATCAAGGAGATATTGGGACTGTTCTACCAAGTTCAATAGCTAATCATATTTCTAAGTGCGGCTGCAACCAAACGACTTAGTGCCATCTCCGTAGTGCTTCGTTTTCGCCTTTGCTAAATAGCTGATAGCGAAGAACAAGTTACAATAATCCTGGTTATACGATTGGGAATTAACATCCAACCAAAATACACCATTATCAGTAAAGTTAACTAAACCGGTAGTTTCACGTAATTCCAATTGTAGTGCCGATGCCCAAGCTTTCTTAATGCGTGCAGCCATATTCCCTTTGTCAGCTGTAATATCACCTAAATCGCGGTAACAGTCATTGTTTACCAAAATTACGATATGATAGTGGTAATTCATTGAAGAGTCGCGCTCAGCCCCCCAAATTACTCTCACAGAGCATGGGAATGAACGCTTACTCAATCTACGCCTTTTGATTAGATCCGCTTTGATTTGAGCCTTTAAGGATTCAATAAAGCGTGATATCACGCTGTTATCATAAGCTAGAGGCACATCAGGACAATTGATACCGCCAGGCAGGCGCAAGTCGACTCTGATGGCTAGTGTTCGTTTATGATCATATACAGCATTTTGAAGAACTTGGTTCATGCTTTCTAGGTAATTGAGGACCAGCGGTCCATGTGAAGTTTGCACTTTAATACCATGATAATATCTATCAGTAAAGAGTGTTAAGTTAGTATTAGTTTTTAGTCTAGTGTTCATGATTATTTGCCTATGTTAAGTTTAAGAACATAGGGTTAGTAAGTTATGTATTTTTAGACTGTATTAATGAATGTAATGTTGCAGTATCTGTTAGTATGGTAACTAGTAATAACAGTTAAGATTATTGAATATAAATATAAGAAAGAGATTGTATATATCTACTACCAACAATCGAACAGGAGCAATCTGATAGCCTATACCAAATTAATTTTTGCAATGTGTATCAATAGGCCATTATAAAATGTTCAGTTCACTCTGGAACTGAATCATAACGTGATAGTTTTATCTCCGACATAAAATACTTTTTTTTCCGGCTTGGTAAGCAATCCATAATTGTATTCATCTTCTAACGAGATTTCATATTCCTCATCGACAATAGATTTTGATGGTTCTAAGTAGTCGGCATTTATTTTTATACATTTATTATAGCTGTACTTATCATTAACATTTGGAAATGAATCAATAGCGACACGTAGCCTATGGTTACCAGTATCTAACGTAGGTATAATAACATGGTTCATATTACCAAACTTGGCTTCTGTAACCTGATTGAGTTGTCCTTGCATCCTTTTTGCAAGAGCTACCGACGTATCAAATAGAAAATTTACAAGTCCCTCCTTCTGCTGCTTCGACGGAAAAACCCCTTCGTTACTATCCTTATTAAAATTTTTACCAAATGTATCATTGGCTATTGTTTTCTTAATGTGATCTGATTCAATAACACTTCGTTGAGATAGTGCATTCCATTGTTCAGATAATAAAGCTGAAGCATACCCGTTAATCTTTGCTTGCATGAAAACATTGAGTTTTGAATACATGAGCGGGTCAGTAAAGAAATATGCTAGCTTAATAAAATCTTCAGATTTAGGAATAAAGAAAAAACTATTATTACAATTACGTCTAATCAAGTTGCTCTGTTCAACAGTAATAACGTCATGCTTGTGTACTGTTAAGATATGCTTAGCTACAGTGAACATAGTCATAGCTTCATTAGGGTTTCTGCCTATGCTGTTCGATTGTATATATGTAGTAAGACCAGTTTTCTGCTCAATAGCATAGTTCTGGTGTTTAAGGTTTATATAAATAATGCCTGGTGAGCGATGATAAAGATGGCGTCCAGTAACGCCTGGAACATAAGAACGGATATAGCCTCTTTTAAGTAGATGTTCGATTCGGGCTTTGACGCTCTCTTTCGATAATCCTGTTAGTTTTGCTAATGCCGACAACCCAAGATGATCCACAACACCACACTCATTAGCATTACGTAATAAAATAATTAACAACAACTTTGGCGCTAGATCTAACGAGTGCCGTCTAACTGTTGTGCCACTCCGTCTCTGAATATCATTAATCAGCAGGTGCTCTATAAGAGCAACATGATGTGAATTTCCCCCATCACCCAGGTCAATAAGTTCATTCTTTAATTTGGTACTACATTTGAAAGAGTACCTACTCCATCGTTTGGTGGTAAGCACGGTTTCCTTTTCAAAATAACCATTCGTGGTTAAGTAGGATGTTGCTTTTGAAACAACATCTTTCGATACGCCAAGCTCAGCAGAGATAGCAATAACACTCTTCTCTACTCGTTCAAATGGTCCAAACTCTTGAAGCCACTTAACTAAAAAGTATTTGATACTTGGTGAACTCTTATCTAAAGCTATTCTTATTGCTTTATCTACTATCATTAAGATTACTCTGAGACATACATATAGAATAAACAATATTATCCTAATACGTACCCACTGTAAATATAAGTTAACCACTTACCATAAGACTTACTATAAACAATACAACCACCTCCCATATAACTTGCTATAAATAGTAAAAACACCTCCCATACAACTTGCTATATATAGAATTGTTTCCTATAGTTAATCTATTAGAAATTTAACAAATGTGAGTAGCCTAATGTCAATTGTCCGAAGTTCAATTGAGTGGCTGGATGAAAGCGATTCAATGCAGTGTGAATGGTTTTTAAAACGTATGCGCCGTAATGGCTTGCCCCCGACTAAGTCTAGCGAGCAAGGAACTGATTATGAAAAATGTGTAAGTATCATAAAAAACCAAGCCTACCCATCGCATGTAAAAAAGTTCTTCCCTAACTTAAAGAAAGCCTGGTCGTCTTATAAGAACAAGAACAAGGACGGTAATAAATCATTCAACTTTGTAATGGATGAGGCTGCTCATGATGAACTCAAAAGTTTAGCTTCAGAACTAAAAACAACAAGAAACAGAACTGTCGAACTGCTTATACATAAACAGTACAACAAGGAACTGAAAGCCAAAGTTAGGATGGAAAAGAAGCAGCTTCTAAAAGCAAGAGAAACTAAATATAGTTTAGAAAGTCTATTACGCCCTTTTGAATATAAGGAGAAACTTAAAGAACTAGATACTTTAAAGCTACAAATGACAGAAATTCAAAAGGACAAAGAAGCTTTAGAACATCGAGTGTGTGATTTGATGGTCTTACTAGATAGTAAAAATATAACATCAATGAATGATGATCAGAAAATCAAATCTGAGGAATTGTATCGTACTATGTTCGTTCAGTAGCATGAAGTTGCATTCGCAATATCTTAACGTGACTGTTAGCTAGATCATAAACTACTTTTGTTCAGTTTATGATTAGAGTTCTAAATCTTGCATTGCTCGTCAACCCAGTAGGATATTGCTATAATCCCACCAAGTTCAAGGCTAGTGATTACATGGATATCTATCGTGATTATAACTTTTAGTAGTACAGTAAGTAGTACAAAAAAATTACAAATAAAAACAACTAAGTAATATCAATAAGATAGCAACTACAGTCGAGTCCAGTAGCGGCACCAAATTTTAAGAAGGCTACCTACGGGTGGCCTTTTTTCTTTCTAACGCTATATCAA
>Ga0055584_100006307_pt1 | contig 11633 bp, 6 predicted proteins | sample OSDHelmetaG_FD_58716 | JGI IMG/M metagenome (GOLD analysis project Ga0055584, IMG submission 58716) | Pelagic marine sediment microbial communities from the LTER site Helgoland, North Sea, for post-phytoplankton bloom and carbon turnover... | ecosystem: Environmental > Aquatic > Marine >...
CCCGAGGAACCACACATGCTCAACACTGCCAACACTCCCTCCCGTCTGCTGGCCCCCTTCATCGCGGCTGCCACCGCGTGGGCCATCGCCGGGACCTCCCTCGCTGGAGACCCCATCATCACGGGCGCCCAGCGCGTCGGTCAGCCGACGACGATCCAGTTCGACGGCCCCGTGCTCGAGGAGGCCACCGCGCCCGGGAGCGGCAACCCGTTCCTGGACTGGCGCGTGCTCTGCACCATCACCCAGCCCGACGCCACCCAGGTGGTGGTCCGCGGGTACTTCGCCGCGGACGGGGACGCCGCCAACTCCCACGCGACCGAGGGGGACCGGTGGAACGTCATGTTCACTCCCTCCCAGGTGGGGGTTCACACCTTCTCGGTGACCCTGCACCAGGGCGTCGACGTGGGCGTGAGCTCGGATCCCGCCGAGGGAACCCCCTTCACCCACCCCCACTCCTTCCACGGTCAGACCGGGTCGTTCACCGTGGACGAGCTCGATCCGCAGGCTCCAGGCTTCCTCGGTCGGGGCATCGCGCGGTACGACGGCAAGCACTTCCTGCGCTTCACCGATGGCTCCTACTTCCTGAAGGGGGGCACCAACAGCCCGGAGGACCTGCTCGCCTTCCGCGGCTTCGACGACACGACCAACAAGCACCACTTCAGTCCCCACACGGACGACTGGGTGGCGGGCGATCCCGACTGGACGGATGACGAGGGCGATGCGGGGCGCAACCTCATCGGCGCGCTCAACTACCTCTCGGCAAAAGGGATGAACTCCGTGTACTTCCTGACCATGAACGTCCACGGCGATGGTGACAACGTGTGGCCGTGGACGGGCCCCTTCGACTTCCACCACTTCGACGTCAGCAAGCTGGCGCAGTGGGAGATCGTCTTCAGCCACATGGACGCCCTCGGCATCCAGCTGCACGTCCTGACCCAGGAGACGGAGAACGACCAGCTGCTCAACGGCGGCGGGCTCGGCGTCGAGCGCAAGCTCTACTACTGCGAGCTCATCTCACGCTTCGCCCACCACAACTGCGTGAACTGGAACCTGGGTGAGGAGAACACCAACACGCACTCCCAGCGCGTCGAGTTCTGCAACTGGTTCGAGACCTGGGACCCCTACGCCCACCAGGTCGTCGTGCACCACTACCCCCACATGATGGAGCAGGTCTACAACGCGCTCCTCGGACAGGCCAACTTCCACGGCACCTCCCTTCAGCGCATGCCGCACAGCGTCCACGAGGACACCAAGGACTGGGTCAACCTGTCCGCCGCCACGGGGCAGCCCTGGGTGGTCTGCCTCGACGAGCAGGGCCCCTACCAGGACGGCGTGGTCCCCGATGCGGTGGACTACGATCACGACGAAATCCGCAAGGACTGCCTCTGGGGCAACCTCATGGGCGGCGGAGCCGGCGTGGAGTACTACTTCGGGTACAGCCACGCGCACGGCGACCTGACCTGTGAAGACTGGCGCTCGAGGGACCACATGTGGGACCTCACGGACCACGCCCTCCGCTTCTTCCGTGACTACCTGCCCTTCGAGGAAATGCAGCCGGCGGACGAGCTGTTGAGCTCCACGGACGCGTGGTGCCTCGCCCTCGAGGGGACGACCTACGCCGTCTACCTCCCCGAGGGAGGCAGCACCGACCTCGTTCTCAACGGCGGCTTCTACTCGGTGGAGTGGTACGACCCGCGTAATGGCGGCGCCCTCCAGACCGGCTCGGTCACCACCGTCGGCGGGGTCGGACTCGTCTCCCTCGGCGAGGCCCCGGACCTTCCGGCGAAGGACTGGGTCGTCCTGGTCTGGGCCGCCCAGCCCGATCCTGGCGTCGCCGTCGACTACGGCATCGGCAAGATCTCGAGCGAGTTCACTCTCCCCACCCTCACCCACAGCGGTGAGCCCAACGTGGGTGAGGTCTTCGAGCTCCATGCCCACGGCGCCCTCGCCGGCACCTGGGGCATGCTCATGCACGGTCCCGGAAGGCTCGCCCACCCGTTCTTCGGCGGGACCCTGTGGATCAACGTGCCCATCACCCGCATCCAGCCCATCCTCCTCGACGGGGACGGCTCGGGCAGCTGGGTGATCCCCATCGACCCGTCGATGGTCGGAGTCCAGCGGAACTACCAGCTCTGGTTCCGTGACCCCAACCACCCCGACGGCACCGGCGTCGGCCTCTCGAGCGCCGTGGACGTGACCTTCGGCGCCGACTGAGCCGCCAGGCGGCCTCGCACGAAACGGAGGACCGATCGCCAGTGCCCGCGGGGGCGCTGGTGGTCGGTCCCCCTCATGGGGCCGGGTGGGTTCCGTCGCGCCCCGCGCTCAGGGCTGCTCGAGCCGGACGGCGAGCACCTCGCCGGGGACGAGCCCGAGCGACGCGGGCGGTCGAACGATCAGCGTGCGACCGAACTCAGGTACCTGGGGCTGACGCCAGAGGCGAACGGGCAGCTCCTCGACACCGCGGCCGTACCCCACGACCTCCGCCGCGGCCACCTCCGCGGGCGATGTGCGGCGGGAGAGCAGGACGACCTCGGGCGCCTCCGTCTCGGCCGCCGACGGCTCGGGCAGGAACACGGTCACGTTCCGCACGTCGGCCGCCTCCACCAGCGCCACGGTGCTGCCCGCCAGCAACGCCTGGCCCGGGCGCGCCTCCACGAGGCCGACGCGCCCCGCGATGGTCGCGGAGAGGGTCAGCGCCCCCTGATCCAGCCGGAGGGCCGCGAGCTCCGCGCGCCGGATCTCGACGCGCTGCCGCAGGGCGGCGATGGCCGCGTCATCTGCAGCGCGAGCGGACCGCTGCACCGCCTCGCGCGCCGCCACCGACGGCGAGGGTGCCTCGAGGGCGTCGAGGAGGCCGCGAGCGCGATCAAGGCTCGCCACCGAGGCCGCGCGCTCCTCCGCCTGGGCGATGAGCAGCTCTCGATTGGCGGCCACCTGGCCCAGGAGCGTGCGCTCCTCCAGCTCGAAGTCCTGCTTCTCAGCTGCCCGGCCAAAGCCCTGGTCCACGAGCGGTGTGAGCCGCTCCGCCTGAACCCGGACCTGGTCCGCCTTGAGCAGGTCCCGCTCGATCTCCACCTCGAGGGCCAGGATCGCCAACCGGCGGTCCCGCGCCTCGATCTGCAGGCGCCAGACCTCGTCCCTCACCCGGCTGCGATTGGCCTGGCCGTCCTGCACGAACTCGGTGTCACTCTCCCCGCTCGCGAGGAGCCGTTCGGCCGCGGCGAGGGCCTGGGAGGCCGCGAGCGAGGTCACGTCCGCCAGGACCGCCGCGAGCTGCTCCTCGGCCACCAACAGCTGCGCCTCGATGGGGCCGCTGTCCAGTCGTGCGATTGGATCGCCAGGCTTGACCCGCTCTCCCTCCTCCACGAGCACCGCCGCGAGGCGGCCCGACTGGCCGAAGGCGTGGGCCACCTCGGTCGCCTTGACGATCCCCACCAGCTGCGGCGTGGGCACCGCGGTCCCCGCCGCCCAGAGACCGGTCAGCCCGAGCCCGACCCACACGAAGAACTGCCCCGGGCCGCGCATGAAGTCGCGCAGCCGCTGCCCGATGGGCGTGGGGACGCGCTTCGGCAGCGGCGGCATCGCCTGCGGGGCGGTGGGTCGGTCCTCGATCTCCATGGTGTCGCCCGATCAGAGCTCCGCGTAGCGATCCCGGAGGACAAGGCTGGCCTCGACGACGCCCGGCGTGGCGCGGAGGTACTCGACCATCTCGCTCCCTCGGTCGGGGTCGCGGAGCCTGACCGCGGAGACCACCTCGACGCTCTCGTCCGAGTCGTGGGAGGTCATCCGCTCGATGCTGCGGCAGAAGCGCCCGAGGACCTCGTCGATCCGCGCCAGCGCCGTCTTCCACTCCTCCCCACCTGACTGGCCCCTCGTCACCGCATAGGTGACGTGGCCGTCGAAGCGCGTCTTGGAGCCGAAGGCGACGAGGTGGAGGTAGGTGACCACCGACATGAGCATCGTCCCCCCCACAAGCGCGATGCCGTAGCGCTGGGTGCCCGCTGCCATTCCGAGCACGAGCGAGAAGAACACGAAGACCGTGTCGCGGGTGTCCTTGAGGACGTTCCGGAAGCGGACGATGGCGAGCGCGCCGAGCAGCCCGAAGGCCGTGACGAGGCTGTCTCCAATGACGAAGATCAGCAGGGTCGCCCCCATGGTGAGGACCACCAGCGACTGCGTGAAGCCACGCGAGTAGGAGAGGCCGTGGTGCGTGCGCTGATACACCCAGGCCACCGCGAGCCCGATGAAGGCCGCGATCATCAGCGAGGCGAGGAGCGCGGAGACGCCCTGGGAGCCGGCGGCGCCGCCGGCGACGAGGCTGTCGATGGCCGAACGAAGCTCAGGCATTGGGGAGTCTGAGGGACCTCCGCGACTCGCTCAGGGCGTGTCGCAGCTGGGACTGACGGGGCCGCGAGAGGTTGCCCTGATCCATGGCGTGGTCGAGGGACAGCACGTACTTGGGGATGGACTCTCGGTTGATCTCCAGCTGATCGATGAGCCGCGTCGCCCAGGACGGGCACTGCTCCGAGAACTTCAGCTCGACGATCGCACCCTCGGTCGGCGTCGGCTCCCACTCGCGGTGGGCTTCAAGCGCGAGGTTCGACGTCGAGGTCATGGAGTGCTCGACCTCGGTGTCGATGGTGAACCGAACGGGGTCGCCGTGGGCCGACTCGTAGGCCTCCCGCAAGTACCGCACCCGGACCAGCGGGCGCGCGGCGAGCTCGTCGAGACGAAGCGCGAACTCGCTGGCCCCCTCCACGTCGGAGAGGGCCGCGGGCCGCCCGTTGAGGACCGCCTCCGCCACCTCCCGGCTCACACGAGCTCGGGTCTTCCGCACGACGACGTTGGAGCGCTTCTTGACCTCCAGGAAGACCGGCGAGCTGGGGTCGTCGTCGTAGGCCCGCACGCGGAGCTTGAAGCGGTTGCGGTGCCCTTCGACCGTCGTCCGGTAGAGCTCAAGCCCGTCACCATCGAGGTAGAGGCTGACGATGGGGTATCGGCTGTCCGCGTTCTGCCGCGCGAAGTGATCGGGGCGGACGAACGGGCGCACCATCGCTCGGATCGACGGCAGAAGCCTCGTCGGAACGAAGTACTTCCACTCATATCGGGAGGTGAGTGTGCGGTCGTTTTGGGACATCTCGAGGAGGCTCGGGAAGCGGAGCTCAAGGGAGAATTTACAGTATATTGAGGGCTCGTGAGCGCGCGCCGGTTCGTCCTTCGAGCGTCGTCTCGAATTCCCCACACCCCAGAAGGGTCGCCTGCCGTGCTTGGTCTCCGTCCGAACTTCATCGCCGCCTACGCGGTGGTCGCCGCGTCGCTGGCCTGTGCGATATCCGCTCAGCAGCCGATGATCACCGAGTTTCTCGCCCGAAACGACGCAGGGATCCAGGACGAGGACAATGACCGCAACGACTGGATCGAGCTCCACAACCCCTCGACCGCGGCCCTGAACCTCGGGGGCTGGCGGCTGACGGACGACGTTGGAGACCTCTCCAAATGGGTCCTCCCATCCGAGACGCTCGGCCCTGGCGAGTTCCTCGTGGTCTTCGCCTCGGCCAAGGACCGCGCCGTCCCGGGGCAGCAACTCCACACCAACTTCCGGCTCTCCGCCGGCGGGGAATACCTCGCCCTCGTGAATCCGGTGGGGCTGATCGCCACCCAGTTCGACCCCAGCTTCCCCGCACAGACCGCCGACGTCTCCTACGGATACGAGTCGGACCTCGTCACCCTGGCCTTCTTCGACCCCCCCACACCTGGCGGTGCGAACGTCGGCGGAGGTGGCGGCGCTCCCCTCGACCCGGTGACGTTCTCTCGCCCCCCCGGATTCGAGTCCGGGCCCGTCGTGCTGGGCCTGCAGCATGCCTCCCCCGGCGCCACCATCCGTTACACCCTGGATGGGCGGGAACCGTCCAATCAAGACCCCGCGTACGCGTCGCCGCTGCTCCTCACGGAGACCACAACGCTCCGGGCCCGCGCCTTCAAGAGCAACGCGCTCCCCTCGCCCGTCTCCTCGGGCACCTGGATCTTCCAGGGCCTGGTCGAGGACCAGGATCTGGGGACAGCCCTCGGGAGGGGCCTGCCCTCGGAGTGGATCGATCAGGCCGGCATTGACTGGACCCTCGGCGGCAGCCGCCCCGGCGCCTGGTACGGCCTGGATGACCTCGTGACGGCCCCCTACACCCCTGAACAGGTGCAGTCGGCCCTCGACGCGATCCCCTCCCTCTCGCTCCAGATGCACCCCGACGACCTCTTCGGGTTCATGGCCCCCTCGGGCGCCCTGGGGATCTACGCCAACTCCACCGAGGAGGGAGAGGCGTGGGAGCGGCCGTGTTCGCTCGAGTGGATGGACCCGGACAACGGCCTGCAGTTCCAGATCGACTGCGGGGTGAGCATCCAGGGGGGGACGAACACCGGCACGATCAAGCGCAGCCAGCTCTCCATGGCGCTCAAGTTCAAGTCCGAGTTCGGCCCCTCCAAGCTCGAGCACAAGGTGTTCGAGGACTCCGCGCTGGAGAGCTTCGACTACCTCGTCCTCGATTGCGCGAGCCAGCTCTCCATCAACGGTCCCGCCGGTTCGACCACGAAGATCCACGCCCAGGAGACCCGCGACCAGTTCGCAGCCCAGTCCCACCAGGACATGGACCACCCCTCGCCCCATGGCCGCTGGGTGCACCTCTACCTCAACGGCCTCTACTGGGGCGTCCTGCACCTCCACGAGCGACCGGACGAGCGCTTCGCCGCAGGTTACGGCGGTGGCGACCCCGAGGAATACGACTGGATCAAGCGGGGCAACGTCGCGGCCGGGAACAACAACCCCGTGGGGAGCGCGGCACCCGGCCTCTGGAAAGAGGTGCGAGACATCGTCGCGACGGGGGTCGCGCCGGGCCAGCAGTGGCAGGGAGAGGACGCGTACCAGGCGCTGGCCGATCGGGTCGACCTCGTGAACTACGCGGACTACATGCTGATGAACTGGTACGTGGGCAACACGGACTGGCCCCACAACAACTGGATGGCCACCGCCCACGCGCGCAACTCGGCCGACCCCGCGGACGTGGACCCCAACGGCCGCTTCAGGTTTCACAACTGGGACGCGGAGGCCACCCTCTACTGGGGTGGCGCCGTCACCGCCGTGAATGACGGGTTCTGGGATCGAACGGGCCTTCAGTCGGGCAGCCCAGCCAACGTCAACTTCATTCACACGGCGGCCCTCGCCCACCCCGACTACCGCGTGCTCCTCGCGGACCGCGCGCAGCTCCACCTGCTCACCCCCGGCGGCTCGCTCTGGGTGGAACCTGGGTTCGACGTGATCGGGACCCCCTACGACCCTGCCTTCCCCGAACGAAACGTCCCCGCGACCCGCTACCACGACATCGCGACGGAGCTGGGCCCGGCCGTGCTCATGGAGTACGCGCGCTGGGGCAACTACTTCGAGGCCCCTGGGCGATTCAACCTGACGGACTGGGTGGTGGAACGGGATCGGCTGCTGAACGACTTCTTCCCCATTCGCAGCCAGGTGCTGCTCCAGCAGCTCCTCGCCGCCACGCCCCAGCTCTTCCCCTCCATCGCGGCGCCGTCTCCGTCCCGACCGCCGGGCCGATACCGAGACGGCGCCCCGCTGACCCTCTCCAGCTCCGCCCCGGTCTACTACACCTTGGACGGGTCGGACCCGCGCCTCTCCCTCGGGGCGATCAGCCCGGCCGCCCTCGCCGCCACGGGGCCGATCCCCCTCCCCCGCGGCACCTCAAGGATCCAGGCACGGGCCTTCGACGGTACCCAGTGGAGCCCGCCCTTCACCGGGACCTACTGCTCCGGCTTCCGTGTCCGCATCAACGAGATCCAGAGCGCGAACTCCCGCACGGTGGCGGACCCCGCCGGTCAGTTCGAGGATTGGTTCGAGCTGCGCAACCTGACGGACACCCCGCTGGACCTCGGGGGCTTCCACCTGACGGACGACCCCGAGGACCCGACCCGGTTCGAGATCCCCGCAGGCGTCTCCATCCCGGCCAAGGGCTACCTCCTCTTCTGGGCAGACGACGACGTCTCCCAGGGGCCGACGCACGTCAACTTCAGGCTCTCGTCGAGCGGCGACTTCATCGGCCTCTCAGGGCCGGGTGAGCTCTCGCGGGTGCGGTTTGATTCAACGTCGATCCCCCCTCTGCGGGACGACCACAGCTACGCGCGAACCCAGGATGGGCGCGGGCCCTTCGCGCGTACGGCCCGTCCGACGCCCGGCGCCCGAAACGTCGCCGGCCAGGCCACGCCCCAGTGACAAATCTTCCGGGGCGCGCCGCGGCGCTTCCCGGCGGGCGAGGGCGCCCGAGGCCCAAGACCCAGGGCCCGGAAGAACCGGTAGATGGTCTGTCGCCCGTCCCATCGTGCGAATCTAGGGGGGTTGTGCGCTCAACGGCGCGACTCGCCCGACGCGGGACGGAGCCACTCTCCTGCCCCGCGGTACGATGACGGCCCTCGGCTCTCTCCCCTGATCTCTCCCATGCGTCACCTCGCTGCCCTCGGCCTCCTCGCCCTCGCTCCCCTCGCATCGGCCCAGGAGCCCGACCTCTACGACGACACGGTTCTGCGGACGATCGACATCACGCTCCCGACGACCAACTTCTGGCCCGGGCTGCGCGCCACGTCGAGCACGGGCACCAACATCGTGGTCGACCTGACGCTCTCCGGTCCTGACCTCCCCGCGCCCATCACCATCCCGGGCGTCGGGATCCGGGTGAAGGGCAACTCGTCCTTCTTCTTCCTGCCTCCGGGCTCGCAGAAGACGTCCTTCAACATCGAGATCACCGAGTCGGACAACGCGGCGCGGCTGCTCGGCTATCGGACTCTCAATCTGAACAACGGGATCGAGGACCCGACGTTCTGCCGCGAGATCGGGTTCTTCCGCTTCGTGCGTCGGTACACGCCCGCGGGCCTGGGGAACCACGTCCAGCTCCGGCTGAACGGGGAGAACTGGGGCGTCTACGTCAACGTCCAGCAGTACAACACCCAGCTCCTCGAGGAGTACTTCGAGGAGGACGGGGGCGCCCGGTACAAGGCGCTCAACATCTCCACCGGGCAGGACGCGCTGCGCTACATCGGCACCAACCCGAACTCGTACGCGCAGAACTACCAGCTCAAGGACGACGGCGGCCTCGCCCAGCCCTGGCAGCCGATGATCGACGGCACCTTCGCCCTGAACAACTCCGGGACCAACGTCGCAGCCATCGACGAGAAGTTCGCCGTGGACGGGGCCATCTGGGCCCTGGTCGCGGAGAACCTGTTCATGGACGAGGACAGCTATATCTCGAAGGGGGCTGACTTCAACGTCTACTACGACCCCCTCCATGACCGGATCAACCTGCACCAGCACGACGGGAACGAGTCCTGGGGCGTCAGCTTCTTCGGCTGGCCGGGAGGCACCACCACGAACCTGTCCCCGACCTACCGCTTCGGCGCCGGGAGCCGACCCGCTGTCTCGCGGCTCATGGTCATCCCGCGGCTCCGCGAGCGCTACTTCGCGCACTACAGGACCATGCTCGAGGACTTCAGCTGGACCGACCTTCAGGGCCAGCTCCTCGGCTACAAGGCCCTCATCGACGCCGCCGTCCAGGCCGACCCCAAGCGGCTCTATAGCTACGCTCAGTTCCAGTCGAACTTCAACACCCAGACGTTCGTGAACGTGGGAGGCTCTAGCCTCCCCTGCCCGGGCCTCGAGCAGTATCTGGTGACGCGACGTAACTTCCTGCTGTCGCAATCGGACCTGACCAAGGTCCAGCCGGAGATCACCGAGCTGGCCCATACGCCCGCCGCGCCCACCGTCGGCACGCCCACCTTCGTCACCGCCCGCATCCAGACCCCCGGCTCGTCCGTGGCCTTCGCGACCCTCTTCTACAGGGAGGTTGGTCGCTTCATCCCGACGCCGATGTTCGACGACGGCCAGAACGGTGACGGGGCCGCGGGCGACGGCGTGTATGGCGCGCTCCTCCCCATCCCCGGCACGCCTGGGGCTCGGCTCGACTACTACGTGGAGGCTGGCGCCCCCACGAGCGTCGGAGGCGGACAGCGCTACGCCCCCAAGTTCGCCGAGGGCAAGCCCGCAGGCTTCAGCTACCCCTTCGGCAGCGCCGGGATCCGGATCACCGAGTACATGTACTCCGGGGACGGAGACGAGTTCCTCGAGCTGACCAACACCTCGGGCGCTCCGATCGATCTCACCGGGTGGAGCCTCGATGACGGCTCGGCCAACGCCGGGACCTTCGACCTCTCGGCCGCCGGCACCCTCAACCCCGGCGCCTCCATCGTGATCACCGAGGGCGCCGCTGCCTCCTTCCAGCTCGACTGGGGCCTCTCCGGCGTGGTCGTGCTGGAGGGCAACGTCAACGCGACGCTCGGTCGGAACGACGGGATCTATGTGTTCGACGCCGCCGGCGCCATCGAGGATCGCCTGATCTACGGAGACGAGGACTTCCCCGGCTCGGTCCGCGCCCGAGAGGCCTCCGCCTGGGTCTGCACCGACGGCCTCGGGGCCGAGGACCCCTTCTTGTGGTCGCTCTCCTTCGAAGGAGACTTCCAGAACTCGGTCACCTCCCTGAACGGCGACGTCGGCAACCCCGGCTCGTGGAGCGGCGCCCCGTGCGGCGGCATCGGGACTCCCTTCTGCGTCGCCAGCCTGAACTCCACGGGGACGGCCTCCGCTCTGCGGGCCGACGGCAGCCGCGACGTCGCGGCCAACGACCTCACCCTGATCGCCTCCAGCCTGCCCACGGGCTCCACGGGCTACCTCCTCGTGAGCGCGACCACCGGCTTCTCTCCCAACCCCGGCGGGAGCCTCGGGAACCTCTGCCTGGGCGCCCCCATCGGTCGCTACGTCGGGCCCGGCCAGATCGGAAACTCCGGCACCGCCGGTGAGATCGCCCTCGCCCTCGACCTGGCGTCCTTGCCCCAGCCGACGGGCTTCGTCTCCGCCATGCCCGGCGACACCTGGTGCTGGCAGCTGTGGCACCGGGACTCCGTGGGCGGTCAGCCCGTCTCCAACTTCACCAACGGCATCTCGGTGAACTTCGAATGAGCCGCTCTCCCATGACTCTCTCCCTCCGCTCCACCTCCGCCCGCGCGGCCCTCTCCCTCGCGGCGCTCGGCGCCCTCGCCGCCCAGGCCTCGGGCCAGATCCAGATCACCGAGTACATGTACAGCGGCCTCGACGGCGAGTTCATCGAGCTCACCAACGTGTCCTCGCTGCCCGTGGACCTCGTGGACTGGAGCATCGATGACCAGTCAGCCATCGCCGGGACCTACGACCTCTCCCTCGCCGGGATCGTCGACCCCGGCGAATCGATCCTGGTCACCGACCGCATCGCCTCGAACTTCGCGGCGAGCTGGGGCCTCGGGATCACGACCGTGCTCGGCGGGAACGCCGTCGCTTCCCTTGGACGGAACGACGAGATCCATCTGTTCGACGCCTCGGGGGCGACGGTCGACGTGCTCGCGTACGGGGACGAGGACTTCCCCGGCACCCTCCGCGCCCGTGAAGCGAGCGGGCACGGGTGCGACGCGGGCCTCGGCCTCAACGACATCTACCGGTGGACCATGGCCACCGAGGGGGACGCCTGGGGTTCGATGGCGTCCCTGAACGGTGACATCGG
>Ga0055584_100006308_pt1 | contig 11631 bp, 5 predicted proteins | sample OSDHelmetaG_FD_58716 | JGI IMG/M metagenome (GOLD analysis project Ga0055584, IMG submission 58716) | Pelagic marine sediment microbial communities from the LTER site Helgoland, North Sea, for post-phytoplankton bloom and carbon turnover... | ecosystem: Environmental > Aquatic > Marine >...
ATCCAAACTCGTTGCCCTCGACGCCACCACTGGTGCGAAGGTCCGCGAATACGCCGGACTGAGTCGTCCCCGCGAACTCCTGCATCACGAAGGAACAATCATCGCAGCGGACCAGAATTCGCTGCGCGCCTTCAATGCGGAATCCGGCAAAGAACTCTGGAAATTCGACGGTGGCGAAATCAACAACGTCGTCGCCGGATACGGAGTCGTCACCTTCATCCACGGCCGACCCAAGCGGGGTGAAAAACTGGAAGCGGCCGGATTGGATCTGGCGACCGGCAAGGTCAAATGGCGGAACAACGAATTCGAATTCCTCCCCAAAGTAACCCGCACGGTCCTGTACAAAGATCAACTTACCTTCGAGCTTTCCTCCCTCAGCGACAATGACCTCGGTAACGAATTGAAGATCGTTTCTTCGCAGACCGGCAAACCGCTGTGGGAAAAGGCCTATCCGCCCGGCATGAACCACCGCCGGCAGGCCCGCGCCATGTATCTCGACGACAAGCTTTGGATTTTGCATGGCGGCAAGACTAATTACATCGATCGGGCCAACATGAAGCGACTTCCTGTTCAGGTCTCTTCGCTCGATCCCAAGACCGGTGTCACCGTCCAGACCCACAACGCCGGTCTCGCCCATTGCTTTCCTCCAGTCGCCACGCCCAATTTCATGTTCGCCGGCACTCTGGACATGACCGATCTCCGCTCCGGCAACGTGGTCGTCAATCGCATCACAAAGGCAAACTGCTCCCGCGAGAACGGTTGGATTCCCGCCAACGGACTCGTTTACACCACACCCAAACACTGCACCTGCTGGCCGATGTTGCGCGGCTTCGTTTCGATGGCACCGGACGGCGGCAACTACAAGCAGGTCAACGTGCCGGTGGAAGAACTTGAGTTTCCGCTTGAAGCCGGGACCGCCAAGCTCGATCCGAAAGTCGCCACGCCAAAACTTTCCGACTGGCCACTCTACCGCAACGACCGTTGGCGCAGCGGCAGCACCGAGGCGAACGGCCCCAATGAATTGAAGCCCGTGTGGTCCGTGAAACTTGCCCAGGACTCCGACATCACGCCCTTTGGCAAGGAACCGGGCGGACCGATTCTGCATGACTGGCGGGAAAACCCGACCATCAAGGGCCCGCTCAGCGCCCCCACCATCGCGAATGGCCTGGTTTACGTCACCCGCCCCAACGCCCACGAAGTCATCGCAGTCGACATGGTCACCAGCAAAGTCAAGTGGCGCTTCACCGCCAACGGACGGGTCGATACGCCTCCCGCAATCCACAAAGGACTCGCCCTCTTCGGAACCAGCGCCGGCTTCGTCTATGCCTTGCGCGCCGACACCGGCGAATTGGTCTGGCGATTGCAGGCCGCGCCTTCCAACGAGCGCATCGTCGCCTACGGTCAGGTGGAATCCCCCTGGCCGGTTCCCGGTGCCGTGCTCGTCATCAACGACATCGCCTACTTCGCCGCCGGCCGTCAGCCATTGGCCGATGGCGGCGTGCTCGTCTTCGCGGTCAATCCACTCACCGGCGAGCGCCATTGGGTTCACCGCATCGACACCATTCCTCAGAAAGGTGACTACGAAAACTCCGGTCTCGATTTCGATCCCTTCGACATCCTGCATGCCGAAGGCGACAGCATCGCCCTCTCCCGCTGGATCATTTCCAAGGACGGCAAAGACATGAAGGTCGACAAGTGGAACGCCTTCGCAAAAATGGACACCGGCTCGGGCTCCTGCTTCATCCCTCGCGGTTCCTGGACGTATGGTGCCCGCCATCAGCACCGTTTTCCAGGTGAAGCCCGTCGCCGCCCGCTCACCGTGTTCCGGGACAACAAGGTCTACGGTTCTCGCAACGGCACCACCGAACTCTTCCGCCGTGATTACGATCTGGAGAACGGTGAGACATTCAACAGCAAATGGATCACCGGTTGGGCCGCCTCCGGCATGTCACGCAAGGGTGAGAAGCCCTATCGCACCTACCGCATCGCAGAGAAAGCCGCATGGATCAAAGATCTCTTCACTCCGGCTGAGTTGAAAAAGAAACCCGTTCCCCGCGGCACCCAACTCTACAACCGACTGCACGCCATGGCCCTGGCCAACAATGCGCTCTACGTCGCCCACGAAGACGGCCGACTGAAAGCGTTGCATGCCAAGGACGGAACAGTGCTGAGCGAAACCCAGATCCCTACCCCGTCCTGGGACGGCATGGCCGTGGCCGAAGATCGAATCTTCCTCACCACCCAGACCGGCGAACTGCTCTGCATCGGCGCGCCGTTCAACGAGACGCTTTGAGGGTGTCGTCCTTACAGGACTCTGAAGTGGGCTCGCGGGTACGCTCTCCCCACCGGAGGTTTTGACCGCTGGCGCTAGGACATGCAGGCAAAATAACCAGCGACGTCTGAATCTTAGCGCCAGCGGTCAAAACCTCCGGTGGGGAGAGCGTACCCACGAGCCCAATTCAGCGTCCCGTAGGGACGACTCAATCCTCAGCAATACAATAGAGAAACTTCTCTCCACGGAGATACAACTCCTTGCCCGCTGCCGCAGGCGAAGCACTGAACTTGTCTTCAAGCCGATTAACTCCCAGAAAATCTAGCGACTTGTCCCGTTTGAGCACGAGGGTATTTCCACTCCGATCCGCCACATAAACGTGCGCCGCAGCCGCTATCGGTGAAGCAAACACCTCACGGATGCCACCCAAGCGGTACGGACCGTCTATATTGTCACCCGTCTCAGCGTTGATGAACGAAAGGATGTTCTGGTTGTGGCGCAGAAAGATCAGCGCACCGTCATCGTACAAAGGAGACGGCACGTAAGGAGTCAGTCGGTTCAGCTTCCAGACAACCTGTTCGGTGTCCGTCACATCCCCCTTGGCCCCGTCCAACTTGATGGCCAGCATCGCCTGCCAGTCATAGCTGTTCGCTGCGAAGACCATGCCGTCGCCCGCAACCGGCGAAGCCACGACGTTCCGGGACAACCCCTTGCACTCCCAGATCACGCTGCCGTTTTGCAAATCGTATCCCCGCACCGCACCGGTCGCACTCACCACCACCTGCATCTTGCCCGCATGTTCCACAATCAACGGACTCGACCACGAAGTCATTTCGTCGCGTTTCACCTCCCAGATCTTTTTACCAATCCGAGTGTTAAACGCCATCAACCGAGACTGCTTTTGATGATCCCAATTCACCACCAACACTTCACCGTGCAGCGCAGGTGAACTCCCCTCCCCATACGCGTGCCTCGTTTCCATCCTTCCCATGTCCTTGAACCACACGATCTCGCCCTTAAAATCGAGACAGAACAATCCTCGCGACCCCATGAACACATAGATATGTCGGCCATCCGTGACCGGCGAATTCGAAGCCAGACTAGCCGTGTAGTGCCCGCCTTCGTGAGGAAACTCCCGCTTCAATTCAGTCTCCCATTCCACTTTCCCAGTCCTCCGATTGACCGCCAAGACGACAAAACGATGTTCTCGGGAAACCGGAAAATTGTCATGCGCGCCCTCGACTTTGCTGTAGACCTCCTCGCGCTTTTCACCGAAAGGCACAGCTGCGGTCACGAACACCAGATCGCCCCAGATAATCGGCGTAGAATGCCCTTTGCCGGGCAGTGCCAATTTCCAACGAACATTCTTCTTCTCACTCCATTCCGTCGGCAGATTCGCCTTGGGTGCCACGCCTGACTGCAATGGCCCACGCCAAGCCGGCCAGAAATCCAACCGCGACTCCGCAGCACTCATCACGGACAGACAGCAGAACGATAACAATAGAAAAGCGACAGTTCTCATTCGATTCAATCAATGCTCTCACGCAGATTCACATTCGTCTACGTACTGGAAGAATCTGTATCGCCTTTTCAAGGCCCTGAAGTGGGCTCGCGAGTACGCTCTCCCCACCAAATCGTTGACCGCTGGCGCTGGGATATGAACGCACAATAGCCCGCGACGCCCGACTCTTAGCGCGAGCGGTCACCACTCCGGTGGGGAGAGAGTCCCCGCGAGCCCACTTCAGAGTGCTGAAAGCACGACCGCCCCCACTCAAACCATTCATGTTTAATTTGAAGCCAACCCACTTCACGCCCATATTTCGCACGTGGACTTCGAGGCAGCATTGATGGCCGTGATTCTGGGTGTCGCAACCCTGCCTCTCGCTGTACACATCCACAAATTACGCGGCCCAATCGGATCCATTGCCGTGGGGACGTTGTGGATTGGCACCACGATCGCGTTCGCGTGGACAACTCGAATCAACCGCCCAGACCTCACCATTGCCCCGCCCGAAACCAGCATGCCGACGGAAGTGACGACCGAAGGCTATGCCACGTCAGACACCTGCCGCTCCTGTCACCCTTCCGAATACCACAGTTGGCATTCGTCCTACCACCGCTCGATGACCCAGCTGCCCTCGGCGACCTCAGTTCTGGGAGATTTCGACGACAAAACGATCGAACAGATGGGCCGCCGATTCGAGCTGTCTCAACGCAACGGAAAATTCTACGTCACATCTGACTTCATCACGGATTGGACGCCCAAAGATTTTCAAACGCCCCGCGAAGAAAAGCAGATCAAACTGCTGACCGGTTCTCATCACATGCAAGTGTACTGGAACTCAACCGGCGACACCCGGAAACTGGAGCAGGTCCCGATCGTTCACCTCGTGGAACAGGATCGCTGGGTGCCAAGGGATTCCGTGTTTCTGATGCCGACCCGACATATGGGAACCGAGGCCGGCCGCTGGAACATGGCGTGCATCAAATGCCACACGACCCACGGTGATCCGGCCATGACCGACAACTTCGAGATGGATACTCGGGTCGCTGAGTTTGGCATCGCTTGCGAAGAATGCCATGGCCCCGGCGCCGAACACATCGCCGCCAATCGTGATCCCCAACGCCGCCTTGCCCTTCATCAATCCGGCCAACCGGATCCAACCATCATCAATCCAGCTCGTCTGAGTGCCAAACGCCAGTCCGATGTCTGCGGACAGTGCCACGGAACCTTCTTCGATCGCAGTGAGGGCTCACACAACCACTATCGCCCGGGCGACGACCTGCTCGCCACGCAGGATCTGTTGGAGCTGGACGATACCGAAACCATCGAGCGAATCCGCGCTGAACGGGGTGACATCTATCTCCGCGGTAAATTCTGGTCCGATGGAATGTTGCGCGTGGCTGGCCGCGAACTGAACGGCCTCGTTCGCAGCCCCTGCTACACCCACGACGACGAATCCAAAGGCATCCTCTCGTGCATGGATTGCCATTCCTCGCATACCACACCCGATGACAAACGCACAGTGCGTGAATGGGCCAACGACATTCTCCGCCCCGAGGCGCTGGACAATACCGCCTGCCTCAAGTGTCACGAGGACTACAACAGCCCAGAGGCCTTGGCAAAACACACGCACCATGCCACAGAGTCATCCGGCAGCCTCTGCTATAATTGCCACATGCCACACACGGCGTACGGTTTGCTCAACGCCATCCGAAGTCACGAAATTGAATCCCCGAACGTAACCGTCAGCAAAAAGACCGGCCGCCCGAACGCCTGCAACCAATGTCATCTCGACAAGACCAGAGAGTGGACCGTGCACCATCTGAACGATTGGTTCGCACAACCCATTCCGGAGTTGTCCGAAGCAGAGAGTGAAATCGCCGCATCAGTCCTCCACATAGTGAAAGGCGACGCCGCCCATCGCGCACTGGCCGCTTGGACCATGGGCTGGAAATCCGCAAAGGAGGCATCTGGATCTGATTGGATTGCACCCTACCTGATCCAGCTCCTGGATGACCCCTACCACGCCGTCCGCTTCATCGCGCAACGTTCTCTACGGAGGATTCCGGAGTTTGCTGAATTCGACTACGACTTCATTGCCAATGATCAGGCCGTCGCCTTGGCGCGAAAAGAAGCGATGAACAAGTTCCAAAATTCCGAGATTGGCACATCGGATCCGCAAGTCCTGATGGAGTCCAAAATCAAGCCCCACCCGGAGCGTTACAAGGCCCTTCGCGCAGCCCGCGACGAGCAACCGATCGTGATCGCCGAGTGATCAGCGTGAAGTCGTGGTGGTTTGGTTCTCGAAGACCATCAACGCGACTCGTTCCCGCTCCCAAACCGAACGCTGGCGGGAGTGCTTCAGCAAGCGACTGGAAGCGCCGGCCAACAGATCCAGATCCCCGTCGCCATCGAGATCACCGAGCGCCATCGTCGACCAAGGCGCGCGGCCACTGCCTGCGATCGGCACGGCTTCAAAACTCATTTCTCCACCATTGCGATACATCACCAGGTTCGGAGCCATTCGTGAACCATCCGGAATGGGATCACGAATCACCGCCAAATCGATCGTCTGGTTGTTGTCGAAATCACCCGCAACCAGCTCGCGAACACCCGGTGCGGGAATGAAACCGCTGCGGGCAAAATCACCCTTACCGTCGTTCAGGTGAAAGTGAATCCCATGATACGTCATCGGCCCGGACAGCGGCCGATCATCCGGTTCCAGCGCACCGTTCCCCGCCACAATATCGACGGCTCCGTCACCATTCACATCCGCCAATTCAAAGCATGAATACTTCCAGGTCGGCGGCATCGTGGCGACATCTCCCAGTTCAAAGGTCTGGTCTTCCGCTTGCAGGAACCGATGAATGGCCTGCCGCCCAGATCCCATCATCACCACAATGTCAGCACGCCCATCCTGATTCAGATCGGCAATCCGGCTTTCGACAGCGCCGGCCCAATCGAGCAACACACTCAATTCGTATCCGTTTGCCCCGGAGCTGATCAACGCGCTCACCCGCCCCAGGTGATTTCCCCGCTCACCAATCACGGCATCGTCGATCCCGTCCGCGTTCAGATCGCCGATCGCCAGATGACTCGGTCGTTGAAGATCCCCGCCGAGAGTTCGCCGAATCGGACTGGCCGCCCCCGGTTTCGTCATATGCAGCACCTGTCCCGCCGGATCATCATTCGGGACCGTGCTGCCGATCGTTGCCAGGTAGAGCGAGCTGTCCGTCATTGCCACGCTCATCACCGGACGGCCAAACATCTGGCTCGCCAGCAGATTCCCGCCCGCATCCAAAATATCAAATCCGCCATCCGCCGCGTTACCGACGAACATAATCTTCGCCCTGGCATCAATCGAGAGCGCGCCAATATCCGCCGGTCGCGAATAGGAAATCGCGCTACCCTTAAACCATTCACGATTGCTTGGCGTTTCGATTTCAAGCGGGGCGGACAATTCCACAGGTGCCTCCGAAAGATAGTACGAAGCCAACGCCTGCCAATCATCGCGCGAAAGGACCCCGTGTGCCGGAAAAACCCCGGCCTCTTTCACCCGATGCCCACCCGGATATTGCTGATGATCGAACGGTTTCAATCCCAACCACACCGCCTTGCCGGGCAGAATCGAGAACGCCCAATCGTAGCGTGAAGCGATGGCCGGATCCGGGTATACATGGCAGGATGCACACAATCGCTGCGCCACCATCCGCCCGCGCGCTACAACGTCAGAAGACGATGAAGGATCGGCTTGCACCGCAACATCGCTCGGCTTCTCTTCCGGTTCCGATTCGCGGCGTAGAAACACAACACCGCTGCCCAAGACGAGGAGCAACAGCCAGATCAGCAGTGGCGAACTCGTGCGTTGGGAATCAGATTCAGACATTCAGCAAAGCCCCTCTCGACTACTACTTGCGAGAACGATAGTCAGGATTCGCTTTGGGGATCTTAGCCCCCATGCGTTTGAGGCCGGACATCAGACGTTTGTCCAACTCGGAAACCTTCTCCGGCATCGCGGCAGACAGATCGTTCTTCTCTCCCGGGTCCTTGGCGAGGTCGAACAGTTCGTTGATGCCTTCATAGAATTTGATCAACTTGTAGTCGCCTTTGCGAATGATGCTGTAGGGACCGGGCGCATGCCGGTAATGGGGAAAGTGCCAGAACAGCTCATCCCGCTTCATTGCTTCCTTGCCACCGGATCGCATGTGTTTGACCAGGGACACCCCATCCAACACATGCTTCTTCGGAAGCTTCACTTTGGCCGCGTCCATCAGGGTCGGAAAGATATCCACCGAGCTGATCGGCTGCTGCGAAACGGAACCAGCCGGCACAACACCGGGCCAGCGAACGAGAAACGGAACCCGGATACCTCCTTCATAGGCGTAGCCTTTGCCGGATCGCAGCGGAGCGTTCTCGGTTGGTGAACCCTTCCGATCAAGTCCGCCGTTGTCCGAAGTGAAAATGACCACCGTTCGATCAGCGATCTTCAGTTCGTCCAAAGTCTTCAAGACACTACCCACGCAGTCATCCACCGATTCCACCATCGCGGCATACTTGGCGTTGGACTCCGTCTTGCCGTCCTTTCGATAGCGGGCAGCCACTTTCTCGATCGCCTGGATCGGCGTATGCACCGCATAGTTAGCCACGTTCAGGAAGAACGGTTTGTCTTTCCACTCACGAATTAGCTCCACGGCTTCTTCCGCCTCCCGATGCGTCAGGTATTGTCCTTCCTTCCGACCCGGCAGATGCGGAATGCCCGTACGAATCATCTCGTGCTTGTGCCGTGGATTGTTGAACGGATCGAAATACGAAGGCGGCTGGCCGTAGTCACATCCCCCACGATTGGCATCATAGCCCTGGCCGGTCGGATACCAGGCATCATCGCCCAGATGCCACTTGCCGATGTAGCCGGATAAATATCCTTTGGGCTTGAGTGCCTCAGCAATCGTCACCTCATCATGTTCCATCCAGAACGGATTCGGCGGACAAAGGAACTTGCGATTCTTTCCTCCAACCCACTTGGTCGGATTCTTCTCCGGCGTGCCGACACCGCCACGCTGAAATCGCGAGCGGATCCAATCCGTCACTCCCAACCGTCCAGGATAGCGTCCGGTCTGGACAGCTGCCCGGGTTGGGGAGCACACCGCACACGCCGCGTAGGCATCAGTAAACCGGATTCCTTCCTTGGCAAGTCGATCCACATTCGGAGTGCGAAAATAGTCGCTACCCTGGGCGGACAAATCCATCCAGCCCAAGTCATCCACGAGGAAGACGACAAAATTCAAGGGACGCTCTGCAGTCTGCGCGATCGAATTCGAACCGAGCAATACCGCTATGGCAATGATGGTGAGTTGTAGAAAAGTCTTCATGGTTTTCAAATTTGACGTTGCGAGATTCATTCGGTCTTCGATTCAGCGTTCTTTGGCTCGGGTTCCGTGCCAATCGGCACCTGAACAATTTCCGGATATTCCAAATCGAGCCGGTATTCAAATCCCTCTTTCGGCTCCGGCAATCCGACCAGAATCCCCGAGGCTTGAAACTCAGCCATGTTTTTCGGCAGCCGACCATGTCGCTGATTGAACTGAATCAGGGCCGATTCGAGCATCGTGTGGTCTACTACGGATTGCTCCGCTGCCGCTGGGATAAAATACACGCCCGGATCGTCCCCTTCGGGCACAACGACCTCCTCCTGCGGTTCCGCCAACAGTTTCGAGCCGCCAAATACGATCCCGAGACAAATGAGAGCGACAAATGCTATTGGCACTGCCTGATTGTCCTTCTGCCCGATCGCCGCCGCCACGCTCTTCCCGATGAAGAAGAGAAACAGGAAAGGAAAGCAGATCAGGTTGACGATGGACTTTTTCATTTATCGGAAACCGGTCCGGATAGTAGACACTCCCGACCGCCAATTTCCACCTATCAATTGTTCTTAACAATCCGCGCTGGTGGAACATGATGTGCCCACGCCATGTTCATTCGCTGCACCATCATTGGATTGATCGTTTTCGCGGAGTCGCTCGCCTGGGGCCAGATGACGATCGGCAGAGGCCGTATCGACATCACCCCGACCGAACCCATCCGACTCAACGGCTACGGCAATCGCACCGTTCCATCCGAAGGCGTCGCGCAACAACTCTGGGCCAAGGCCCTTGTGATCGGAGACCGAGATCTGTCGATTGTAATCACGGCCGATCTGATCGGTGTGCCGCTGTGGCTGACGAAACGAGTGTCCGCTGCCCTCGCCAAGTCACACCGGATCAGGCCTGAGCGCATCGCCATTTGCGCAACCCATACCCACACCGGCCCGACGGTAAAGGGCGTCTTGGAAGATATCTTTATGGCCGACCTTCCGGCCGATCACCGGTCTGCCATCGATCGCTACGCCAAAAGGCTCGAACAGAATCTGATCACCGTCGCACGAACAGCCTTGGACAACCGCAAACGTGGTAGCCTCGCGTGGGGTGTGGGCAAAGCCGATTTCGCCATCAACCGACGAATGATGAGGGATGGGGTATGGCGCGGCTTTGGTGAAGTTCCGGATGGCCCCGTCGATCATTCGCTGCCGCTTCTGCGAGTGACCGATGAACACGGCAACCTCCAGACCGTATTCATCAACTACGCCTGCCACTGCACCACGCTTGGGGGCAACTACAATCAGATTCACGGAGACTGGGCTGGAGAAGCCGCCGCCCGCATCGAGAAAGCCCATCCAAACGTGAACGCCATGATCGCGATCGGGTGTGGAGCAGATGCGAATCCGAAGAAGCGGGGCACGTTCGACAGCATCCCGATCCACGGCCAAGCGGTCGCGGATGAAGTCGACCGGCTGCTCAAAAACAAGCTCACTCCCATCACCGAATCTATCTCCGCCACCTCACGCATGATCGAACTCCCACTCGATCCCCTCCCGTCAAAGACCGACTGGAAGGCGCTGGCAGATTCCAAACAACGTTTTTCCCACTACGGCCGGAAAATGCTACGGCTTCTTGAGCGCGGCACAAAACTGCCAACCTCCATCCCCTATCAGATCCAGACCTGGCAGTTCGGTGACCAACTGGCGATGGTGTTTCTTCCCGGTGAAGTGGTGGTCGATTACAGCATTCGCCTGAAGGAAATGTTCGATCCCGAACGACTCTGGATCAATGCCTACGCCAATGACATTCCCTGCTACATCCCGTCCCGCCGCCTCTACGATGAAGGCGGCTACGAAGTGGACCACTCGATGTGGTACTACGGAAAACCTCAACGACTTTCCAAAGACACCGAAGAACTCATCCTCGACGAGATCACCCGCCAATTGCCGCATTCATTCTACAGCGCCAAGACCCGGCGACAGATGCCGGCACCCACCTCAAAGGAGAACGCCCTCAAGACCATCCGTGTCCGCAAAGGAATGAAGGTCGAACTCGCCGCCGCCGAACCAATGGTCATGGATCCCGTCGACATCGCGTGGGGCCCTGACGGTCGTATGTGGGTCGTCGAAATGGCCGACTATCCGAACGGGATCGACGATCAGGGTGCTCCGGGTGGCCGGGTGCGCTATCTCGAAGACACGGACGCGGACGGCGGGTACGATCGCTCCACCCTCTTCTTGGACCAGCTCAACTTTCCCTCCAGCGGCATGCCTTGGCGCGAAGGCGTCCTGATCACCGCTGCCCCCGATATCCTTTTTGCCAGAGATACAAACAACGACGGCAAAGCCGACAACGTCACGAAACTCTTTTCCGGATTCGTCGAAGGCAATCAGCAACACCGGGTGAACAGCCTCCAATGGGGGCTGGACGGTTGGATCTATTCCGCCAACGGCGACAGCAACGGCAAGATCAAGTCGCACAAGACCGGCAAGATCGTCGAT
>Ga0055584_100006309_pt1 | contig 11628 bp, 11 predicted proteins | sample OSDHelmetaG_FD_58716 | JGI IMG/M metagenome (GOLD analysis project Ga0055584, IMG submission 58716) | Pelagic marine sediment microbial communities from the LTER site Helgoland, North Sea, for post-phytoplankton bloom and carbon turnover... | ecosystem: Environmental > Aquatic > Marine >...
TGATCTCTTCGGCGCCCGCGGTCCCCGGGGTCAGCGGGACCAGGCGTCCCTCGTTCAAGGTTCGAGCACGACCTTGAGGGAGGGCTCGTCGCTCTCGATCAGTGCGAAGGCGTCCGTTGCCGCATCGAGCGGCATCCGGTGCGAGATCAGTTCGCGCGCGATCGCCGGTTGCCGGGCGAGTAGCGCAGCCGCCGAGTCGACGGCGCGACCGGCAGCATGGTGCCCGTACCAGGTGCCCCACACCATCGTGAGCTCCTTCACGACATACTGACCGACCGAAAGAAGCTTGTCCGAGTAATAGCCTGCCACGAGCAGCACGATCCCCGCCGGACGACACCACTCGGCGGCCTTGGCGATCGACTCCTCGGAGCCATTGGCTTCGATCACGATGTCGTAGTGTCCGGACGGTTCGGTGCCGATGCCGAGCCGCTCGGCGGCAGCGCGCCCGTGATCGGAATCCGGATCGAGATCGACTTCCGCTCCGCGATAGGCTGCGGCCACGGCCGCAAGCAAACCGAAGCCCGACAGATTCGCTCCAACGACGCAGACCCGATCGCCCGCCTTGAAGCGAGCCAGCGACAGACTGTGAAGATTGACGGCCAGCGGCTCGATCAGGCAGGCATCGCGCGCATCCAGACCGCGCGGCAGCGGCACGATGCAGCGCTGGGGCACCACCACCTGCTCGGCCATGCCGCCGTCCTGGCCGATCCCGATGATCATCGAGTGACCAACCGAGCAGTAGAGATAGTCCCCACGGCGACACTGGTCGCAGATACCACACGGAACCATCGGCTCGATGCCGACGGGTGTTCCATCGTCAAGCTCCCCAGCGAACTCGTGGCCCAACGTCTGCGGCATCGGACCCATGCGAGCGAGATTGACGTCGGTCTGGCAGATCCCGACCGAGCGCACGTGAATCCTTACGCCCTCGTGAGTCGGCACCGGGACGTCGTGGACTTCGATCCCGTTCTCGGTCCGCCGAACGCACTTCATGCCGAACCTCTTCCTGCTCGTTGCGGAGCCAGGTCGCGGATCGCCGAGTACGGCTCACAGACGTCTTCCAGGTACGACAGGATCAACGTATCGAGACCGGCTTCTTCGTACTGGCCGATGCGTTCCTGGCACTCGTCAGGCGTGCCGACCATCCAGCCACCGAGCACCGCCTCGTCCGGAAGTGCCTGGATGGCTGCCTTGCGATCTCCCCCCGCCCACAGTTCGTTGGTTTCGCGGATCAGTTCGCCGCGACCAAGCCAGATCTGCTGCTCGCGGTAGCTCTCGACCGTCACATACCCCGCAGCCCAGTTCTTCGCGATCGCCATCCCGCGCGCGTAGTCGTCGGTCGGGCACATCGTGACGCGCAGCGCGATCTCCTTGTCGGGCCCGTACTCTCGGACGATCGGAACGATCTTCGCAACGTCCTCGGGTGCGCACATGTTGAGGATCACGCCGTCCGCTTCGCGGGCACCGAGCCGGATCATGCCCTCGCGCAGCCCGGCAACCAGCACCGGCGGGCGCTCGGCGGGGAGGATGCGCTGCTTGTAGTAGCGGAGCGAAAAACTCTCCCACTCATGGCTGATCAGCTCGCCCGACCAGGCCTTGCCGAGCAAATCGATCGTGTCCTTCACATACTGATAGGGGCGCTCGAAGGTCTTCGAGTTCCACCACTCGACGATCGGCTGCGACGACGCACAGATGCCGAGGACCATCCGCCCCGGAGCGGCGTGGCTCAGCGAGGCCGCCGTCTGCGCAAACAGTCCGGGGCCCCGCGTCTGCACGGGGAAGGCCGCACAGCCCAACCGAAGCTTCTCGGTCCACTGCGATGCGAGTGCCATCGCGGTCACGCCGTCGAACTGAGTCGCCTCGCTCATCCACAAGTCGTCGTACCCGAGGCGCTCGATTTCTTCGATCCACTCCCGTTGCTCGAGCAGCGGGAGATGCTCGAGCGGGTAGTTCATCCCGATGCGCATGGCGTTCGACCTTTCCGTACTCAGCTTCCCGGGCCTGGGAGCGTTCGTGTCTTCACGGGGCAATATCCCCGAGACGTAGATCGACGTCGCGGCCGACTTCGCTCGGCGCGATCAGGTCGCCGTCGAGCAGCGTCAGCGTCACGTATCCTGCGTCGAACAGCGTCGTGTCGGCGTTCCGCACGGACTCCTCGCCCTCAGCCGACTGGAACACGACGCGCACACTGTCGCTTCCCTCGCGCTCGAAGCCGACGCCGAAGTGCGCGGCTCGCCCGATGTTCGCCCAGGCAACCCCGGCCACCTGCGCCGCCTCGCGGGCGGGGTAGTTGATGTTGAGCACCGTGTAATCGGGCAGCAGCGAGTCACTGCCGTCCGCAGCGCGGGTGGCCTGGAGCTCGCGAATCGTCCGGACGACGAAGGACGCCGCGTCATCGAACGCGGCGATCGTGCTCTCGAAGCGAGGCGTCGACCGCATCTCGCTCGGATCGATGCCGACGCTGATCGCGATCGCCGGGTAGCCGAGCGACATGGCAGTCAGCGCGGCACCCACGGTGCCCGACTGCAGCGTCGAGGGACCGATGTTTTGACCAAAGTTCGCGCCCGAAACGACGAGATCGGGCGGCGCTTCCCGCAGTACTACGGACAACCCGACGCGGACCGCATCGGCCGGCGTCCCCCCGACCGACCAGGTGTTCGGTCCCTCCTCCCGAAGGGCAAGGCTTCCGGAGGTCGACGAGCTCGAGCTGGCACCACTGCGGTTCTCGAGTGGGGCCACGAGCACGACGTCGTGGCCCGCGTGCTCGAGCGCAGCCCGCACGGCGCGAATACCGGGCGACAGGTAGCCGTCGTCATTACAGAGCAGGATACGGAGCGCCGGTGCGCTGGCTACTCCCTCAGTCGTCGTTGCACACCCTGCACATACGATTGCACTGAGTAGTGCGACACCCAGTGCGGCTGCGATCTGCCGGCTCTCCATCCCTCGTCCCCTCCTTCGGCCCCGTAGGGCGAGGCGGCGAGCCTATCACGCAGCTTCTCGGCACGGCTATGCTGACGGCGCGCGCCGCCGCGATCCCGAGTTGCGGGCGCAGAACACATGAGGAGTACGGAGCGATCGTGGCAGGGGCACTCGAGGGAATCCGGATCATCGATGCATCGGCACTGTTCGCAGGGCCGATCGCAACCATGATGCTGGGCGATCAGGGCGCCGACGTGATCAAGATCGAGCCGCCCGGCGGACAGGGCGACCTGCTTCGATCAATGGGACTCGCGCGCGGCGGGATCGCCTCGACGTTTCACGCCGTCAACCGCAACAAGCGCTCCATCGTGCTCGACCTCCGCGACGAACGCGCTCGACGCATCGTGCACCAACTGGTTGCCGGTGCCGATGCGTTCATCCAGAACTACCGACCTGGCGGCGCAGCTCGGCTCGGCGTCGACGAGGCCAGTTTGCGTGGCATCCGCGATGATCTCGTCTACGTGTCGCTCTCGGCCTGGGGCGAAGTAGGACCGTTCGCACAGCGCCCGGCCTACGACAGCGTAATGCAGGCAGCCAGCGGGGTCGCCGCGAGCCAGGCCGCCCCCGACGGACGACCGGAACTCGTCCACAGCGCAATCATCGACAAGGTCACCGGCCTCAACCTGGCCCAGAGCATCACGGCGGCCCTGTTCGCACGGGAACGCAGCGGGCGCGGCCAGCACGTGCGGCTGAATATGCTCGACGCGGCGGTTGCCTTCCTCTGGGTCGACGTGATGCAGCACCGCACCTTCGTCGGAGGCGAGGTCGAGCACAAGAATCCCTGGATGCGGCTGCTCCCGACGCGCGACGGCTGGATCATCCTGTCGCTGAACAGCGAGGCCAACTTCCGCAGCGCCGTCCGCGCACTCGATGCGCCAGCACTCGGCGAAGACCCGCGCTTTCAGACCGCGAAAGCGCGCGGGACCCAGCTCGACCTGCTGTTCGACGAGCTCACGCTTCGAACGGAGCAACAGAGCTCACAGGAGCTCTGCGACCGGCTGGCGGCCGAAGATGTTCCGCACTCCGCCGTCACCTCCCTTTCGGAGATCGAGCGGCATCCGCAAGTGGTCGCCAACGGGACCTTGATCGAGCGTGACCACGCGGTCTCGGGGACGATCCGTCAGGCAAGGCCGACCGCCGAGTTCAGCGAAACGCCTTCGAGCGTCCGCCGCCTGGCCCCGCAGCGCGGCGAGCACACCGACGAAATCCTCGAGGAACTCGGTCTGTCGGCTACCGAACGTGGGGAACTGCGGGCGGCCGGCGTGGTCGAGTAGCCGCTCCGCCCGCCCTCACCCCATCAACGGCGCCATCGCAGCGCTGTCGGCGTACTCGTCGATACGCAGGATCTGACCCCCCTCGAGCCGCGCGATGATGCAGGAGGGGACGCGGACCTCGTCGCCCTTCGGCCCCGTGCAGCGAAGCACGTGCTGCTGAACGAAGCCGCTGTCACTCGCCTCGATCCGCACATCTGCGTACTCGAGCCCGTCGAGGGTCGACAGGATCTGGACCACCTTGAGCGCCTGGCGCTTGACCAGCTCGCGGTCATCCACGTTGCGCCAGACGCGGATATCGTCGTGATAGAGTCGCTCGACGCCGTCGACGTCTCCGCGCGTCACGCAGTCAATCATCTGGTGAGCAATTTCGATGTTCGGATGGGGTGTCGTCATCGGCGCAGTGAACCTCGCAACCCGGTCCGCTGTCAATCCAAGGCTGGTGCGCGCGGAAGCATTCCGCAAAGTCCCGAGCGGCCCACGGCAACTAAGCCGGCGGCTGAGCTAGCAGGAATTCCAGGAACCATGCCCGTCGTTTCCTACGGCAAAGCGCTCACACTGCATGCCGAGCGCGACCCGGAGCGCATTGCAATCGTCCACGAAGGTCAGATTACGACCTTCGGCGAGCTCGAGCGCGCGGCGCGGCGCCGCGCCCGGCTCCTGATCGAACACGGCGTCGGGCTCGGCGACTTCGTCACGATCGCCCTTCCGAACTGCGTCGAGTTCTTCGAGGTGACGTTCGCCGCCTGGAAGATCGGCGCCGTGCCCCAGCCAGTCTCGTCGCACCTTCCTGTGATCGAACGCGGCGCGATCCTCGAGCGGGCGCAACCCCGTCTCGTCGTCGGGGTCCCCGAGGCCGACCATCCCCAATTCCGCTGTCTGCCCCAGGGCTGCGACCCGAGCGCCTTCGACGATGCGCAGCTGCCCGACGCCATCGCGCCGAACCGCCAGGCACTGGCATCGGGCGGCAGCACCGGCACGCCGAAGGTCATCGTCGATCTGCTCGCGGCCGAGGTCGATCCGGAGGAAACCTTCTACGGAGTCGAGCCCGGTCGCACCACACTCGTCCCCGGCCCGCTGTATCACGCAGGACCGTTCATCAATGGAATGGTCACGCTGCTCACCGGTGGACGCGTCATCTTGATGTCCCGCTTCGATCCCGAACAGACGTTGGCGCTGATCGAACAGCACTCGATCGCGTTCGTGAACCTCGTTCCGACGATGTTGCAACGTATCTGGCGCCTCCCCGACGAGGTACGCACCCGCTACGACGTCTCATCGCTGCGCAGCGTGTACTCGAGCGGCGCCGCCTGCCCGCCCTGGCTCAAGCAGGCCTGGATCGATTGGCTCGGGCCCGAGAAGATCTTCGAGGCCTACGGAGCAACCGAGCGCACGGGCGGCACCGTGATCAGCGGGACCGAATGGCTCGAACGTCCTGGCTCCGTCGGCAAGCCGACCCACGGCCGAAAACTAGAGGTGCGCGACGACGAGGGCCGCGCACTGCCGCCCGGTGAAATCGGCGAGGTCTACATGATGCCGCCCGGCGGCCAGGGCTCGACGTACCGCTACATCGGCGCCGAAGCCCGCGCGTCACAGGATGGCTGGGAGTCGCTCGGGGACATGGGCTACATGGACGACGACGGCTATCTCTACCTCGTCGACCGCCGCAGCGACATGATCGTGACCGGCGGCGCCAACGTCTACCCGGCAGAAGTCGAAGCCGCGCTCGACTCGCACCCGCACGTTCACTCGAGTGCTGTCTTCGGACTGCCCGACGACGATCTCGGCCAGCGGGTCCACGCCATCGTCGAAGCCCGTCCCCCGATCGGCGAAGACGAATTGCGAGCACACCTCGCCGAGAGACTGGTGCGCTACAAGACGCCGCGGACGTACGAATTCACGGACCAGCCTCTGCGTGACGATGCCGGCAAGGTCCGCCGCTCGAAGCTTCGCGAAGAACGCATCGTCATGGAGGCCCACGACCAATGAGCACTCGACCGATCCTCGCGCCCGGCCTTCTCGCGTTGGGACTCTCCCTGCTGCTCGGACTCGAGCCCGCCGATGGCGTCGCCAGTGGCGAAGCCATCGCGCCGCCCGGAGCGATTCATTTCGTCGGCGAGAACGCCGTCGCGACCGCCAACGGCACGTTCCATTCGTGGCGCGTCACGGCAAGCCAGCTCGACCTCGACAATCTCGCCAGCAGCTTCGTCGAGATCGAAATCGATGTTGCGAGCCTCGACACGGGCATCCAGCGGCGTGACGACCACCTGCGCAACCCGGACTTCTTCGAAGTCGAGCGTTGGCCCACCGCGACCGCGCGCGTTTCGGGTCCCCGCCCTGACGGCCAAGACGACGCCGGACGCACTCGCTACCTGGCCGACTTCGAGTTGAGGATTCGCGACGTCACCAAGACCGTCACCGGAAGCTTCGTGCTGACCCGCAAGAGCCCGCTCGCCGTCGAGGGCTCGCTCACGATCGACCGCAACGACTGGGGCATCGGTGAGCCAAAGCGGCGATTCAACCCGATGTCGATCGGCGACGAGGTCCCCGTTACGTTCACCGCAACGCTGGCGCCGAGCAACTAGCGAACCGCTAGCCAATGGGTAGCGATCGGCTACCTACCGGCAGTCGGTGGATCAGCTCCGAGAGGTCTGCAATTTCAATGTCCGGCGCCGGACCGGCATGAGCCGTGATCGCGGCATCGCGATCCGGAACGCTGCGTGTGATCCAGGCTGTTCGCATGCCCACGGCCGCCGCACCCGAGACATCGGCGGCCAGGTTGTCGCCAACGTGGAGCACACGGTCGGCTGCGACCTCGAGCCCGGCGAGCACGACCTCGAAGATTCCCGCCGCGGGCTTGCGACAATCGACGGCGTCCGAGATCACGAGCGGGCCGAAGTGATCGTGGAGACCGTTTTCCTCCAGGATCCGCAACGCAGTCGGCGAATGCGTGAAGTTCGAGCACAGCGCAAGGGGCAGTCGGGCAGCCAGCCGTGCCAGGACGTCTCGATGATGCTCGGGCATCGTCGTATGCGCGCGGATCATCGCGACGTGCTGCTCCCCGAGCTCTTCCGCCATCGCGGCGTCGTCGACGTCGAGCCGACGAACCAGTTCGTCGAAACGCTCCTGGTTCGGGAACTCGCGGCCCGCTTCGACGCGCGGCTTGCGCACCTCCCGGTCGACGGCCCGCATCGCCTCCATGAACCGATCAAAGTCGATCTCCCAGCGGGTGGTGAGATGGTCGTGCAGCACACCAGCCGTGGAGGGCATCCGCCTGCCCTTCCACTCGATGATAGGCAGCCGTCCGAGCTGCCCGTCGACCAGTGTCTCGAACAGATCGAATGAGACGGCCTCGATTGCACTGAGATCCATGACTGGGCTCCAGTTCTGATCGTTACCGCGGCGCGGCGGCAACCGGTCAGAGGCGCATGATCAAGCCGCCCGCCAGCGCGAGCAACACGTTCGCGAACGCGTAGGTACCGACGTAACCGAGCGCTGGAACCGCGCTGTCCGCCTGCGAGCGCACCTGCTGAAGCGCGGCCGTGCTCGTCATCGAGCCGGTTACGGCGCCGAGAAGCAGCGCCGCATTCATCTTGAAGACCAGGCGCCCGACTGCAAACGCCGACAACATCGGAACCACCGTAATGATGATTCCGCTCGCAATCAGGACCGGGCCGACTGAAGTGAAGGTTTCGACGATTCCCGACCCCGCATTCACCGCGATATCGGCCATGAACATCAGCAGACCGAGTTCCATCAGCACGTAGCGCGCAGCGGCAGGCAAGCGACCAAAGGCGGGCCGGCGAGAACGCAGCCAGCCGAAGAGCAGCCCCGCGAGCAGAACGCCCCCGGCTGTTCCCAAACCGATCTTCGCCGTGCCGAACGCCAGAGCGAACGTCCCGAAGAAGACGCCGAGCGCGATTCCCAACGCAAGCGCCAGCAAATCTGTCTCGTGAAGCGCCGCTTCCTGGTGTCCGAGCCGATTGGCAGCATCGTCCAGATCGGCAGAAGCTCCGGTCAGCAGCAGACGATCGCCGACATGGAGCACCAGATCGCCGCGCCGCGGCAGCACCACACCGGTGCGCGTGACCTCGGTCAACCAACAACGATAAGCACGCGCGAGATCGAGACCGTGCAGCGTCTTCCCCTCGATGTCGTCGTTCGAGATCACGATGCTGCGCGATTCCATCGAGCGATCGAGCACGTCGGTATCGACCACCTCGGAGCCGATTTTCATGCTGGCACCATCGTGGACGCGCTGCAGAGCCACGACCGAGACCACATCGCCGATCGCGAGACGGGTATCGGGCTCCGGCGCGAAGACTTCGTCGCCGCGTTTGATCAGTTGGATCTCGAAGGGGAGACTGACGTCGCGGTCCTCGTAGCGCGTTCGAGTCGGCGCCTCGTGCTCGACCCGATAGGCACGCATGCTCGGAAGCTCGACCGGAGCCGGCTCGTCCTCGCCGAAAGTGCCCAGTCCCAGCTTTGCGGCCTCCTCGGCGAGGTCGATCCCGAGGAGCCGCGGCAGGAAAGCGATGACCAAAACGAGCCCGCCCATCCCGAACACGTAGGTGAGTGCGTAGGCCGACGAGATGTTCGCCAGTACTTCGTCGGCGCTCATGCCCGGAGGAAGTTGAACTCCCTGCGCCAACGCGTCTTGCGCCGCAACCAGGGTGGGTGTGCTGGTCAGCGCCCCCGCCAGCATACCGGCGCTGACGCCGAGCTTGAAGTCGAAAAAGCCCTCGAGTAGCGACGCCAGCAACAAGCCGACGGCCGCCGTGACGACCGACAGCACCGCATAGCGTTTGCCATCCTGTTTGAACACACGAACGACTTCGGGCCCCGCCTGCATCCCCACGCAGTAGATGAACAGCGTGAAGCCAATACTGTGAGACGAGACCGGAATGGCCAGCCCCCGGTTCCCGATCCACAGGCCGACGAGCAGGACCCCGGTCACGCTGCCGAGCTCGACCCCCGCAATGCGCACGCGGCCGAGCCACATCCCCGCGCCCAGGAGCAGGAACAGGACCAGCAGCGGGTTACCCCGCAGTAGCTCGGTAATCTCGATTTCCACTACCGCAGTATTGCGGGCCTGACCGCCCGCCGCCGTAGCCTCGGCCACCCCTACTCGCGGGAGATCACTGCGGAGCGATTTGCTTCGGCGGGAACTCGGCGAGCATGTCCTCGAGGGCCTGGCCCAGCCGAGCCCGGCGCTCCTCGGATGTGCTCCCTACGAAGAAGGGCGCACGTCCCCAACCGGTCCAGACGCGGCGACCGCTTGGATCCGTCAGCAGGAAGCTGAGGCCCGCGGTCGAACTCGAGCGGTCGGCCGCGATGAAAGTATCGACCCGCAGGTGATAGGAGAGCTGGTAGTCGGCATCCCCCGAGATCGCTCGTGTGTAGCCACGTGCTGCGAAGGCGGCCTCGGCAACGTGCTCGACGCCCTCGCCGAGCCGTAGCCCACTGAGTGCCGGGTCCTTGGGCAGCGAGATCTTGGCGCGGTCCCAGGCGAAGGTCGCCTGCCTTGGAAACTGCACCAACGGATCGAATGCGGTCGAGACGGGCACACGCCCTGAATCCGATGCGCAGCCAGCCGCGAGGACGACGGTCAGCAACCCCAACAATCCGTTCCGAAGCATGAATTCTCCCTGGTCCCGGTCGTGATCTGGAGACTGCATGATACCGTGCGGCCGAGCACGAAGACCGTCAGAACTGAACGATTGGAAGAACGGATGGAAGAGCCGATGGACCGAACGTCGCCCCACCGACGCCCCCACAGCCAGCGAATGCGCCGTTTCGCTGCGGGCGGCCTCCTGGCCCTCGCCCTCACCGCCGGTTGCGCCATCGCCAGTGGTGAGCGCAGTGCGAACAGGAGCGCCAAGGCTGCCGCCCAGGTCGAGGAGCAGATCGGGCTGGTCGATAACGAGCCGCTACGCGAGTACGTCATCGCGATCGGCGAGCGCCTGGCCCAGGGGTCCACTCGGGCCGACGTCGCGTACAAATTCGATCTCCTGGACATGTCCGCGCCCAACGCGTTTGCGCTTCCCGATGGCCACATCTATGTCTCTCGCGGACTGCTGAGCCTGATGAACGAAGAGGACGAGCTCGCTGCCGTGATCGGTCACGAGCTCGGCCACGTCGCCGCACGCCACCACATCAAGCAGACACTCCGCGATGTCCCCCTGGCCCCGTTGCGGATCGCTACCGGGCTCGGCGGCGCGCTCGCGGGTGTCGTCAGTCCACTCCTCGGCCGTACCATCGCGGGGACCGGCCAGCTGACGAGCGCGATCGTCCACGCACCCTACAGCCGGGACCAGGAGCGCGAGGCGGACCGCATCGGCCAGCAGCTGGTCGCTGATGCCGGATGGGATCCGGCCGCCCTCGCGAGCTTCATGCATACTCTAGGCCGCGAGCAGGAGCTGCTCGGTGGGGACCCGAACCACGCGTCCTTCCTCGCGACCCACCCGGCCAGCGAGGAACGCAGCCGAGCCGCGGTCGAGCAGGCCCGCTCGATCCAGCGCACAACGAAGCCGCCGATCAGCGCGGATCGCCGCGCCTTCCTGTCTCGCCTCGAGGGACTCCTGGTCGGCAAGCCCGCCAGTGAAGGCGTCTTCGCGGGGAACGATTTCCTGCACGCGGGGCTCGCGATCGCGTGGACGCTGCCCGACGGCTGGGAGCAGGTAAACGAGGACCGCTTCGTCGGCGCCCTCGACCGCGAGAACGACCGAGGCATCGTGCTCCTGGTCGCCGCCGAGGGCGACGATCCGATGGAGACCGCCAAGGCGGGAACCCGTCGCCTGCGAATGGAGCAGGCGCCTGCCGCCGTTGCGGGGAACGACTTCGGCGCCGTGCGCGCTCGCGCCCTCGACGGCGCGGTGCGCGCCGAGCTGACCTGGCTCGCCAAGAACGGTCTCGTGTTTCTCATCAACGGCTTCGCCCCGAGCGACGATCCCCGGTCCACCGGCGAGGCATTGCGCAGTTCGGCGGACAGCTTCCGAGCCCTCTCCCCGGCCGATCGCGAACGCATCCGAGAGCAGCGTCTCGACGTCGTCCAAGCCCTCGGCGAGGAGACGCTTACGGCCCTGCTCGACCGCAACGGCAGCCTCTGGCCCGCCGAGGAGGCCGCGGTCGCAAACGCTATCCTTCCGGATTCGCGGCTCGAGTCGGGCCAGTGGATCAAGATCACGCGACCAACCCGCGTCGAGTCGCACGTCGATAGTGCGGACGGATCTGGAGAAGACTGATGCGCCCCGGAATTCTTTTCACGCTCACAACGTTGTCGCTGGCAATGCTGTTGGTCATCGGTTGCGTCAGCTACCCCGTCGAGACCGACTATGACCCCGCGATCGATTTCGGCGTGCTGAAGACCTACCGATGG
>Ga0055584_100006310_pt1 | contig 11627 bp, 14 predicted proteins | sample OSDHelmetaG_FD_58716 | JGI IMG/M metagenome (GOLD analysis project Ga0055584, IMG submission 58716) | Pelagic marine sediment microbial communities from the LTER site Helgoland, North Sea, for post-phytoplankton bloom and carbon turnover... | ecosystem: Environmental > Aquatic > Marine >...
AGTGCGATTGACCGCGTGCTCGCTGCCAGAGGGTATCAGCCGGGCACAGACAAGAAAGCTGATTTCACCGTGACTTATCATACCGAGGTGCGACAACGCCTGACATCAGAAGGAACCAGCGGCAGCGTTTCTGTCGGCTTCGGCAGCTATGCTAACTTCGGCGCGATCGGAATAGGTACCGGCACCACCCTACGTGATGAAGACGAAGCCACTTTGTATATTGATATTCTCAGCGGTCAGGACAATAGTCTGATATGGCGAGGTAGCAGTACGCGTTATGTCTATGTGCATAATGATCCCGGAGAATTAACAATAACGATCAACGAACATGTTGAAGCCATTCTGGCGCAGTTCCCCCCGAAAACGAAATAAGACCAATCAAGAGTCAGATTGCTTGAAAGGTTCAGCTAGGAATATGAGGTAAGACCCGAATGGCACTTACTTAGGGCGCGCAATGACGTTGCTTTTTCTCATTTTGTGCTTAAAGCAGAGCCATTAGTAACGGAGTGACTAATTAGTTTTTTTGCTTGTAGCGTTTATTCACCCGATATGGCATCCTGCGGACACTGTAATAATACCCGCCGAGTGATCAAACCGGCATTTAACTTGAAACCCGCAGTTATATGGATTCATCGCTTACATCATACATAGATCAGCTAGCACAGTGGACCGGTTCGAATTCCTGGATCATACGCATGTTCATCGTGATCCTTTTCGTATTGACACTCGATCTGTTGCAGCGGATATTGCTCAAGCGCTTGCTCGTCAAGTTTTCGCGCTCTGATAATCCCTGGGACGATGCATTTCTGCATTCCATCACGGCACCGCTGAGCCTGCTGATCTGGGTGCTCGGCCTGGCACTGGCTGCGAACATCGCGGCAGCTAACAGTGATTCGGCCATCTTCAATGTCATCGAGCCTGTGCGCACGGTCGGTGTCATTACATCGCTGGCCTGGTTCATCATCCGTTTGATCCGCAATATTCAGGACAACCTCGTCGAGCATGGTCTGTCGGATGACTCGGGCATAGATCGCAGCACCGCTGAAGCCATCGGTAAGCTGTTGCGCCTGTCGGTGCTGATCACGTCCGGGCTCGTCATGCTGCAATCACTTGGTTTCAGTATCTCTGGCGTGCTCGCTTTCGGCGGGGTCGGCGGTATCGCGGTGGGTTTTGCGGCCAAGGATCTGTTGGCGAATTTCTTTGGCGGTCTGATGATTTACCTCGACCGGCCGTTCGTAATCGGGGACTGGATCAAATCACCCGATCGGGATATCGAAGGCACTGTAGAGGACATCGGCTGGCGTCTTACGCGTATCCGCAGCTTTGATAAGCGACCGATCTATGTTCCGAATTCGACCTTTGCAAACATCGCTGTCGTCAATCCATCACGCATGTCGCACCGGCGCATCTATGAGACTATCGGCGTGCGTTACTGCGATGATGACAAGCTCGAAGCTGTCATCAACGATGTTAAAAAGATGCTCGAGAATCACCCGGAGATCGATACCAGTCAGACGCTGATGGTGAACTTCAACGAGTTCGGTGCATCGTCGCTGAACTTCTTCGTCTATACCTTCACCAAAACGACCAACTGGCAGAAGTACCACGATGTGAAACAGGACGTACTCTTCAAGATCAGCAGTATCATCAGTCAGCACGGGGCAGAGATCGCGTTTCCGACGACGACAGTTCATCTCGCTGACGAACTGCCGGAAATGAAATAGAAAAAAATAAAGGCAGCGGAGTGATTAAAAAATAACTCTTATAATGCACACAACAACATCATTTTGAATAATATGACGATAGCCCATGATTATGGTCAAACCTATCCTGATCCTGCAACTACGCCCCGAAGATATTACAGCAGATAGCGAATATGCCTGCTTCCTGAAGTACGGTCAGTTGAAGGCTGAGGATACGTGCAGGGTACGAATCGAGCATACCGGTATTCCCGCTGATCTTGACCTCGATGATTACTCCGCGATCATCGTCGGCGGTAGCCCGTTCGATATCAGTACGCCCGAAAACAAAAAATCCGCTATCCAGAATCAGATCGAGGCGGATTTCAACCGTTTACTCGAACAGGTGGTAACCCGGGATTTTCCATTCCTCGGTGCCTGCTCCGGTAACGGCCTGCTGGGCAAATACCTCGGCACATCCATCAACAGACGGTACCGCGAAGCCGTTAGCTGTGTCACATTGGACATCACCGCTGCTGGACGCAAGGACAAGATGCTCGAAGGATTCCCGGATCGGATCGATGTCCTGCTCGGCCACAAGGAGGCTTGTGACTCGACACCCGAAGGTGCGGTATTATTGGTCACTGGCAGTGACTGTCCGGTACAGATGTTTCGTGTCGGCGAGAACGTGTATGCTACTCAGTTCCACCCGGAAGGCGATACCGAAGAATTTATTTTGCGAATCGATACCTATGCGAATCACGGCTATTTCGAACCGCACGAAGCGGCGTCGTTAAAAAAGGATGTCAGTAGAAAATCCACTCCGTATGCACAGGAGATGCTAAGGCGGTTTGTAGCATGTTACCTCAGCTAGGCGCCTCTGGGATTAAAGGGCGGCGACTGTAACACGAGACACTGTCTTTCATGTAATCGTCATATCGTCTCATTAACAATACTCACGGCAAATGGCTATAGGTGTTAAAGTTGGTCAAGAGATGGTTTTCGTAGAACAATTTCATTTTCATATTCGAGCCGGTGAATTCGAATATGTACAGTTAATAATTTCACCAATTAAATTATGAGAGTAGATTATGAGTAAAGGTACAGTAAAGTGGTTCGATGCAACTAAAGGTTTTGGTTTTATTACCCCTGAAGAAGGTGGAAAGGATCTTTTCGTTCATCATTCAGAAATTCAAAGTGGTGGAGATTACGCAACGCTTAATGACGGTCAGACAGTAGAATTTGAAGTCGGTCAAAGTGAGAAAGGCCCTTGTGCAAACAAAGTTGTACCGCTTTAATAATATCAATCTAGAGAAAAAAGGAGTGATATGTTAAAAACTACCGTCATAAAATGGTTCCGCGATAAAGACTCTGGTTTTCTCGATAACGGGAATGGTCCAGGCATTATGGTAGACAAGGCTGACCTTGTTAACTGTGAATTTTTAAAAGTTGGTGTGATGGTTGAATTTGTATGTCACTCAGATAAGCGAGGTCTGATCGCTAAAAAAGTTAAGCTTTTGCCACAGAGCAAGTCGAACGGCCAAAATAATAGAGGAAAACGTAGCCCCAAGGAATTTCGCCCCGGCGTTATGACTTAAAAATAAGCATTAAAAGGGGAGTGGAGCCCACATGAAGGTATACATAATAATTCCGATTATCTTATTCATGGCAATCACCGCTGAGGCAAGTGAAAATACGATGAAGGGTTCCACTGCTCAGCTATATCAGGAGTGTGTTGCGGTTTCACTTTATACGATGAAAGGCAGAGAGCTTAATTCAATCGTTAAAGGTAACAGGACGTTAGAAAAAACCAATCTAATTCCTGATGGTTGGACTGTGGTTGGCATAACGACAAAAAGTGAATCTGATATTAGTAATCCCTATATCGTAATTTGTCACTAGATAAGAGCGCTCGTCGTGTTTTAGGGGAACTCTGATTAATTCAGAGCTTCCTTCGATTAAATCACGACGAGCACTTTAATAATCAGCTTAGGGGCTTGATCATGATACTTGCTTCATTCCTGTTTTTTACTGGTCTGGTTGCGGTTCTCACTTACTGGTTGACGCATAAAGATGACCATGCCACCAGCAAAGGTTATTTCCTCGGTGGCAGAAGCCTGACCTGGCCGTTGATTGCAGGTTCATTGCTGTTGACCAATCTCTCTACCGAACAGATGGTCGGGCTCAATGGTGCCGCCTACAGTTATGGTTTTGCTGTCATGGTCTGGGAGGTCGTCGCAGTCATCGCGCTGGTCTGTATGGCGCTGTTCTTCCTGCCGCGCTTCCTGCGCAGCGGCGTATCGACCGTGCCGGAATACCTCGAGATACGTTTCGATCAACAGACACAGATCATTACCAACCTGATCTTTCTTGTTGCCTATGCCGTTATCCTGCTACCGATCATCCTCTATACAGGTGCCACCGGGCTCATCGGTATCCTCGATGTACAGGGCATCCTTGGTCTTGAATCACATAACCAGACGTTATGGATCATCGTCTGGGTGGTCGGTATCATCGGGTCTATCTATGCGCTTTTCGGCGGCCTGCGAACTGTTGCTGTTTCGGATACTATCAATGGCATCGGTCTGCTCGTCGGCGGTTTGTTGATTGCCTGGTTTGGTCTCAAGGCGCTCGGCGATGGTGATCTTTTTGCCGGCATCGACGCGCTCTCGGCCGGTAACCCCGGTCGCTTTAATTCAATCGGCGGTGCCGATAGCCCGGTGCCGATCGGTACCGTGTTCTCCGGCATATTGCTGCTCAATATGTTTTACTGGACGACCAATCAGCAGATCATCCAGCGTACCTTTGGCGCCAGCTCTCTTGCCGAAGGGCAGAAGGGCGTACTGGCCACCGGTCTGCTGAAACTTATCGGTCCGCTGTATCTGGTTATTCCCGGGCTTATCGCCTATGCGATGTTTGCTGGTCAGGACGTCAAGGCGGACCACTCTTACGGCATGCTGGTCAACCAGGTATTGCCGACGCCCTTTGCCGGTTTTTTTGCGGCGGTGATGATGGGCGCTATCCTGTCGAGTTTTAACTCTGCATTAAATAGTACCTGTACGCTTTTCAGTCTCGGTCTGTATAGGAATGTAATCAACAAGAATGCCAGTAATCAGCAGCTAGTCCGCTCAGGCAAGATCTTCGGTTGGCTACTGGCGATTGTCTCGATGTGTCTGGCACCGCTGCTGCTCGGACAAGAGAGTATCTTTTCTTATCTGCAGAAGATGAATGGTCTGTATTTCATCCCAATACTGGCTGTGGTGCTGGTCGGTATGTTAACCCGGAGGGTGCCGCCGATCGCAGCCAAAGTAGCGCTAGTCGTCGGGTTTGCTGTTATCGCCTGCGGGTACTTCGTGCCGGCGGCGGCTACCATCGTTGCCTCGATACATGATTTTCATTTTCTCGGACTGGTCTTCAGCTACCTGGTGGTCATGATGTTGATCATCGGTGAGATCTGGCCGCTGTCGGAGGAATGGGTGCAGGAAGATGTCGGGGCGGTTGATATGACGCCGTGGGTGCACGCAAGAAAAGCCGGTTTGATCCTGGTGCTGCTGGTAATCACCATATATGTCGTTTTCGCTGATTTATCGGTATTGTCCTGATAGCTATGGCTAAGATAATTATCATCTATTCAACAACAGACGGGCATACCCTGGAAATCTGCCGACATTTGCAGCGGGTGATTGAAAAGCAAAACAACCAGGTAATATTAACGCCCATAGATGACGATACACAAATCGAGCTAAAGCCGTTTGATAAAATTGTTATCGGTGCGAGTATCCGTTACGGTAAACACAGGCCAAAGGTTTATGAATTTATAAAAAGCAATTTACAGATTTTAGAAAGCAGGCCATGCGCTTTCTTCTCTGTCAGCGTCGTGGCACGAAAACCAGATAAAAATACGCCGCAGACGAACCCTTATCTTTTAAAGTTTCTTAAGAGATCACCATGGAAGCCGACGAGGCTCGCGGTCTTTGCAGGCAAGATACATTACCAGATATACAATTTCTGGGACCGCTCCATAATCAGGCTGATCATGTGGATAACAAATGGCCCGACTGATCCAGAAACAAATATCGTGTTCACAGACTGGCGTCAGGTTGACGTCTTCGGGCGCGAGATTTGTGAGATGTGATCAATCATGAGGAACTGTTTTCCTCGATTAGAGAGATTGTTAATCGTTTAATTATGGTTCTCGTTAGATTTTAGTTATGATATTCGAATCGCTTCATCATAATTAGACAATTGCCATGCCCGATCTGATCTGTCCCTATAGTGCAATGCTTGCACAAAAAAGTAATTTCTCATGCCCGAATGCTGATGAAGTCATTCGTCGCGGCGGTGCTGAATATATCTGCCTGCAATCGAATAGCTATGAAATATGCAGCGACGTGCATAATAAAGTGAAGGCAGCTTATCTGGATGCTGAGGGTTTAGAAGACGACCTGTTGAGTTTGCCGCATAGCACCTTTGTTAAAATTCAATTTGGTTGTGTTCTGGGTTTGCAGTCTGCGCTGGGTCGAGACGCTGTTGATATAGATGATATGGGTTCGTTGATTACTGATGCTATAGCGCATTATAAAAAGATCGATGATTTCCCATTCGGATCAATAAATGAAACGGTTTCGGCATACAGACTTCAGAAACGCGGTAAGCGAAAATAATAAACGGCAGTCAGCTTTTCATGCTGACGATGGTGACGCATGGTATGCGGCCCTGGAAATATCCGCGAAGAATGCTCGCAAAGTTAATTTCGTTTTATACAAGATACCTGTTAAAAATTAAAAAGGGTATACCAGAAGAGCGATGTTCTTTTTAATAGATTCGACTTAAGGTGTCACTAAACTTCCAGAAGCGCCGAACCAGAAATCTATATCTTTATCGAGAAACTCATCAAAACGCATATAGTGCGATCCGTCGCATGAAAAATTCAGGCCGACCATACCGTTGATAACATTCAGCGAACCCGCTCTTAGATAAACATTCTCGTCGGCAAAACGCAGTTTGCGAAAGATCTCGAGTATGGAAGCAACTGCATCCAACGGCACGACCGCTCGTTCATGATAAGCGCACCTTGGATAAGCCAGGCAGATATCCGGATCAATCAGTTCATCGATACTTAAAATACGGTAACTAAATGGGTCATCTACCAGCCATATGGTTGCCCGGCTGCTGGAAAAATGAAGTTTGCCATGAAATACACCGTGCTCGGTAATCAGCTCATTCATGATATGCAAGGCTTCATCCAGACGTTCATCCATCATGCTGTCGACGCGCTGTTGACGAAACACCGCGCTGCGGATTGCAGGATCACCTTTTATCTGTCGCCAGTTATCGGGTTCCTGATAGATGTCCTTGATGCCGGGTAATTCTCTCAGATCAAAATCCGCTCCAAGAAATCCTGCTATTTCACCCTCGATATTTCGTATAACCTGAATGGCGGTAAACGAAGGCCGTTTTTTATTGCGACTGATATAAGCGTCAGATAATTTAAAATCGGTCGTACCTATTATGCCTTGCATGTAAGGCCGGTCCATGCGGTCTCGGCCAAAGTGATCGCTGGCTTTTCCAGTCTGGGTGATATTGTCGGTTATCTGTCTGCCACCGGAATCCAGAATATAAAGGTGTTTACAGAAAGGCAGGTATGGAAATACCTCTGATAACAGACGCTCGAGCTCATCACGATCGTCGAGCATAAGCATACATTTGACAGCGAGTTGATGCATCTCTTCGCTTAACATCGCGGTTAATTTTTCACGTTGCAAGCGTATCGCTTCTTTGAGGTTACTAGTGCTCATGCCTGTTTTCTTTTGCTGTTATCTGAATGCGCATGATAGCGAAAATTAAGATAAATGGGATCATGCTTGATCGATCTGTTCTTAAAAAAATGCTAGATGTCTTCGATGCCACGCGACTTGAGGTTATCTATGATGGTCGAGTCGCTTCTGTTCTTAGAGGTCGCGGCTTTCATAAAAACGACCACGCCATCAATATCACGGATAACACCTCTTAACCTGTCGTTATCCTCGATAGCTGTACTGATGGCTGCAAAGGCGTGGTCCATCAAGTTGATGTCGTTGCGTGCGATACCAACTGCATAGGCGAGGTAACTGGCGAGGCATGGATGATGTAAATCGATGCGGTGTGCAAAATCGACCCAGTTCGTTACCCAGTGCTGCCATTCGATGGCGGAGAGTTTACGCCCGTCGAGATGCAAAAAAAGCGTAATGCTGATCAGATCATCCTGCCAGTTCCAGTCTGCTGACTTCGCCTTACGCCGCGCTATCCTGACTGCGCGTTCGTGAAATGTTAGACAGTGCTCGCACTGGTAATAAACCGAAAGCACATAAGCGATGTATTCACGCTCGAGCAAGCTAAGTTCAAAGGGTTCAGACTCACCGGGTACGCCTTCAAAGACATGCTGATGAAGTTCATTGAGCACATCATTGAAGGCCCATCCGAGTAGAGGTTTGCTGGTTTTAATCATTAGAGGATCACTTTTTTGGTGCTGTATCTTACGATATACCGAGCAGGTATCGCGTGCAGCATTTATCTATTTTGAGTTGATTTTAGTCATTACCTGTTTCGGGGTGCGATCAACATTGAAGATACCCCAGTGCTTTTCAGCGCCTGCGGGATTATCCGGGTTACCTTTCCAGGGTTCATCAAAGGCTTCAAAAAACATGAAGGTCGTATTTGTTTTTTCAGCCCACTGGGCAACTTCTCTATAATAACGTGCCTGATTAGCTTCGTTTGCTCGCCCGCCGAATTCTGACGCTATAGTCGCCCATCCGCCTTCGAGCACGGCTATCGGTTTACCAGGCAGCGCCTTATGTACATCTTCAATATTCTGAATAGTGTAAGCCAGTCCCTGGTCTATGCGCTTTTCTTCCCAGGCAGGGTAGGTATGAACACCGATAAAATCGACCTCTGCCGCAAGCGGCGCCCCATCGTTAATCCACCAGACGTAATTATCTGCCACGGTCACTGGCTGCTTTATGCCTTTTTTAACCTGGCGCACGTAATCGATTATTGATGATAGGGTGACCATGTGATCATTCCAGTTTACTAATGCCTCATTACCGACATTCACCGCGATCACGGTATCCGGATACTGTCGGGCGAGGGCGATACCTCTTTTAATCTCGGCTTTATTAATCAACTTGTTCGCCGCTAGTTCAGCATCGGGAATCGGTGTTTCGAGCCAGGAACAACCCTCGTGGTTGCTGATTTCTGCGTTCAGCCATATGCCCTGCAGCACTTTTATGGGCAGCTTGTGTTGCCGAATAAGACGCAGTGTCGTGGCACTGTTCTCACCGGCGTCGTATAGGCGTATCAGCTTAAAATTATGCGACACCAGAATATTGAGATCTTCGAGTATCTGTTCATCACTCGGGTTGACTGCACCGTCTCCACGGTCGGGGTGCTGGCCTTCACGGAAACCGGAATACGCCACTGCCATGACCTGTCCGTGCAGCAGGTCAGCGGGTGTCTGGCTATACTCAGCCAATGCCGGCGATGATCGGAAGAATAATTGCACCATAATTAATATAGCTAAGGTGATACCAACTCTTTTCAAATAATTTATCACTTTTATCGCTCCCGGATGTTGATAAAAACCGTTACTTTTTATTGACAATTATCGCCTTATAAGGCAACCTGCTATATAGCAGAATATCATGTACGCAGTCTCAGCACAATTGGCGTAAATATCGAGTTTTTCATGGTGTTAGGGATGCCCGGGTTGCTAGAATATGGTGCTGCACGAATCGATACTACCTGGCTTGTCGGCAACAGGTTGCAGATAACGATCACTGGATTTTCGAAACGGGCAGATTAAATACTGGGGGAAAAAATAATGACAGTCATTAATGATTTACATTTACAGAATCATAAACTCACTGAATCTTCAAACGTATTGCTCTATTTATTAAAAGAGAGGGCAATGTGCGACACGGAAACTTCATGCGAGCTTTTATTCGATTTCATCAAGAATATGAATAACCATCTTGTCCTCGTCGACAGTCTTTATAAAGATCTGTTGTCTGACAAGTCTACGACTGCGAACAATACGGCACGTATGTTTATGTCCGGTGAGCAGGAGCTGAAACGTATCATTGCACAATATACAAAAAAGTGGTGCAAAAAAAATAGCAATCAACTCAGGATTGCGGACCATGAGAAGTTTAAACAGGAAACGCAGGATCTGTTTGAAATGGTGCTTTCACGTATACAGGATGAAACTGAACGGCTATACCCATTGGTCAAGGATATCGTGCAAGCGAAGCAAGCCGCCGCATAAAAAAATTGATGCGGTCATTAATCTAAGGGAAATATATAGGCGACGGAATGAATTAAAATTGATCGATTACAGGTCATGATAAATCCATCCGCCTGCTGAAGTAAATAATGTCAAAAGGTTTTAGAGACTCCTTTCGTGTACATTCGCGCTCTAGTGCTATCCCATGGGGTAGGACGGCTTACTTCGCTTCATCTGAATCAGTCTATGCAAAAACAGATCTATCCGGGATTTCTCATGCCGATAGAGTTTTGCTGTTTGAGAAAATCCTGAGAAATAAAATGCATGGACTCTCATTCAGTCCGTACATGGATGGACAAACACACGGCACTGAAATATCGGAACAGCAGATCCGATCCAGACTGGACATCATCACACCTTATACCAACTGGATAAGAACCTTTTCATGTATCGAAGGTAACCAGCATACACCTCGTATCGCGCACGAAAATGGATTAAAAACCATGGTCGGCGTTGGCCTGACTGACGACCATGAAAGGAATGAGATCGAATTTGAAAATGCTATCGAGATAGCAAGATCGGGTCATGCAGATATTCTGGCTGTCGGCAACGAAGTGCTGTTACGCGGTGACATGAGTGCAGAAGAATTGCTGGGATACATGCAACGTGCCAAACAGGCAGTTCCCGATGTGCCTATCGGTTATGTCGATGCCTACTTCCTGTTTGAAGAGTACCCGCTCATCACTGACAGCTGCGACGTTATCCTGATTAACTGTTACCCGTTTTGGGAACACTGCCCGGCGGAGTACGCACTTTTCTTCACAAAAGAAATGTATCGTCGCTCACTGAAAGTCGCCGATGGAAAAAAAGTCATCATCAGTGAAACCGGCTGGCCAAATAGAGGTTCACCCTATGGCGATGCCCTGCCCAGCACAGAGAATGCATTGAATTATTTTATCCACTGCTATCAATGGGCCGATGAAGAAGATGTGGATATAATCTATTTTTCATCTTTTGATGAATCATGGAAGGTCGATGATGAAGGCGATGTCGGTGCTTACTGGGGACTATGGGATAAAGACGGTAAACTTAAATACAGCTGATATGGTTTGGATAACGGATATTTATAATTAAATACAAACACAGTTCCGACCTTTTCCTTTAGCGCGATAGAGCGCTTTATCTGCAAGTTTTAATACATCCCACGGATCTGATGATTTTGCTTTTGAATCTGCAACCCCGATAGAAACGGTGACGGTTACTGTTTTGTTTTTTGCGGGTTTAACTTTTTTATCGTTCTTTCGTCTGCTACAGGTTCGATTGACGGTAAAAGCTGTGTTGGCGATGATTTCGCGAAGGTCTTCCAGATGCGATCCGGCATCTTTTTTATTCTTGCCATTGAATATGATCGAAAACTCTTCACCACCGTAGCGGTAGGCTGTACCGCCACCGCCGACTTTCTGCAGTTTGGTCGCGATCATACGCAATACGGAATCGCCGGTATCATGTCCGTAGGTATCATTAAATTTTTTGAAATGATCGACGTCGACCATGGCAACCGTGTATAGACCGCCCAACATCTGAAATTTTTCGCGCAGTGCACGTCTTGCAGGTAGTTCGGTGAGTTCATCGAGGTAAGCCATGCGCCAGGATTCCTGCAGTACGCCGTATAGGCACATTAGCAAAGC
>Ga0055584_100006313_pt1 | contig 11625 bp, 8 predicted proteins | sample OSDHelmetaG_FD_58716 | JGI IMG/M metagenome (GOLD analysis project Ga0055584, IMG submission 58716) | Pelagic marine sediment microbial communities from the LTER site Helgoland, North Sea, for post-phytoplankton bloom and carbon turnover... | ecosystem: Environmental > Aquatic > Marine >...
AAAAATACCCATGGACCCAATTCTCCAAAGCTTTCTCAACGGCTTTCCGACGCTGCTTCTGCATTTTTCGGTAACCATCGCGATGCTGTTATCCGGTGTGTGGATTTACCAGCTTATTACGCCGTTGCGCGAAATGACGCTGATCCGGGCGGGGAACACCGCCGCCGCCACATCATTTGCCGGCGCCATCCTCGGCCTCTCTATCCCCCTCGCCTTCTGTATGGCAACGAGCGTTGGCGTTTTGGATATCGTTATCTGGGGAATGGTCGCGTTATTTATCCAGCTTATGACGTTTCGGTTGCTTGATATTTTTCTGAAGGAGCTTCCCAAACGCATTGAAAACGGTGAAATGGGGGCGGCAATTCTCGTTGTCGCCGTCAAACTGGCTGTCGGGATGATAAATGCCGCAGCAATTGCAGGTTAATCCGGTTTAGCAGCAATGCGTATTTGGGACATTCTGGCGCTGGTCGTCATGGCGCTGGTTGCCATTCTCGGCAAGTCTTGGACATCAGACGATGCCGAGTCTTCGCCGGGGCGACGTCCACCGATTGAGATTGCCAAGCCACCTAATAGCGGCACTGTCCCGCCAATCACCAGTCGTGATCCGGTTATTTCGATTTCTGTTGAGGACCGTCAACAATCGTCAACCGGAACAGCCTTCTCGGTCGATCACAGTGGCATCTGGGTAACAGCACGTCATGTCGCGGATGGATGCGACAAGGTCGCTCTGCAAAAGGCTGAACGCCAGTTCGTTCGGGTTCGTCAGATTTTGCATCACCCTCATGCTGACATCAGCATTCTGCGCACGAATGGCGGCACGCCGCCGCTGCCCGGTATTGAAAGGCGCGTCTCGCGCGGGCAAGACGGCTATTCTTTCGGATTTCCAAAAGGCGATCCCGGCGACGTCCATGCCCGCGTCATTGGCAGACGGACAATGGCGATTGATGGCCGTTATTCAACACGCGAGCCTGTCGTCGCCTGGACACAAATTCGACGGGTTCCCGACCGGGGAACAGATCTCGGCGGCATAAGCGGCGGCCCCTGGGTAAATGCCAGTGGCCAGATCATTGGCGTCCATGTCGCTGGCGCGCCGCGGCGCGGGCGGTCTTATTCCTCGACGCCGGAAAGTCTTCTAAACATTCTGAAACAGGCGGGCTTCAGCAGCACCACCGTCGGCAATGGCAGCCAGAAATTTGCCGTTAACAAAAGTGATTTTCCAACCGTCGGCGGGAATCTCAGACGACGCCTGACGGTCGCCAAGGTTTATTGCCTCGTGGGTCAACGCTGGCGTTAATCGCCTTCTGCTGTCGCTGGGGCAGCATCGGGGTTCCATTGGCCCCGGCGCATTCTGACAACTGAGTAGGATTCAAACACACCAGCCTCACGCAACGGTTCACCAGCGGCGAAAGCATCTGCAGCAGCACGATCAGGAACATTGATAACAAGACAGCTGCCGATACGCTCATCGCTGTCATCCGCAAGCGTCGCGCCGCCAAGCACTAAAATATCCTCATTAGCCTTTAGGTAAGCAAAATGCTCTTCACGAGATGTTTCCCGTCGTGCGGCGCCATCCGGCCCGTCCACCCCATAACATACATAAAGCATTGAATTTCCTTCCTGATGCGTCTTCTTCCGATATCGCCATAGCGTGCCACAAATTCGCTACAATTAAAATCCGTTGAATTTCGATCTGAATATCTTATATCTGCGTTAACACTGGCAGCGATGAAATAATCACCCGCTGTCCGCGCCATCTGAGCGCCTCTAACGCCCCAATAGATACAGTAAGCCCAGTAGAGGGCCACAAAGGTAAATAACCAAATGACTTTCGTACTCAAAGCCCTTTCTCCCCTTCCGGGACCGATCGGCACTCCTTTGTATTCAGTCTTAGCGCCAAACGGTCACTAGCCCCGAAACGCGCGTCGTTCGACCTGACGAATGACAAACCAATCAGGCACCCTCACCCGATGCCTGATCACATTCCGGTACGTTAACTATAGCATGACCACAATTTATTTGAAGGAATTGAATTCATGACAACTGGGGATTTAACTATTTGATTATATCATTCTTTTAGTTTTAGTTTCCGTGGGGGCATACGATCATTGCATACCGAATCGCAAAATTAGCGCTCTTTTCCGCACAAATTAACCGTAACAAATGATGTTAGTTTCGGCTAAGCAGAGACCGATTCCGGAGGTCGCGACACGTTAATCTCGGGCGCAGTTTCTTCATATTTTTCTATTTGAACCAGCGCCGTCGTTGAGGTCGGTGCCTGTCCAACCTTGGATGTTGGCTTGTCCCGGGTGAGCACATTTGGGTTGCCGTGAATTTCAAGTGCTCCCGGCGCACCGCCATCATTGTCGTACCAGGCCCCCGCCGATAGCCGGATGACGCTCGGCCTTATGGCGTCATTGATGACCGCCCCGGCGAGACACGCCCCGCGATCGTTAAAGACACGGACTAGATCCCCCGCTGCAATCCCGCGAGCTACAGCATCTTCAGGATTGATCTCTACCGGTTCACGCCCAGCAACCTTGGAGGCTCCACTGACCGGGCCGTCATCCATCTGACTGTGCAGCCTGTCCTTGGGCTGGCTCGACATCATGTGCAGCGGATAGTCGTCGGTCTTTTCGGAGCCCAGCCATTCGGCCGGTTCCATCCAGGTCACGTGCGGCGGGCAATCGTCATAGTCAAACTTTTCGATCTTTGTTGAATAGAGTTCGAACTTGCCGGACTTGGTTTTGAGCCGGTTCTTTAACGGGTCTTCGCGGAAATCGGCGAACAGCGTGTACTCATCCTCGCGGTTAGGTATTTTGTACGACCCTTTCTCCCAGAATGTATCAAAATCTGGCATGGCCGCTTCATTGGTCTTGGCCCCTTCGCGGCAGCTCTCATACAAAAAGCGCAGCCACGCATACTCATCGCGGCCTTCGGTAAACTCTTCCTCACAGCCAAGACGTTTCGACAGCTCGACAAGAATATCAAAATCGTTCTTCGCTTCCCCGACAGGCTCAATCGCCTTTTCCATCACCACGAGATAGGGATCGCGTGCAGCGGAACCAAAATCATTGCGCTCCAGCGATGTCGTCGCGGGCAGAACGATGTCGGCATGGCGTGCGGTTGCGGTCCACCAGGGCTCATGCACGATAACCGTTTCGGGCTTCTGCCAGCCAAGCCGCAGCCGGTTGAGGTCCTGATGATGATGAAATGGATTACCGCCACCCCAATAAATCATCTTGATATCGGGGTAGGTTATTTTCTTGCCGTTGTAATCAATCACCTCACCGGGATTAAGCAAGGCATCGGCGATCCGTGCTGCCGGAATGGCATAGTTGGTCGGATTACGACCTGCGCTCATTGATGGTGGCCGAAACAACGGCGGCGCATTGCCCATGCCGCCGGTTGAGCCATAGCCAAACGTGTAGCCACCCCCCGGCAGGCCAATATGGCCGAGCACACTCGCGAGCAGGATCAGGGCCCAGAACGGTTGTTCGCCGTGATCGCCACGCTGCAGCGACCAGGTCGCCGACATCATCGTCCGGCCAGACGCCATCTGACGGGCTAGGTCACGAAGGACCTCACTATCAATGCCGGTTATTGCCGCTGCCCAGTCGGCATCCTTGGGCTGACCATCGGTTTCCCCCATCAGATAGGGCCGCACGCGATCGAACCCTTCGCAATATTTGTTGAGAAACTCTGCGTCATGCAGGTCTTCGGTTATCAGCGTATGCGCCAACGCCAGCATCATCGCCGTATCGGTATTTGGACGAATAGCGATCCAGGTTGGGTTCAGAAATTCCGGTGCATCATCACGACACGGGCTGACATTGACGACATTGACGCCTGCCGCCGCGAGTTTTTTCATCGAGGGAAGGAATTCATGAGCAACATTGCCGCCACGGGCCGCCTGGGTGTTCTTGGGATTAATCCCACCGAAGACAATCAGATTCTTGGCATGCCGTTCAACAGCCGACCATGAGGTCAGCGGCCCGGTAACCGAACGCATATCGCCGGCAATATGCGGCACAAAGGCCATCGCCGCACCAAAGCTGTAATTCGACGACTGATCGACACAGCCGCCCGCGGCGAACAGGAACTTTCGTACCAGCATCCGCGCATGATGAAACGTCCCGGCACTCGACCAGCCATAAGAGCCGCCAAGGATTGCGTCATTACTGTAGGTCTCTTTAACGCGCTTTAACTCGCTGGCAACGAGATCGTAAGCTTTCTCCCAGCTGACGGGCACAAACGGTTCACGCCCACGGCCTTCGCCGTTGCCCGAACCATTCTTGAGCCAGCCTTCGCGAACAAAGGGGCGCGCCACGCGGGTTTCGGTATGAACTGAGTGCGGAATGGAAGCCAGCATCGGCGACGGGTTGGGGTCTTCCTCGAAAGGCTGAACGCCGGTCACACGACCGTTTTCAACCTCGGCCAGATAAGCGCCCCAATGCGATGAATTGCGGAACAGTTTAGTCGCCATGATAAAATCCTCATTGCTGGAAAGCAGATTTTAGGCGGAAAGGAGAAGGAGCGCACCTTCTAAAGCGGTGATCCAACTATTTTGCGGCACTCTGGGCCGGGGCCAACTTGCCTTTAAAGCCAGCTTCAACTTTGGAAAAATACGCTGCTGCCCATTTTTTGATCTTTTCGACGTGGGCAACTTTTTTATTATCCGTGTAAATTCGATCCTTGTGACAGTCGTTGGTGGCCCAGGCAGATTGTTTAGGTGGTTCAAAACCTTGGGTTTCGGGGTTGAAGTAAACCCTAACCGTCAAAATGTCGTGCGTATCTGAGACTCTGAAACCGGTATAGACTGATGTCACCGGGAGTTTCACGCCTAGATCCTTCGCTCGGTCTAACGCCTCCGTCAAAACATTAGTGCTGTTGCCGGTTCGTGTCATACGGGAGTGGTTTACAAACCAACAGCGTTGGCCGCTTCCCTCTATGTTTTGCGGCGCAAATACGTGATGCATATTTGTTCTGCTGCACGCTTTTAGTAACACCCAACCATTCCCATTGCTTACCTCTACGTTGGTATGAAACCGAACTGCCAGCGCCTCGGCATTTCGATCCTTGTTTCCCAGAACAATCGCAACAAACGGAAGGCCAGAACTATTGGATGTAGCACTGGAAGCGAAAACTTCCCATTCTCCTGGCGGTAACGGAACCTGTTTCTTTCAAATAGCGAGGTACCCGCTATAGCTGGCGCCTTTCGGGTACATTTTCAGGATTTCGACCGTTGTTTGACAGCCAGTGACTAACATAAGCGCCGCAAGAAGATTCATTATTCTAGTCATCGGGTCTCTCATACATTGCACAACTTCAACGTGACCAAACTCTAAGAACCAAAACCAAGACCGTCAACGCCCGGCGAGTTGCGTGGCATTCTCGCAGACAATAGTTTACGGCGATGATCAAAAACATTGGCCAGCCAATCGTCCGGAATGAAGACCATCGCCTGATCACTGGGGCCGGTGAGTTCAGTGACGACCGCAATTTGCCGGACCAGGCTTATGCTGCGATGCTGCGCTCGCCGCATGCCCATGCCGAAATCACCAATATTGATCGTTCATCAGCGCAAGCCATGCCGGGGGTACTCCTTATTCTCGCCGGTAAGGACTGGCAGGAGGCAGGACTGCTGCCATTGCAAAACAACCCGATCCCGGCAGCTAAGACCGACCCAACACTCTTTGCACCCGGTGGCGGGTTACCACGTGTACGCGAGCAGTTTCCCCTGCCCCCGGAACGAGTCCATATCGCCGGTGAAGCCGTTGCGATGGTGGTTGCGGAAACGGCGGCGCAAGCGCGCGATGCCGCCGAGGCCATAGAAATTTCCTATACGCCCCTCGCGGCAAATGCGGAGTCAGCACGGGCCGAGGAAGCGGCCCTGCTATGGGATGATCTGGAAAATAATCTCTGTGTCGATAGCGTCATAGGTGATCCGGCGGCAACTGAAGATGCTTTTGCCAAGGCAGACCATATTGTCGACCTTGCAGTCCATGTTGGCCGCGTCACTGGCGTGCCGATGGAGCCACGCGCTGCCCTGGCGACCTATGACAAGGAGACCGATAGCTACGCCCTGTTTGCCGGCGGCGGTGGCGCGTTGCGGCACCGGTCAGAGCTCGCTTTGCTCGCGGGTGTCCCGGATGACCGTATGCGGGTCGTCTGCGGTGATGTTGGCGGCAATTACGGCACCAGAAACCGTGTTTATCCCGAGTTTCCGCTTGTGCTGCTCGCCGCCAAAATGCTGGATCGTCCCATCAAATGGACGGCGGACCGCAGCGAATGCATGTTGAGTGATCTGCAAGGGCGCGATCTGAGCAGCGCGCTCTCTCTAGCGCTTGATAAAAACGGCAAATTTCTGGCGATGCGGGGCTGCAACACCAGCAACACCGGTGGCTACACTGTCGCATTCGCACCTCTTTCGAAGGGCGCCGGGATTGCCACGGGGCCTTACGATATTCGTCCTGCCACGTTGCGTCTTAAAGCCGTGGTCACTAATACGCCACCAACCAATCCCTATCGCAGTGCCGGGCGGCCAGAATGCGTCTTTGCCCTTGAGCGGTTGATCGACACCGCCGCCCGCGAGCTTGGTTTTGATCGCATAGAGTTGCGACGCAAGAACATGATCAAGCCCGACCAGCTTCCATACGAGAACCCACAGGGCATGCTCTATGACAGCGGCGAGTTTAAGCGGACGCTCAATATCGCAATCAAACAAGCTGACTATGCCGGGTTTGAGAAACGTCGCTCCGAAACCGAAGCGCTCGGGCTAAAGCGTGGCATCGGGATTGCACCCTATATCGAGACCTCGTCCGGGGCGCCGATGGAATGGTCAAGTGTCTCTGTCTTGCCCGACGACGTACATGTCGCTGTCGGCACCCAATCGAGCGGGCAAGGGCATGAAACAAGCTTTGCCCAGGTCGCCGCTGACTGGCTCGGCATCCCTTTTGACAAGATCCTTATCAAGCAAGGTAACACCGATGTCGCCAGGGCAGGCAACGGATCACACGCGGGCCGCTCGATGCGGATGGCGGGGACGGCTATTGTTCTCGCCGCCAATCAGGTCATCGAAAAAGGTAAAGCGCTTGCCGCCTTTTTTCTCGAAGCGTCCATTGAAGACATAGAATTCGGCGGCGGTGAGTTTCGAATTCAGGGCACCGACCGCGTTATTGACTGGTTTACGTTAGCGAGCAAAGCCGAGCGTGACGATTTGCCGGAAGAGTTACAAGGTGGGCTCAATGCCGAGCTCAAGAACATCATGCATGAAGCCGTGTTCCCGAATGGCTGTCATATATGCGAAGTCGTCGTTGACCCGGAAACCGGGACAGTCACGCTTGAACGCTATACCGCCGTCGATGATGTTGGCCGGGTTATCAATCCGCTAATCGTCGATGGGCAAATCCATGGCGGTATCGTTCAGGGTGCCGGACAGGCCCTCATGGAGCGCTGCTTTTTTGATGAGGAGACCGCGCAGCCCTATGCCGGGTCGTTTATGGATTACGCCTTGCCACACGCCGATGACATGCCGAGTTTCTCGGTCACTTATCACGAAGTAATTAGCCCGCAAAACCCGCTTGGCGTAAAATCAGGCGGCGAAAGCGGCACCACCCCGGCGCCTGCCGTGATCATCAATGCCGTGGTGGATGCGCTCTATGATCTCGGCGTCCGCGATATTGAAATGCCCGCAACCCCGCATCGAGTCTGGCAGGCGATTCAAGCGGCAAAATTACCGAATATCAGCTAAACCGTCATTGCCGGGCTCGACCCGGCAATCCATTACATAAAAACTGGATGCCCGGACTTGATCCGGGCATGACGCTCCAAGAATTAAGTCTCAGTTCCCCATCATACCTTTTGACGTATTCACCGCCGAATGCATATTGCGGGCGAAGTCTGAGGCCTGCTCGACCGACATGGTCAGCGCGTTGGTTGCATATTCCTTGACCGAGAGCACAGCCGGCATGGGCGCTTTGTCTATCGCCGCGCAAACCATTTCCAGCTGGGAATCAAGCATCCCATCAGGCACCACCCGGCTCACGAGCCCATAGGCCAAAGCCGTCTGGGCATTGATTTCTTCCGTTGAATAGGTGAGATAGAGCGCACCCTTGCGGCCAACCCGGTCAACGAGGGACGACATCGCCATGGTTGGCATAATGTTGTGGCCCATTTCCGGTAGCGCAAATCGGGCACTTTCTGCGGCAATGGTGATGTCACAGACCGAGGCAATAGCGCAGCCGAAGCCAAGCGAACGGCCTTGTGCCGCGGCGACCACCGGAATTTTAGAACGCCGGAAGGCACCATAAAAATTAAACACCACCTCGCTGCGACGGCGGGCATCGAGAGCATCTGCTGGCTTGCCGGGCTCACGCCCTTCCGGATCACGACCAAGGCAGAAATCCGCCCCGGCGCTGCGAAACACGATATATTTTGAATCTCCATTGGCGGCATCGATCATGTCAGCCATTTCCGCCGCCATTGGATCACTAACCAGCCCGCCGCAATCGGCACGATTGAGGGTGATATGGGTTGCGTCGCCTTTTTTCTCGCAAAGAATTTTATCAGCCATTGTTTTCTCCTTATTGAATAATTCTATCGTTCACCGCAACCTTCAGCCATCGGCTTTATGGAGCAAACGCCATATTTTCTGCGGTGTTGCAGGCATATCGACATGCGTAACACCAAACTCGGATAAGGCGTCTACAATCGCATTAATCAATGCTGGCGGCGCTGCCGTCGTACCACCCTCGCCGCCACCCTTTACGCCGAGAAATGTATTGGGCGCAACGACCTCGTTATTCTCCAGGGCAAAGAACGGCAGATCATCGGCACGCGGCATATGATAGTCCAAAAAGGACCCTGCCAGGAGCTGACCGCTTTCAGGATCATAGATGCATTCTTCACCCAAAGCCTGTCCGACACCCTGCGCGATGCCACCATGGCACTGACCATCGACCAGCATCGGATTGATGATGCGGCCAACATCATCGACCCCTGAATAGCGCAGGATCGCGACCTCCCCGGTATCTCTATCGATCTCCACCTCTACGGCATGACACCCGTTGGGATAGGCTGGCAGGGAATCCATAATTTCGACTTCTGACCGTAACGGACCGGAGATATCAACCGGCAGATCGCCGCTGACGGCGGCAGCGGCGGCATCAAACAGATGCAGTGCACGGTCTGTCCCTTCAATTTGGAAGCGACCATTGGTGAAGCTGATATCTCTTACCGATGCTTCAAGCGCGAAAGCAGCGATTTCCTTCCCTTTGGCAATAATTTCGTTCACCGTCTGGCGATAGAGATGGCCAGCGAGACGCATCGAGCGCGATGAATGCGAACCAGAGCCCGCCGAGACAAAATCAGTATTGCCGGTCCGCAGAACCACACTGTCGAATGGTACGCCCAGCCATTCAGAGACCACCTGAGCATAGGTCGTCTCGTGCCCCTGCCCCGATGACTGCGTACCGAGCACGAGATCAACACACCCACCCGGCCGGATTTCCATTTCCGCCCGTTCGTGCGGATAGCCAGTCGCGGTTTCAATATAATTCGCCAAGCCGATGCCAACGAGGCGGCCTTCTTTTCTCGCCGCACGCTTACGCGCCGCAAAACCATCCCAGTCAACCAGTGCCATCGCCCGATCCATGCTGACGGAGAACACGCCGCTGTCATAGGTAACGTCAAACGCATTGGTATAAGGAATGGCGAATTCAGAGATCATATTGCGACGACGCAGCGATATACGATCGATACCGACTGCCTGTGCCGCCATATCAACCAGCCGTTCAATCAGGAACATCGATTCCGGTCGTCCCGCCCCGCGATAACTTGCCGTCGCTGTCGTGTTGGTCAGCACACCCTGCGATACCGCATAGCCAACGGGAATATCATAGACGCCGTTATAAACCGTCGGGCCTCGTGCCAAGGGCACATAGGAAACGGTGTGGGTGCCGAGATTGGCAATATTCTCTGTCCGCAATGCCAGGAACTTGCCATTATCATCGACTGCCAAGGCGGCGCGTGTCACCAGATCGCGCCCGGCATAATCACTCAGAAACGCTTCAGATCGATCACAAACCCATTTGACGGGTTTGCCGGTGCGTTTTGCTGCCCACAAGACAAGGGCGAATTCGGGATAGGTATGATTGCGGGTGCCATAGCCGCCACCAACATCACGCGACACGATCCGCATATTCGCCTGATCAACATCGAAGGTCGCAGATAGTTCATTGCGAAACCGGATGACACCCTGGCCACCGGCTTCGAGGGAATAGCTGTCATTTTCTGCGTCGTACTCACCGAGCGCCGCGCGCGGCTCCATTGGCACGCCGGTCACCCGCTGATTAAACGTTGCAAGCCGGACGATATGCGGCGCTGTTGCAAAGATAAGATCGCAGGCTTCCTCACTACCCTTAACGTCGTCGACGCTTAGATTGTTTGGCACCTCATCCCAGAGCTGCGGCGCGCCTTCCCGCATCGCCGATACACCATCAATCACGCTATCCAGCACCTTGCAGTCGATCCCGATCGTTTCTGCAGCGTCTTTCGCCTGCGCTTCGGTTTCGGCGACGACCACAGCAACAATTTCGCCGGCGCGGCGAATGCGATCCACCACGACCGGATACAAGGGCGTATAAAAAATGTCCGAGCCATCGCGATTGCTAAGCTCGACATCCTTCGGGTTTCCCCAGGCGGGCATCGGGTTCAAACGGTCACTGCGCCAATCCGCACCCGTCAGGACCGCCAACACGCCCGGCATGGCGCTGGCCTCGTCCGCGTCTATCCCGAATAACTCAGCATGGGCGTGCGGTGAGCGCACCATCACCGCGTAGAGCTGATCAGGATGGCTGATGTCGTCGCTATACTGTCCATTGCCGGTCAGCAGGCGGCGGTCTTCAACACGCGGTATTGCAGCGCCGATTCCCGTAGCATTGTCAGCCACGCTTACTTGTCCTCAAAGGGATTGCCCGGCACTTCGCGGATCGATGTGTTGGGGAACACGTCATTACGACGCAGCTGAGCGCTACGACGACCATTCTCCATATACTGCCCTTCCGCGGCTCGCTTCGCCATCTCATCCCATTCATCAGACCAGTCGCCCAGCGAATAGCCATGCCATGGCGATTCCGGAGCCAATGGCGGTAGCCCCAGCGACTCCCAGAGCTCGGCGGCATGCTCCATATATTCTTTCTTGGGCAGCGCCAGAGGTGGCATAGCCGATTTCAGCGTTGCATCAATCAGCAATGTGGAATCCTCGCCATTGGGGGAACGCTTATCCCTAGGTCCATACGGCACCCGATGTTTTAAAATCTGCGCATCAAGCGCCGGGTTGGCGCGATAGGCCAATGCCCAGAACACCGCATCGCCATTGCTGGGGTCGATATCCTCGTTCACCGCGACAACATATTTGCCAATCGCTGCCGCCAGAGACGAAGCCCCATAGAGCGCCCGCCACACTTCGGTTGTTGGAACGCAACGTTCGAACTGGATAAACAGAATCCGCCTTAGATTGGTCAGGTTTTCATGCAGATAAACCTTTTTGACGCCCTTGATCCCTAGCCCGTCCTGCAGATGCGACATGTATAGCGGCTCATAGGCGACCCGTTTGATGACGCTGGA